>ERZ772956.1736-NODE-1736-length-14551-cov-12.776145_pt1 | contig 14551 bp, 17 predicted proteins | sample MGYA00580683_ERZ772956 | MGnify/ENA primary metagenome ERZ772956 (study PRJEB29015, sample SAMEA2738077) | human oral metagenome | biome: human oral; feature: human-associated habitat; material: saliva | place: China | collected 2212 ... | reverse complement strand
ACTATCTGCACTGTCTGCGGCTTCGTCGCCTTGTCCTGATTTAAATTTAATCCACCATATAACCAAATTCGATAAGATAAGCAAAAACCATTCTTTCCGCCGAAGCCTGCGGGATTTTAAGATGGGCGGCACGATAACTTAATAAGAGAACACGCCATGAACCATTATCCCCTGTTTGCCGATTTGAACGGCCGCCCCGTCCTGCTGGCGGGTGCGGGCAAAGTGGCGGAACGCAAAGCCGAAAGCCTGTTGCAGGCAGGGGCTGCGGTCAGGGTTGTCGCCCGCGAACTCAATCCCGTTTTCCAAAAGTGGGCGGACGAAGGCAAAATCGAATGGCTGGGCAGCGAATTTCACGAGGACGATTTGGATGACGTGTTTTTCGCCGTCGCCGCCACCGACGATTACGCCTTCAACCGCCGCATCTTCCAAGCGGCGGAGCAGCGGGCGAAACTCTGCAACACCGTCGATACCGCGGATTTGTGTTCCTTCACCGTCCCCGCCGTCATCGACCGCAGCCCGCTCAAAATCGCCGTCTCCAGCGGCGCGACCGCTCCCGTTTTGGCGCGCAAGTGGCGGCAAATCATTGAAACGCTCATCCCGCTGCACACCGGTCAAATGGCGGCACTCGCCGGCAAATGGCGCAACGCGGTCAAAGCCAAAATCAAAGGCACGGCAAACCGCCGCCGTTTTTGGGAAAACCTGTTCGACAGCCGCTTTAATGCGCTCGCCGCCCAAGGCAACCTTGATGCCGCCGAAGCAGAGCTTGCCGCGCAGCTTGACGGTTTCGGCGCGGCAAAAGGCGAAGTCGTCCTTGTCGGCGCAGGCCCCGGCGACGCAGGGCTGCTCACCTTGCATGCTTTGCAGGCGATACAGGCGGCGGATGTTGTGTTCCACGATGCCTTGGTTTCAGACGACGTCTTAAGCATGGTGCGCAAAGATGCCGACAAAATCAGCGTCGGCAAACGCGCAGGCTCGCACCACGTCCAACAAGAAGAAACCAACCGCCTCCTGGTCGAATACGCCCGCCAAGGTTTGCGCGTCGTCCGACTCAAAGGCGGCGACCCCTTCGTTTTCGGGCGCGGCGGCGAAGAAGCCCAAGTCCTGCGGCAGGCAAACATCCCCTACCGCATCATCCCCGGCATCACCGCCGCACTGGGTGCGACCGCCTACGCAGGCATCCCCCTGACGCACCGCGACTGCGCCCAAAGCGCGCTCTTCGTTACCGGACACAGCAAACATGACGGCCACCAACCCGACTGGCGCACGCTCGCCCTGAGCAACCAAACACTGGTCGTCTATATGGGCACGCTCAAAGCCGCCGAAACCGCCGAAAAACTGATGGCACACGGACGCAGCGGCGACACACCCGTCGCCATCGTCTCCAACGGCACGCTTCCGCATCAGAGCGTCGTGACAGGTCATCTGAAAAACCTGTCCGAGCTGGCAGAAAACGCCCCGCGCCCCGCGCTGATCGTTATCGGCGAAGTCGTTTCCCTGCGCGACGAATTGAAATGGTTTCAAGAAAACCCTGCGCAAAGCCGCCTTCACACAATGCACGAACAAGCCGCCTGAAGCGTTGGTTCAAATTGTTTAAATAAACGAAAGGTCGTCTGAAAAACCAAATCCGGTTTTCAGACGACCTTATTCAAATCCCGATTACTTGCCTGAAGCCTTTTGCAACAAAGCGTACAACTCGTCTTTCAGTTTCAATTTGGCTTTTTTCAGCTCTTCAATCTCATCAGCACCGCTGGTAACAGGATTATTAACCAAACCTGTAATCTTATCGTCCAACTCATTATGCTCGTCAAACAGACGGGCGAAGTGGGCGTCTTCTTGTTTTAATTTGGAAATTAAATCGCGATATTCTGGAAACATTTTGTTTTCCTCTTTCGTTAATATGAATAAAACGGCGCAATGCCAAGAAAAGTATGTAACTGCCAGTAGTTTTATTATAACAAAGCTGCCATTTTTATCCAGCCCCTTGCCAATCAAACCCTGCATTGCATCAAATTTATCCGACAGCCCGAAGCTGGAAAATCTGATTTGATCAGAACAGAACAAATCCGATTTCAATCGTCTGAAAGACAGAGATTTGATGGATTAAAAATTTCCTATTTTACAGATAATTTTTCAGAGATAACCATCAAAAAGTAAATGGTTACAGGCGGTTTAAATCAGGAAAGCACCGTCTGGTTTCGACATATGGTTAGCTGAAGATGGCTGAGCCTGCGCCTCTACATCTGCTCCCTCGGCTACGGGTTTCAATACACAGTCGCCTGAAGGCAGCTAGCAAAATCAATCGCCAGTACGGTAGAGGTCGTCTGTTTCAACACACAACCACCTGAAAGCGGCTGGGGCGGTTTTCCGTGTAGCATTTTAATCAATCCGTTTCAACACACAGCCGCCCGAAGGCGGCTGGTTCCCTCTCGCTTTGAGTCGGGCTGTAAAGGCTGGTTTCAATACACAGCCGCCCGAAGGCGGCTGACTTGCCTTAACTGTTTCGGCCATCTCTTCAAAGTTTCAACACACAGCCGCCTGAAGGCGGCTGCGGTCAGGCGGCACGATACGGCGCGTGGATGCTGGTTTCAACACACAGCCGCCCGAAGGCGGCTGAAGACAATAACCCGCAGCGCAAACAAAAGCCGCTTTGTTTCAACACACAGCCGCCCGAAGGCGGCTGCCGACAACTTAGATTTGCCGCGCATCAAACACTTGTTTCAACACACAGCCGCCCGAAGGCGGCTGGACTTCGCGCAGCACATGCCGCCTGCCATCAGTCAGTTTCAACACACAGCCGCCTGAAGGCGGCTGGAAGATGTGATAACAGAGGTTGAGCGAGCAATAGTTTCAACACACAGCCGCCCGAAGGCGGCTGTGCGTATAACTTTGCCATTGTGTACTCCAAAAAGTTTCAACACACAGCCGCCTGAAGGCGGCTGGCAGACCAGCGTGGAAACCAAAGAGCGCGTATCCAAGGTTTCAACACACAGCCGCCTGAAGGCGGCTGGTTTCGCAATGCGATTGCCGACGCGCAACGTCGTCTGTTTCAACACACAGCCGCCTGAAGGCGGCTGGACCTAAAGGCGAATGTTTGGGTTCAGACTGGGAAGTTTCAACACACAGCCGCCTGAAGGCGGCTGGCAAACAGTTTGGCTTTGTCCAATTCGGGGAAAATGTTTCAACACACAGCCGCCTGAAGGCGGCTGGACGAAGGGCTATCGGTGGCTACTGAAGGTATCTTGTTTCAACACACAGCCGCCTGAAGGCGGCTGGCTGCGCAAAATTTATCTGATTCAGGTTTAAATAGTTTCAACACACAGCCGCCTGAAGGCGGCTGGACCACCGCCACCTGACGAACCACCGCCACCTGACGTTTCAACACACAGCCGCCTGAAGGCGGCTGGGTATGGGTTATCGTGTTGGTTTTCAGTGTTTCGAGTTTCAACACACAGCCGCCTGAAGGCGGCTGGTCCGGGGGCGTTCGCCACGTGGCAGGCGGGCATGTTTCAACACACAGCCGCCTGAAGGCGGCTGGATTTCTTCACTGAGGAAGAAGGTATTGCGTGGTCTGGTTTCAACACACAGCCGCCTGAAGGCGGCTGGAACGCATCAATGTTGATAAGTTTCATGCCTTATACGTTTCAACACACAGCCGCCTGAAGGCGGCTGGGAACATCTGCGCGAACTTGCGGGTTCCGTTTTGGGTTTCAACACACAGCCGCCTGAAGGCGGCTGGTTGGTAGTCATTCATTTTCTTGGTCGCCTTTATGTGTTTCAACACACAGCCGCCTGAAGGCGGCTGGATTTTTCCTCAAAAAGTGGGTAAAGATTGGTTTTTGTTTCAACACACAGCCGCCTGAAGGCGGCTGGTCCGCCTTGAAAAATGGGTTAATCTCGATCTTTGGTTTCAACACACAGCCGCCTGAAGGCGGCTGGTCTTCCGTCTCGGCTGGCAGCGGTAGTACCATCATGTTTCAACACACAGCCGCCTGAAGGCGGCTGGCTTTGGCAGCAGTGGTAATTGCGCCCAGTTTTTCCGTTTCAACACACAGCCGCCTGAAGGCGGCTGGACAAGCTGACTTCATGAAATCAGCACGGTATTTCAGGTTTCAACACACAGCCGCCTGAAGGCGGCTGGTACGAATTATACCAACTCTCAAAAATTCATCGTGTTTCAACACACAGCCGCCTGAAGGCGGCTGGGAAGTTTGTCCAGTTCGATAAATTCGGCGTTGGGGGTTTCAACACACAGCCGCCTGAAGGCGGCTGGGTCAACTTCTTTTATTGGTCTTTGTGATTTTATAAGTTTCAACACACAGCCGCCTGAAGGCGGCTGGGACGGTAAATGATAAATCTGTTGTTGCCGGTAAGGTTTCAACACACAGCCGCCTGAAGGCGGCTGGAGCCCTAAAAATTTGATGTATGACGGCTATGCCGTTTCAACACACAGCCGCCTGAAGGCGGCTGGAACAATGCTTGATGAACACATCAAGCAGATGACTGTTTCAACACACAGCCGCCTGAAGGCGGCTGGTTGGGTCATCAGATGATTGATGTCTAGTTATAGAAGTTTCAACACACAGCCGCCTGAAGGCGGCTGGGATACGCACCATCGCAAAAGACATCGGCGAAAAAGTTTCAACACACAGCCGCCTGAAGGCGGCTGGCGTGGACGCCTTAGACCCTTACGAGAGCGTTCGCGTTTCAACACACAGCCGCCTGAAGGCGGCTGGCAAGCTACCACCGTTGATACTGCCCAAATTCGATGTTTCAACACACAGCCGCCTGAAGGCGGCTGGCAAAATAATATCAACGCCCGAATGCCGATGAACATGTTTCAACACACAGCCGCCTGAAGGCGGCTGGTTTTTAAAGTACCAATTAGATTTAGTCATTAGCCTGTTTCAACACACAGCCGCCCGAAGGCGGCTGGGTCATCACGTCGTTTGTCGCCGCTTCGTGTGTGTTTCAACACACAGCCGCCCGAAGGCGGCTGGTTGAAGTAACCCCACCACCCATTGCGGCGCAAACGAGTTTCAACACACAGCCGCCCGAAGGCGGCTGGACGACCTTTTTATTATGGCGAGTATTACAAAAAAGTTTCAACACACAGCCGCCCGAAGGCGGCTGGGATTGTTTCAGGGGATGGAGCGACATAATCGGCAGGTTTCAACACACAGCCGCCCGAAGGCGGCTGGTTGCGCCAAAGTCCTTATCAAAGTACACGCAGTTGTTTCAACACACAGCCGCCCGAAGGCGGCTGGGCTGGCAGTTTCCGAGCATCCCGCGACCGTTGCGGTTTCAACACACAGCCGCCCGAAGGCGGCTGGGCAGAAACGCCAAAAACAGGCGACCCAAATACTGTTTCAACACACAGCCGCCCGAAGGCGGCTGGTTTGTTACCATTGCCATCCGAACCGCCCATATTAGTTTCAACACACAGCCGCCCGAAGGCGGCTGGAACTGATCAACGACAGAGCACTCAGGCAATGAAAGTTTCAACACACAGCCGCCCGAAGGCGGCTGGCTAAAACAGCAGCAGAGACAGCTAAATCCACAGCCGTTTCAACACACAGCCGCCCGAAGGCGGCTGGGCCAACAAAGCAGTCGGCAGCCTGATGACGCAACTGGTTTCAACACACAGCCGCCCGAAGGCGGCTGGACGCTCAACAATCTCTTCAGACGTCATACCCAACTGTTTCAACACACAGCCGCCCGAAGGCGGCTGGAAATATAATGTTAGATTATGTAAAATATCGTCTGTTTCAACACACAGCCGCCCGAAGGCGGCTGGTTTATCTATCTCTTTGATAACCGTGCCTTGAGACGTTTCAACACACAGCCGCCCGAAGGCGGCTGGCATTCCGAAATCATCAATCAATTCCAATTCGATGGTTTCAACACACAGCCGCCCGAAGGCGGCTGGGTTATAGATGGGTTTGCTTTCGGGCTTTTCGGCAAGTTTCAACACACAGCCGCCCGAAGGCGGCTGGTTTTTAGGTTTGTTCTTGGCTTCAAGGCGGGCGATGTTTCAACACACAGCCGCCCGAAGGCGGCTGGAGCCCCGACCCCTTGATTAAGACAACAGCGCGAGGTTTCAACACACAGCCGCCCGAAGGCGGCTGGTTCGGGCAATTCGGCTTTGACGACCTGCCCATTAAGTTTCAACACACAGCCGCCCGAAGGCGGCTGGCACTTCTTTCATCACTTCCTTTCTTAACACTGCAAGTTTCAACACACAGCCGCCCGAAGGCGGCTGGTATCGAAGCAAACCAAACGAGAAAGGCTCTAAAATGTTTCAACACACAGCCGCCCGAAGGCGGCTGGTTTGATACACAATGGTTATATTTTAGCGGCTTGGTTTCAACACACAGCCGCCCGAAGGCGGCTGGGTGCTATCTGTGTACCAAAGGTTTTTTGAAGAGGTTTCAACACACAGCCGCCCGAAGGCGGCTGGCGGTTGGAAAAGGTCGATTTTACGGCCAAAGATGGGTTTCAACACACAGCCGCCCGAAGGCGGCTGGTTTGGTTTTGGTGTGTCGTCCCCTGCTCCGGTTGGGTTTCAACACACAGCCGCCCGAAGGCGGCTGGAGGTCGTTTGTTTTCAGACGGCCTTTTTTATTTAGGTTTCAACACACAGCCGCCCGAAGGCGGCTGGGATTCCATAGCGACGGTTACATCAACCGCACAGGGGTTTCAACACACAGCCGCCTGAAGGCGGCTGGGAAATCGTGCATCATTCCCCCTTTTGTTCTCGTTTGTTTCAACACACAGCCGACTGAAGGCGGCTGGTCGTCATTTAAAAATCATCCATCCCACCACGACCGGTTTCAACACACAGCCGCCTGAAGGCGGCTGGTCTATTTAAATCAGCCATAAACTTAACCATATCTGTTTCAACACACAGCCGCCTGAAGGCGGCTGGTCCAAAAAAACAAAAAGAAATCGAATATTTGATGGTTTCAACACACAGCCGCCTGAAGGCGGCTGGCCGATAACCGCGCCGATGGCAACCGCAATCAATCCGTTTCAACACACAGCCGCCTGAAGGCGGCTGGGCCCGTCGCTTGGGTTAAGGTCGTCTTAACCTCCGTTTCAACACACAGCCGCCTGAAGGCGGCTGGTCAGGTTGGGGTACAGCAGCTTATTTCGCGTATGTTTCAACACACAGCCGCCCGAAGGCGGCTGGCAGCAATCATAACAATTTGTAGAGCTTCTTCGGGGTTTCAACACACAGCCGCCCGAAGGCGGCTGGACCTTCAGCATTAATAACGGGCACGGTTTGAGATAGTTTCAACACACAGCCGCCCGAAGGCGGCTGGACGGAATCAGGAAATTTGCCATTGCGACACGCACGTTTCAACACACAGCCGCCCGAAGGCGGCTGGAGATGGATTACTCAAACATGGGCGGCTACATGATGTTTCAACACACAGCCGCCCGAAGGCGGCTGGGCATAGTCAGCATTAACCGTTAAATTACCCTTGAGTTTCAACACACAGCCGCCCGAAGGCGGCTGGCTAATGCATGCCGGTAAAAATTCATGGTTGGCCAAGTTTCAACACACAGCCGCCCGAAGGCGGCTGGATAGCCGGATAAACTCTTCGGCAGTCTCGATAGACGTTTCAACACACAGCCGCCCGAAGGCGGCTGGGCATTAGTTGAGTCGCCGAAAAAATTAAGGCTGCGTTTCAACACACAGCCGCCCGAAGGCGGCTGGTGGCATACAAGTCGCGGGTTACCGCCATTGCCGCTGTTTCAACACACAGCCGCCCGAAGGCGGCTGGATTCACTGACGACAGAGTCTTCCATACTTCCTGCGGGTTTCAACACACAGCCGCCCGAAGGCGGCTGGCTTCCGACGGTGCGGGCGGCGTGTATGAGTTTGAAGTTTCAACACACAGCCGCCCGAAGGCGGCTGGATACGGCTGCCGCCATAGGTTACCCATACAGCAGGTTTCAACACACAGCCGCCCGAAGGCGGCTGGGGCAGCAAATCGACCAAAGCCAAAACTGAGGAAAACCAGTTTCAACACACAGCCGCCCGAAGGCGGCTGGTTTTTGCCTATTTTTGAAATTTTAGACGTCGCCGGTTTCAACACACAGCCGCCCGAAGGCGGCTGGTTTCAAACTGAGGCCATGAAAGCAAGATATGAAGTTTCAACACACAGCCGCCCGAAGGCGGCTGGAGCCGTACCCGCGCCCCACACCGCGCCGCCGTTGTTTCAACACACAGCCGCCCGAAGGCGGCTGGAAAGCCTGTTCAAGGACGAGCAGGTTTCTTTTTGTGTTTCAACACACAGCCGCCCGAAGGCGGCTGGGAGCGCGTGTAGGTTTGCAATGCTTTCAGTCGTCTGTTTCAACACACAGCCGCCCGAAGGCGGCTGGTTTCGAACAGTTCAAAAGTCTGTCATTCCCTTTTGTTTCAACACACAGCCGCCCGAAGGCGGCTGGAAGAAGATAAAAAAGATGACAAAAAAGATGACAAGTTTCAACACACAGCCGCCCGAAGGCGGCTGGAGCATCAAAGGCCAAGAGCCTGCATAGTAAGGGAGTTTCAACACACAGCCGCCCGAAGGCGGCTGGACCAGCGACAGTTTCATATTTCCGTTTGCCATAGTTTCAACACACAGCCGCCCGAAGGCGGCTGGCAGCTTGAATATCCTGTTGCGTGTATATCTGGCGGGTTTCAACACACAGCCGCCCGAAGGCGGCTGGTGCCTTCATCGACACTCTGAGCTTCACATTCAAGGTTTCAACACACAGCCGCCCGAAGGCGGCTGGCACGATACGCGACACAAGGCACTGACGCGCATGGGTTTCAACACACAGCCGCCCGAAGGCGGCTGGAACGTGATTGTTGATATTCAGCCTGTTCTGAATAGTTTCAACACACAGCCGCCCGAAGGCGGCTGGGTTCTAATGGCTCTGTCGATGGTACCGTTATTAAGTTTCAACACACAGCCGCCCGAAGGCGGCTGGTCCGTAAACCTTCCAAGAATATTTTTACATTGGATGTTTCAACACACAGCCGCCCGAAGGCGGCTGGTCATGACAGCCTTAGGGCTGATGGCAGTAACCTATGTTTCAACACACAGCCGCCCGAAGGCGGCTGGGATTTCGGTCGATAGATGGCGTGGCGATTTGTAGGTTTCAACACACAGCCGCCCGAAGGCGGCTGGGATAATCAACTGTTTTAGGGGTCACATTTAAGAGTTTCAACACACAGCCGCCCGAAGGCGGCTGGTGGGTCGCCTTGTGGATTTGGAGGTTATCAGCGTGTTTCAACACACAGCCGCCCGAAGGCGGCTGGACGCGTTGCGATATAGCAAAAGATTTTTTTGAATGCGTTTCAACACACAGCCGCCCGAAGGCGGCTGGGCTGATTGCCTGCTTGATTTGTGAGAGTAGGCTTGTTTCAACACACAGCCGCCCGAAGGCGGCTGGGATTCCATCGCAACGGTTACATCAACCGCACAGGGGTTTCAACACACAGCCGCCCGAAGGCGGCTGGCTTCTTTAGTTTCAACACGCAGCCCCGAAGGACTGTTTCAACACACAGCCGCCCGAAGGCGGCTGGGTTTAAAACCCTGTCTAAATTAAGCTTCGGCAAGGTTTCAACACACAGCCGCCCGAAGGCGGCTGGCCTCCGAGATAAACTGACGGGCAGACATTGATGGGTTTCAACACACAGCCGCCCGAAGGCGGCTGGGAGATTTAAAAATATGGGTATCAGAGACGTTGTCGTTTCAACACACAGCCGCCCGAAGGCGGCTGGGATAACACATAAAATACCATAAAAAAATCAAAAGTTTCAACACACAGCCGCCCGAAGGCGGCTGGCCTATTTACCCGCATCGGTACCCGTGTAATGCGGGTTTCAACACACAGCCGCCCGAAGGCGGCTGGCGACCCCCATTTCTTTGGCTTTTTTTTCGACTTCGTTTCAACACACAGCCGCCCGAAGGCGGCTGGCTTAAAAATAAAGGTCGCCTTTTAGATATATTAAGTTTCAACACACAGCCGCCCGAAGGCGGCTGGGGTTGTTTCGGATTTGGCAAAAAAAGTAAAAAAGGTTTCAACACACAGCCGCCCGAAGGCGGCTGGCTTCGGTTTTAAAACATCAAGTAAGTAATTACCAAGTTTCAACACACAGCCGCCCGAAGGCGGCTGGTCCATGGATCCAGCTTATTATCAAACAAGCGGTGGTTTCAACACACAGCCGCCCGAAGGCGGCTGGTAAAGCACAAAAGTACGCTTGTGGTAGGTGGGCAGGTTTCAACACACAGCCGCCCGAAGGCGGCTGGGCCTTTAAATTGTTTTGCGCCCAACAGGGTTGCTGTTTCAACACACAGCCGCCCGAAGGCGGCTGGCTACGGCTTTTTTGCCATTGGCGGTAAACGTCAGTTTCAACACACAGCCGCCCGAAGGCGGCTGGTGGCGTAAACATCATACGCCGAATTTTAACCTAAGGTTTCAACACACAGCCGCCCGAAGGCGGCTGGCTTGTTGGGTTTGGGTGTTAGTCTTGTTTCCTATGTTTCAACACACAGCCGCCCGAAGGCGGCTGGTGCATTTCTGATTGCCCGTGTGCCGTTGATACCGTTTCAACACACAGCCGCCCGAAGGCGGCTGGCTAAGCGGGCTTTTTCCTTTTCGAGTTCGTCAAGGGTTTCAACACACAGCCGCCCGAAGGCGGCTGGTTCATCGACAGATACATCCATCTTTTCTTGAAAACGTTTCAACACACAGCCGCCCGAAGGCGGCTGGGGAGGAGTCAGCGTAGTTTGAACAACAGTACCTTTGTTTCAACACACAGCCGCCCGAAGGCGGCTGGGCGCTCGCGCCTGTGTTGACGCATATCGTGCTTGGTTTCAACACACAGCCGCCCGAAGGCGGCTGGTTCAGCAGCACAGACAGCGGCCACTGTTTCAGACGTTTCAACACACAGCCGCCCGAAGGCGGCTGGGAGTTGCACCATTCCTTTGTAGCCGATTTGCAAAGTTTCAACACACAGCCGCCCGAAGGCGGCTGGGCCAAATACTGCTCGACCGTTTCCTCCGTCATCGGTTTCAACACACAGCCGCCCGAAGGCGGCTGGCCCATCTTGAGACGGCCTAAGTCATCAGACTGTAGTTTCAACACACAGCCGCCCGAAGGCGGCTGGGATTTCGGTCAATAGATGGCGTGGCGATTTCTAAGTTTCAACACACAGCCGCCCGAAGGCGGCTGGCGGCAAGGGAAAAACCTATTACGTCGGCTCCCGTGTTTCAACACACAGCCGCCCGAAGGCGGCTGGGTATTGCGGATAAATACCGCAAACACTTATATGAGTTTCAACACACAGCCGCCCGAAGGCGGCTGGAGGCGCGTCTTGAAAAATTGTAGGCTTAATCATGGTTTCAACACACAGCCGCCCGAAGGCGGCTGGATTCTTTCCTGAGTATTGGCTTTCGTTCATGGCGGTTTCAACACACAGCCGCCCGAAGGCGGCTGGACAAACAAAAGGTTCTAATTCAAGTTTCTTCAGTGTTTCAACACACAGCCGCCCGAAGGCGGCTGGTTATGAAGCGGTTCGCGCATTCATTGCCCTACACCCTGTTTCAACACACAGCCGCCCGAAGGCGGCTGGGATAGGGGCTATGGAGTACCCTTTTTTTTCACTGTTTCAACACACAGCCGCCCGAAGGCGGCTGGGATTACCGAAAACAAACTTTACAATACATTAGATGTTTCAACACACAGCCGCCCGAAGGCGGCTGGAGATGAGGGATGGGGGGCAGACTTAACCGAAGAGGTTTCAACACACAGCCGCCCGAAGGCGGCTGGCTATTTCTTCTCCTTACCGACGGTTTCATTTGGTAGTTTCAACACACAGCCGCCCGAAGGCGGCTGGGCCCTATAATTCAACCATCAATTAAACGCAAGCCCGTTTCAACACACAGCCGCCCGAAGGCGGCTGGTAATGGCTGACAACCCGTTTTCTTTTCTGTTGAACGTTTCAACACACAGCCGCCCGAAGGCGGCTGGTTATGGTAGCCGCGCCGCCCTGGCTTGCCGTAATGGTTTCAACACACAGCCGCCCGAAGGCGGCTGGTTCCGCGCCCGTGTTACTGGGGCAAAGCCCGATTGTTTCAACACACAGCCGCCCGAAGGCGGCTGGGTTTTTAATGGATTGGCTCAAGCTCACCAAAGAGTTTCAACACACAGCCGCCCGAAGGCGGCTGGATGGGCAGAATACAAGCGGAAATTAGCTGATGAAGTTTCAACACACAGCCGCCCGAAGGCGGCTGGTATCGCCTCGTTTACTGCCTCCTGCCCTACGGTCTGTTTCAACACACAGCCGCCCGAAGGCGGCTGGGTTAACGCATTCCCGCAGCTAATCCTTAACCTGACGTTTCAACACACAGCCGCCCGAAGGCGGCTGGCAGAAACCTACACCGTTTACGTCATCAATCCCCTGTTTCAACACACAGCCGCCCGAAGGCGGCTGGGGTTTGCTTTCAGGCTTTTCGGCAAGCACTGGCACGTTTCAACACACAGCCGCCCGAAGGCGGCTGGATATCTTGCTTTCATGGCCTCAGTTTGAAACCAGGTTTCAACACACAGCCGCCCGAAGGCGGCTGGGCGCATATTCCAAAACCGCCTCCCTCCATTCGGGGTTTCAACACACAGCCGCCCGAAGGCGGCTGGCTCTTTGATGACTGCGAAGTATTTTTCAGACAACGTTTCAACACACAGCCGCCCGAAGGCGGCTGGGGCGGTCTCTTCCATCAGGTCGCCCTTTTCGGTGTTTCAACACACAGCCGCCCGAAGGCGGCTGGACGTATCACGACCGTATCAATAACGCGTGATGACGTTTCAACACACAGCCGCCCGAAGGCGGCTGGCCGATAACTACGACGTGTTGCGTTTGGTTATCGAGTTTCAACACACAGCCGCCCGAAGGCGGCTGGATAGATAGGCCAGTTGTAGATGTCATTCGGCGAGTTTCAACACACAGCCGCCCGAAGGCGGCTGGATTTTTCTTGATTGTAACCGCTTCCCCAGCCGTGTTTCAACACACAGCCGCCCGAAGGCGGCTGGTTTTCGAATCTCGGCAAGTCCATCGGCAACGTGGTTTCAACACACAGCCGCCCGAAGGCGGCTGGAAAAGGCTGTGTACACCCGCCCCAAAGCCATCAGGTTTCAACACACAGCCGCCCGAAGGCGGCTGGACCCTGACATTACATACCGAAATAAATATATCCGCGTTTCAACACACAGCCGCCCGAAGGCGGCTGGGGGATATGTTCGGACAATGCCCGTTCGTTTTGCAGTTTCAACACACAGCCGCCCGAAGGCGGCTGGGTATCCAACAAATCAGTCAACTAAAAAGCCAAGTGGTTTCAACACACAGCCGCCCGAAGGCGGCTGGTTACAATAGCAGCTTTCTTTGCTGCCATTGGTGCAGTTTCAACACACAGCCGCCCGAAGGCGGCTGGATCTAAAACTGCCCGCCTGTCTCTTTTACAAAAGGTTTCAACACACAGCCGCCCGAAGGCGGCTGGGCGGGTATCGGATGACCGCAACGCGTTCGATTGGGTTTCAACACACAGCCGCCCGAAGGCGGCTGGGTTGACCATCTTGCCGACCTGATTCCTTGCATGGAGTTTCAACACACAGCCGCCCGAAGGCGGCTGGCTTCATCTATGATGACGAGCGAGCCATAAGGTAGGTTTCAACACACAGCCGCCCGAAGGCGGCTGGGTTCAATTTTGGGACTTAATCCGGCGAATGATACGTTTCAACACACAGCCGCCCGAAGGCGGCTGGGTTTGCAGAATAATCATTTATCTTTACCCCCTGGTTTCAACACACAGCCGCCCGAAGGCGGCTGGAGGGTGTCCATCCGTCTTTGCTTAGGGTTGTTGCCGTTTCAACACACAGCCGCCCGAAGGCGGCTGGGTCGAGATTTGAAAACTTCTGGCGAATCAATGTCGGTTTCAACACACAGCCGCCCGAAGGCGGCTGGTTCAGCCCGAATGGCGGTGTAGTCGGTTCAAATTAGTTTCAACACACAGCCGCCCGAAGGCGGCTGGAGCCTCTCTCAAAAGCCTTGCTCCATCAGGTTTCGCAGCCCCGATTTCGCTAAGCTCCCAAGAAAAGCGTGAACGCGAGTATAACACAGCCTTTTTCGTTACACCCGCATTCACAATATCCTGATTGTTAAAGAACAATCCCAATTCGCCAACCTTGCAGCATTTTCATGAGAACCGCAGGTTGGCGATTCACACAATCAACGTATCCTTAAACACATCCACCGCCGGTTTTGCGCCGTGGTGTTCCACTTTGCGCCGCCATTTGCTGCCCAGATGGTAAAAGCGCAAGCTGTCGGTTTCAGGGTTGTAGGTTTTCAAAAGTTTGTCCTTTAAAACGACCCACTGGTCGGGTGCAATGTCGCATTCGAATACCGAATACTGCACGCGCACGCCGTAGTCCAGACACAATTTCGCTACGCGCCGCAGCCTTGCCTGTCCTTCCGCGTCTTCCAGCGAAATATCGTAAGTAA
>ERZ772956.1732-NODE-1732-length-14575-cov-8.384298_pt1 | contig 14575 bp, 13 predicted proteins | sample MGYA00580683_ERZ772956 | MGnify/ENA primary metagenome ERZ772956 (study PRJEB29015, sample SAMEA2738077) | human oral metagenome | biome: human oral; feature: human-associated habitat; material: saliva | place: China | collected 2212 ... | reverse complement strand
CAAATGTAGAAAGCTTAAAAGGTTTTGGAAAAGTGAAGTTCTTAATGTTCAAGTCTTTTCTAAAGCAAACCATGTATATACGTTCTCTCTTTTGAGGTATGCCGAAGTCAAGAGAATTTAAAACATCAGAGTAGAAGTCATAGCCTAAATCTACCATTGTATTTCTAACAACTTTTAATGTGTTTCCATTGTCATGAGATGCAAAATTTTTAACGTTTTCCATGAAAACAACTTTTGGATTCTTAGCTTTTACAATTCTAGCCACATCAAAAAATAAAGTTCCTCGGCTATCTTCAAAACCTTTCTGTTTTCCACTAATTGAAAAAGCTTGGCAAGGGAAACCTGCACAGAGAATATCATGATTTGGCACACTATTTTCGTCAACCAGTGTAATATCACCTTCGGGCTTGTCTCCAAAATTCATTTGATATACTTCCTGTGCATATTTATCCCATTCATTGGAGTAAACACACTCTGCATCAAAAGACTCTAGTGCAAGTCTGAATCCTCCTAGTCCAGCAAATAAATCTATAAATTTTAAACCTGTAAGATTTTTATTTTTTACATCAATCATAAGAACCTCCTTTTGATAGCGCACTGTGCATTATTATTTTATGCCATTATACAGCTTGTGTCAACGTAATAGTATATAAATTTGAACTAAAGTATGATATAATAAACTATAAGCTATGAAATTGAACGATATTGGGGAGTTTATAATGAAATTTAGCTATAAAAAATTATGGAAATTATTAATCGATAGAGACATAAAACACAAAGACTTAATTGATAAAACAGGGATTAGTAGAAGTACATTTTATAAATTAAAGAAAGATGAAAATGTAACTACAGATGTATTATTAAAAATATGCGAGGAGCTTAATTGTGATATATCTGAAATTATGGAATGTATAGATTAGGGAGGAGTTTTATGTCGGAAATCAAATATAAAATTACAATACCTGGAGATGAGGATGGATTCATTCAGATGAAATGTCCATCATGTGGTGAAAAGTTTATGATTTCTATTGATGATTATGAAAATGAAGATTTAATTGAATTATGGTGTCCTCAGTGTGGCTTGATTCATGAAAGTTATATTGATGATGATATAGAAGAATTAGCAAACAGGATTATAGAAAATTCCGTTAAGGATCTATTGAATGGCTTTTCAAAGGATTTAGAGAAAACTTTTAAAAATAATAAGTTCATGAAAGTTAAAGAGGGGGAAAAATTAAAAAAAGAAGCAGAATTGCCTATTGGAAGAAAGTTTTCGGATTTAATTGTAAAATATTTTAAATGCTGTAATAAAGTTGCTAAAGTTTCGCTGCAACAAGAGTTTAGTGGATGTTATTGTCCGTTTTGTGGGGAGTTATATATTGATGAAGATAAGTAAAAACGAATTAAAAAAAATAAGTAGAAAGCTAAGAAAAATTTCATCTGATGTAATAAATGCATATTATTTAGAACAAAATAGCTTTCTGGACGAGCTAATTGCGTATATTAATAATACTGAGTTATTGAAAAATTATATTGATAGTATAGAGTATGATGTAGGTAATTTAGAAAGTAATATGACTGAAATCAATGGCTCTTATGGGCGTATGACATTAGATTTAGGAAGTGATAGTAAAAAAAGAGCCTTTTTGTTATATAAAGCGTTTATAATTATAAAAGAAAATAATTATCCAACTTATAATTTTGGATGGTACTATGCTAGTGGAAATAAATATCAAGATATGGCAAAGGCATTTGGGGATCGATTAGTTTATCCATTTGTTTCTGAGTTAGGAGAGTATATGAAAGATATTGCAACAGATATGGGATATGACGAAAGCAATGTATTGTATAATATCAATGTCAACAGTTCTGGGGTTCAGGTGAATATTGCAGAAAAGAGTTCTTCTATTTCAGCAAGTCAAGTAAATAATTGGGCGACACAAGAAGTAGTAGATAAGATATCGAAAATAGAGGAAGAAGTATCGAAGATTGAAAATCAAGAGTTAAAAGAGAATTTGACAGAAAATTTAGAAATTATAAAAGCTGAATCAATTAAACCTGATGGAAAAAGACTGGAACTGAAAACTATATTGAAGAATATGTATTTTTTAGCTTCAACTGTTGCAATGTTGCCAGATTTAGCTCATGGTATAAAAATGTTAGCAAATACGATAGGTATTAACATATAAATAAGGTGGTATTATGATTAATAATATAGAAAAATCTTATTTTGATGGATTGCTCAACAGAGGAGGATATGTACTTGATTTTTCTACGTCATCTTTTGATAAATTTACTTTTGAAAGTATTGGAGTAGGATTGTGTGAAAAATATTGTCTTTCTAAAGGTAAGTCCCTAAATGCTTTTATGGATGAAGGATCAAATGAAAAAATAGTAAAGCTTTTGTCGGATTTTTTAGATTACTATGAATTCTATTTTCAAGAAGAAATATCAAGTACTGAAAAAAGCTATAGAGGAATGGCATTTTCTGAATTGTATAAAAAATGCAAAAGTATTATCTTGCGTGAAAAAGAAATAGTAACTTCAAATATATGCAGAGAAATTGTTGAAGATGTAAAAGAAAAGTTTTCAAGTGAATACTTAAAAAATCAAATTGATTTGATGATGAAAATGTGTGATGAAAGTCCAACTGATGCTATAGGTAAATCAAAAGAATTGATAGAAAGTTGTTGCAAATCTATTTTAGATACACTAGGACAATTTGAAGGAAATACATTAAAAACTTCTCAATTAGTAAAAAGGACAATGATTGCTTTAAATATACCGGATGATGCATCGAATTATGATAAAGAAGAGGAAAATACAACTAGAAAAATTATAGGAAGTTTAAATGGACTTTCAAGTAGTGTTAATGAATTGAGAAATCAATATGGGACAGGGCATGGAAAATCTGAAAAATTCAAGTCGTTAAGTAGGCGTCATGCTAATCTATCTGTAGGTGCTAGCGCAGTTCTGGTACAGTATTTATGGGATACATATTTATATAAAGCAAGGATGAAGAAATAGCACCTACCTCTTCATCTCCTTCCCCATATATCTCTCATAATTTTTTCTGATTTGATATAGTTCTTTCGGATCTTTGTCAAATAGGGTTGATGAAACAATTTTAGTGAAGGAATTAAGCAGCGTCAGGTTGCTTAATTCCTTTTTTAGTTGTTGGAGTAAATAGTTTAGACATTAGTAGAATTCTATTTCTAAAATGAGTAAAACTGCTGTAGCCAAAGGCATTTCTTTTAAGTACTTTTATCTTGTTGTTAATCCCTTCAATAGTTCCATTTGAAAGTGATGGATACTCACATGTATATTGAATATACGGTAAAAATTTCTTAAATGTTTATAGAACACGATTTAATCCATCAGACAGATATTTTGGTTGTACACTCATTAATTCTTCTTTGAATTCAATGAAATTTCTCTTCTTAAAAGCTTCTCTTAATTGATGTGCTATTTCTTATCCTAGCTTAATTCAAGATACTTCTTATAATAAAATAATCTACAATACCTTAAGAATGTGTTAATCAATCAAATAATCTGTAATAGTTATAGTAATAAGAATGGATTCATCTCGAGTTTTTAATATGAGTTTCCAGTAACTTTAACACGTATTTAAATTTATCCCAACACATATGTTCAGGCAACTTGTTTAAAGGACTAATTCTAAAATATTTAGCCGTTTCATTGACAACTCTAAAAACAGTATAAATGGAAACATTCATTTTTTAATGATAAACTGTTTCGCAACCTTTGACTTTAATTTTATTCTTTTTTAAATCCACTTCCTCCATAGTATTTTCCCATTTTACATTTTTATCTTTTATTTGTAACAAAACTTCTTGTATAGTAGTCATATCTTAAATATTTTGAACGATTTTTATATAAGGAATGAAGTCCTTTTTATATACACTAAAATAGGGTTGGTGGATTTTCTCCATCAACCCTATAAATTATAGAACCGCTTTTTGAATCTGCTGACGTCTATTGCTACTTCAAAGAAGTCCATTTCGCCTATTTCACTTGGTGAATATGCCAAATTCTATCCGCATATTCTTTTACAGCACGATCTGCTGAGAAAATACCAGCTTTTGCAGTATTCACTAAACTCATCTTTTGCCATTGTTTTTCATCATTATAAGCTACTTCAATTTGTTGTTGCGCATGAATATAAGATTCAAAATCTGCTAAACACATAAATGGGTCATCATTTAATAAATAATCTACTAAGAAATTAAAATTCATACCTCCAACAGTCATCGTACGAATAAAATCAAGTGTTTGTTTCACTCTTTCAGAACGATTATACCATTCCCAAGGTTTATACCCTTCTGCAACTAATTGATTTACTTCTTCTGTTTTTAATCCGAAAATAACAATATTTTCTTCACCAACCGCTTCTAAAATTTCAACATTGGCACCGTCTAATGTTCCTAATGTAATGGCTCCATTTAACATCAATTTCATATTACCAGTACCACTTGCCTCTTTACCTGCTTGAGAAATTTGTTCACTGACATCTGCTGCAGGTAAAATAATTTCTGCAAGACTTACTTTGTAATCTGGAATAAAGACTACTTTAATATATTCTCTTACTAATTCATCACATTCAATTAATTGAGAGATTGAATGGATAAATTTAATAATATTTTTTGCCATATCATAACCTGATGAAGCTTTAGCAGCAAAAATAAAGGTTCTTGGAGTTGGTCTTAATCCTTGATATTTAATGGCTTGATATAAATAAACAATATGCAAAGCATTTAATAATTGACGTTTATATTCATGAAGTCTCTTCACTTGTACATCAAAAATAGAATTTGGATTTACCGTAATTCCTAATGTATCTTGAATATAAGCTGCTAATTGTTGTTTCTTCTGATGTTTAATATTCTTTAATGCATATAGAACTTTCTCATCCTCTTTATACTCTAATAATTTAGAAATTTTAGATAAATCTTTTACAAAATCAATACCAATTAATGATTCTAAATAATTCGTTAACTCAGGATTTGCTTGTCCTAACCATCTTCTATGAGCAATACCATTTGTCACATTGCCAAATTTATCCGGATATAAAGAGTAAAAGGCACGGAAAGTAGAGTCCACTAAAATATCACTGTGCAATTTCGATACCCCATTGACATAATGGCTACCCACAATAGATAAGTTCGCCATCTTAATCATACCATCATAAATAATAGCTGTTTCGGGTAATGTCATTTCATAGCCCATATCAATCACCCATTGACAGAAGCGACGATTAATTTCTTCTATAATAGAATAAATTCTTGGAAGAATTGGTTGGAATAAATCCACTGCCCATTTTTCCAACGCTTCAGACATAATGGTATGATTCGTATAAGCAAATGTTTTCGTTGTAATTTCCCAGGATTTTTCCCAAGAGTAATGATATTCATCAATTAATAATCTCATAAATTCTGCTACTGCCATAGCTGGGTGAGTATCATTAATGTGTAGAGCATTATATTCATAGAAGTTTTCTAATGTTCCAAATTCATGATAATGATTTTTTACTAATTGTTGTAGAGATGCACTAATGAAGAAATATTGTTGTTTAATACGTAATTCTTTTCCTTCTCTTGTACTATCAGCTGGATATAATAATTTAGAAATAGAAGATGCAATCGCTTCTGCTTCTGAAGATCGAGAATATTCTCCACGTTCAAATAATTTCATATTAAATCCTGTTTTGGCTTTTGCTTCCCATAATCGTAGTGTATTAACTGTATCAGTATCATACCCTGAAATTAATAAATCATATGGTTCAGCTTGAATAGCCGTATAATTTTCATGAGTCACACGGAATCCTTCTGGTGTCATTTCTTCTTTAATATTTCCATAGAAACGAACTTCTACTTCTTCATCACTACGATAAACTAAGCCATATTTTCCTAAATCTAACCAATGGTCCGGAAACTCTTGTTGCCATCCATTATTAATGACTTGTTTGAAAATCCCATATTCATATAAAATTGAAAATCCTGTTACTGGATAATTTTGACTTGTTAGTGCATCTAAATAACAAGAAGCTAGACGACCTAAACCACCATTTCCAAGCCCTGGATCAGGTTCAATTTGATAAATTTCCTCTAAAGAAATATGATGTTTACTTAAATATGTTTCAATTTCATGTTCAATTCCTAAATTAAATAAATTATTTCTTAAAGTTCTTCCAACTAGAAATTCCATAGACATATAATACGCACGTTTCACTCTACGTTTTTTCAATTCTTGTTCATATCCGAATTTCTTTTGAGATAAAATCTCACGAACACTTCTCATCATTGCTTCGTATACTTGACGTTTACTAGCATGATCTATGGTTACACCAAATTGAATTTGTAATGTTTGTTCCATACGTTGTTGAAAATTTAATGAATTCACAAAAATCACCTTAACCCTTTTTATAAAATTGATTGATATAATGAAACATATTGCTTCGCGGACTGATTCCAACTAACATCTTTACTCATTGCTTGAGATACAATCGAAGCCCAGTTTTCTTTTTGGTAATCATAGACATCTTTTGTCCGTCTTACTGCATCTAATAAATCTCCAGAATTAAAACTTTCAAATGTAAATCCTGTTCCATGAACTCCATCAAATGGTTGAACAGTATCGTATAATCCACCTACACGATGAACAATTGGAACTGTTCCATAACGCATAGAAATTAGTTGTGATAACCCACATGGTTCAGTCTTAGAAGGCATTAAAAAGGCATCACAGGAAGCATAGACTTTCGAAGACATTTCACTTGAGAACATGATTAAACTTCTAACAACATCATGTCTACGATATTCTAATGAGCGTAAGGCTGATTCATAGTGTGCATCACCTGTTCCTAAAACCACCAATTGAATCCCTAAGTCTAGCAATTGGTCTGCTACATCTAATACTAAATCAATTCCTTTTTGATGCGTTAATCGCGTAACCATTCCTACCATCATCTTATGAGGATTTTCTTCTAAGTCCATTTGTCTTTGAAAGGCTAATTTATTTTCTACTTTTTTAGTAATAGAGGACAACGAATAATTTTTTTCTAAATGAGCATCTGTTTCTGGATTAAATGTATCTGTATCTAGTCCATTCACAATTCCTACTAATTTTCCTTGCTCCACTTGCAAAATTTTATCTAAACCGTATGAAAAATATGGATTTAAAATTTCTTTTGCATAAGTTTGACTGACTGTATTCACACGATTTGCTAATTGAATCGCTCCTTTTAATAAGTTCAAATCACCATTATAAATCAATGCATCAAAATACTTATTATCTAATCCAAATAAATCTCCCATACTATACGGATTAAACTTTCCTTGGAATTCAATATTATGAATCGACAATACAGTTTGCATTCCTTGATAAAATTCCATCCCTCGTGATTTGAAATCATCTAAATAAATAATGGATAGTGCTGTATGCCAATCATTCGCATTAATAATATTAGGTCGATAATCAATATGAGGTAAAATTTCTAATGCAGCTTTTGAAAAGAATGCAAAACGTTCACCATCATCTTCTTGTCCATAAACCGTTGAGCGATTAAAATACTGTTCATTATCAATGAAATAATAAGTAATTCCATCAATATTACACTCAAAAATACCACAATAAGCATGTCTCCAGCCTAATTGCACAAAAATATGTTTTTTATATACTAAAGGAAATTTTTCACGATTGATACTTGAGTAAAGTGGTAACACTACTCTTGCTTCTACTCCTTCGGCTTTTAATGCTTTAGGAAGTGATCCAATCACATCTCCTAGTCCGCCAATTTTTACAAAAGGGGATGCTTCTGCAGCGATAAATAGAACTTTCATTATCATTCTCCTTTTTAGGTTAATAGGAACTTGCTTCTAATCAGTTTGAAATAAAATTCACTGATTATTTCCTATTATACTCTTATTTATCACAAATTAAACTATAATATTGTTTTGTTTTTAACTTTTTAATGAACTTTACATGGACGATAAAAACGACAGCCTTTCGACTGCCGTTTTTTATTTTTCTATTTTTTAATTGTTTTTTGAATTAATTTTCTAAAAGTTTGAGAATGAATTTTTGCTCGATTTGGAATACATTGCATCACTCGATTCGCATAAGGAGAATTGATAGAACGTGTATCTAAAATCCATATTTCTGCCTTCTCTTGATGCGGACGATTCATTCTTCCTAATCCTTGATAAAATTGTTGTAACATTTTTTCCAAGGCATAATCTTGGAAATAATGACGATTTTGTAATTTCATTTCCTCAGCAATGACTCTTTGCTGTAATTGTGTTGGATTTGGAAAAGGTAATTTTGGAATAATTAATTGATCAATGGATACCTCCCCACTATCAAAGCCTTCCCAAAAACTATACACGCCTAATAATAAAACAGATTCTTGTTGTTGAAATTTCCGCTGAACCTTTCTGCTCGACTGATTGGTTCGTTGAACTAATAAAGGAATATCTGGATGTTCCAATAATACTTGCTCCAATTCCTCTAGCATTTCAATGGAATGAACTAATACTAGACATCTTCCTTGTGTTCTTTGATAAATATCTACTAATTGGTTCGCCAATAAATCCACTCTTTCAGGTGTCACAATGATAGAAGGAGTTGGTAAATCCGTAGGGATAAATACATGATGTTCGAAATTTTGATACGTTTTTGGTAAAAATAACCCATCTTCTTGTTTTATTATTGAATGAAATAGTGGCGTGAAGATTGGAATGGTTGCAGAAATCCCAATATACTGATGAATATAGGGTTGAATTTCTTTCCACATTTTTAAAGCAGATTTCATACTTTCTAGCTGTAAACTATATTGTCCTTTTTTCAATACATATGAAACTGCTACATATCCCTCTTCTTGTTTTAATAAGAGAACCATTTCTTGTACAATTTTTTGTAAACAAGCATGAGTTTTTTGAACCAGTTCATCATTCCCTTTAAAATCAAATGTTAGTTTTAACAAATCTATACAAGCTGATTTTACCGCTGCTAATGTTTGATGATGAATACTCTTCTCCCATTCTTCTGCAGAAAGCAATATCACTGAAGTAGGATAACTTTCTTTTCGAATCATTTGCATCCATTCTTCATATAAGTCACAAATCTCAAGTAATCTCCTATTGATTTGTCTGGATTGGTGCTCTTGAGTACTCGACATTTCTAAATAACTTTCTAAATGGTATTCGTTCCACTCCATTTGTATTTGCCATAATGCATCAAATTCCAATAATTTTTGTTCTTGGCTTTCTAAAACATGCTCCAATTGTTGTACTTCATCCATTATCACAATTGGTTTATCAAAATGGTCTCTTTGAGGAGCTTGTTTTAAATATTGCACTAAAAACGCTTGGTTTGTAATAACAAGTTTAGTATTTCTCGCATGTCGTATTGCTCTACGATAGAAATCCATTTTAGAAAACTGTCTTTCTTTTCTAGTAATTTTCTCCCATATTTCACGATGGTAAAATAACGAATTACATTCAGATAAATCTCCTGAAGTTGTATGTGCTAACCATTTTAATAAACCAATCACTGTTAAAGCACTTTTCTGATTTTGGTATTGTTCATATTTTTCTAACACTTCAGCTAGTCCTGACAATGAAAGATAATGCTCTTGTCCTTTGACAGTTGCAATTGGAAGTGAGATTCCTAAACTTTCTTCTAATGGTTTGATTTCCTGTTCTACTAATTGTTGTTGTAGTAAAATCGTCGAAGTTGTAATCCATATCGGATGATTTTGTGACTGTACTTGTAAAGATACTAGTAAATAGGCTAACGTTTTCCCCAGTCCAGGTTCCGCTTCTACCCAACTAATCGAATGTCCGTAATTCAATCGTTCTAACATAAATTCGATTAATTGAACTTGTAAAGGTTGATATTCAATCACCTGTTTTTCTACTAATTGACGATAAAGTTCCAATGCATTCCATTTTTGTGGCTGACTCTCAACTTCCTCTTTTTCAACAATAGGATTCAATGCAAATCCTTCTATAAACATAAATTCTTTTGGAGATAATGAAGCATTTTGACAACAATCATGAATCACTTGCCCTGTTTCAGCCATTAAACTATCCGCAAATAATGACATTTGCTGTAAAGTAGGGGCAGGCAATTGTTCTAATTCCTCTAAACAGTTTAAAAACAATTGAGCAGTTGCATACGCATCGCTTCCTGCTGAATGAATTTGCTGATGTGTAATCTCTAATAATTCCGTTAAATCTTGCAGACGATAACTCTCAATCGTCGGATAACAAATTTGCGCTAATTGAACAGTATCTACACAGGGAGCACTCCATTCAATTCCTGCTAATTCTCTAAAACTTTCTACTAAGTAGGAATAATCAAAACTAATATTATGCGCTACAAATGTTTTTCCTTCTAATAATTGAAAAATAGTTGAGGCAATTTCATCAAAATACGGTGCTTGCTTCACTTCTTTCTTATCGACTCCTGTTAATTGTTGAATCTCATAAGGAATCGTTGTCTCTGGATTAATATACAAATCTACTTGAGTAACAATTTGTCCCTGTTCAATAATAGAACAGCCAAATTGGAAAATCCTTCCACCTTCTTCAAATTTAGGACCCGTTGTTTCTAAATCGACTACTGCATAACTCGTTTTCATTCTGTCACCTACTTTTCTCATAAAATTAGTTTACTAACTCTTTTAAGGAAACGCAACTATTCTCATAAAAAGAAGTACACTTCCTTCTATTTGGAAATGTACTTCTTCTTTCACTCCATATTTTTTGGAAACTCTATTGTAACCGTTACTTGCTTTTTATCCTTTTCTAGCTGATAACTAAAACCATAATGTTCTAATAAATTTTGAACAACTAACAAACCAATTCCCGTTTTCTTTTGATTTTCTTCTAATAGGTCATTCATTTCTTCTATGGCATCATTCACTTCATTTTGAATCATGAAACAATTTTCATCCGAAACTATTCGAATGACAGATCCTCTTTTAGCATATTGATACGCATTACTAAAAATATTGGATAGTACAATTTTAAAAGCTTCCTGTCCGATTAATAATTGCTTTGGAACAATATGACTATGAATCGTTAAATTTCTCTTCATCGCAATCCAATGATGATCCTGAGTCACTTTTTGAATTTCTTCTTCTATAGAAATCCATTTTGCTTTTTCTCCCAGAGCTTCCTTAGATTCTCTTAATAAATCCACTACTTTAACGGTCAGTCCATCGACAATTTGAATACATTCATCAATATAATAATCACGATTTTTATATTTCCCAACATGATATTTCATATTTTCTAAAATAATTTTTAAACTCGCTAAAGGGGTTTTTAAATCATGTGAACGTCCACGGAAAAATTCGTATTTGATTTTTTCTAATTGAAGAATCATTTCATTCTTTTCTTCTACATCATCAATCACATGTAATAAATTAATATACAATTGATTAATTTGTGATTTTAATTCACCAATCTCATCGGTCGACTGAACTTCTAACAAAGCATGACGATCCAATTGTTTCATTTTTCTCATGATTTTTTTCATCTGTTGAACTTGTTTCGTTAACATTTTCGCATAAATCCAAGCTATCATCAGTGACATCAAGAAGGAAACTAACAAAGTATATGGTAAAAATTTCCAACTTAAGGAAATAGCTTCTTTTTGTAAATCAGTCGTTGTAATAAATTGTAAGTTTAAATTTTCTCCAGTTTTTGTTTGAATTTGTCGCTCTTCAATAACTAAAGAATTAGTATAACTTGAAAAATCAGCTGGTATCCCTTGACTAATTTCAAATTCATTAGAGCCTGTTTCAGCTCCTGCCATCAAAGTAATATCATTTCCTTTCGAATACAGGTTTACAAAATCCATAATTTGACTTTCTTCTTTTAAGTTTAAATTGGACGAAATTTGGTCTGCTTTGATACTTAGCTCCTGTTGTTTCGTTTCTAGATAAGTCTTAGGAAAAATAAAATAAATCGAAACATGAATGCCGATGACTAACATACTTAAAATAAAAAAAGTTGTCGCTAAAATTTTTGGAAATATTTTTAATGATTTCATAGTCTCTCCAATTTATATCCCACATTACGAATTGTAATAATACAATCCAATGCTAATTTTTTACGTAATTCTTTCATATAAACATCAATCACTCGATCAAAAGGAATTTCATCTGTTTCTTTCCAAACTTGATCAATAATTTGTTGCCTACTTAATGCTTGCCCTTCATGATCGACTAAACATTTTAAAATTTCAATTTCTTTAGCATTCATATCTACTTTTTCACCAGAAAGAGTTGCTGTATAACTAGAGAAATTCACACTCGTATTTTGATAAGTAAACACTTCTGTGTCCGGATAATACCGTTTCATTAAAGCATCAATTCTCGCTTTTAAAACAGGTAAGGAAAATGGCTTTTCAATATAGCCATCTGCTAATTGACTAAAAGCTTTTAATTGGTATTCTTCATCACTAAAAGCCGTTAACATTAATGCAGGTATTGTGCTTTTTCTTCGAATATATTCTAGCACTTCTAATCCATTCTTTTTCGGTAATTGAATATCTAATAGCACTAAATGAACTTCATTGGAATCAAATAAATCGATTGCTTCCTGTCCGTCACTTGCAGCAATCATCTCATAATTACATTCACTTAAATAATCACAAACTCCTTCACGAATCGGTGCTTCATCTTCAACCATTAAAATTCTCACAGCTTCATCTCCTCTCATTCTTATTATAAATGATTTTCTTATTTCTGTCCTTGTCATTTTACAATTCGCGCCACATGAAGTTATTTAAGCATCTCCTTTTCTCTCATTGCCATTTTCTGTTAAAATAAATTATATTTCTAAAATTGAAAGGACTTAATATGACAACTCTTATTAAACATAAACGTGTAAATTATTCAGAACTTTTTTATGACCTAGTTTTTGTTTTTGCGATTTCAAAAGCAACTGCTTTAATTCACCATCTTCATAACGGTATTTTGACTTGGAATTCTTTCCTCGATTTTTTCATGTCTGTCTTGCTTCTCATCAATATCTGGATGATTCAAACCGTTTATACTAATCGCTATGGAAAGAACTCTTTATTTAACATGGTAATCATGTTTATCAATATGGGACTTTTACTCTTCATATCCAATATGATTGGACATGATTGGCAATTGTATTTCCATTCTTTCTGTTGGGCTGTTGGTACATTAACCCTCACCTTATTTTTTCAATATTTGGTTAAGTTTTTTAGAAAATCAACAGATCCTGTTAATCGAGAAAGTATTAAAGGTTTTCTATGGATAACAGGTCTTCGAAGTTTAGGAGTCTATTTAGCTGCTCTTCTTCCTATTAACATTGGAGTCTATATCTTTATTGCTAGTATTCTTCTAACATTTATTATGCCAATTATTGCGGTTAGTAAAGATGATCATTTCCAGGTAAATCTTCCCCATTTAATTGAGCGTATTTCACTTTTAGTCATTATTACTTTTGGAGAGATGATTTAGCAAATTTCTTTACTCCAGAGAATTTTTCGATATATTCCATCCTTTATTTCATTATTATGCTTTCTCTTTTTATGTTTTATTTTGCTCAATTTGACCATGCTATTGACGAATCTTCCAATCAAAATGGACTGTTTCTGATATATAGTCACTACCCTATTTTAATAGGACTTATTATGATTACTGTTTCAATGAGTTTTCTTCTTAGTCCTGAAGCCAATCATATCTTTGTGACCAGCTTTTTCTATATCGGAATTGGACTCTTCCAGGCTGCAGTCCTAGCAAATGGACCTTATAATAAACAACATCTCCGCTTTCCAAAAAGTTTCTACTTATTAGAATTTGGATTCCATGTTGTTGCTTTTATTCTTTCATTGTTCTTTGCTTCTAATGCATTAATCGTAGTAATTATCGCAATGATTTTGACATTAACAACTCAAATTCATTTTATTTATTTTTATATGACTCAGACTAAAAAGTTTTCAACTCCAGATTGGGATTTATTTTAATCTGATTAATTAAAAAAAGAAAAGGGACAAAGTTAAAATACCTCACATATTTTAACCTTGCCCCTTTATTATTCTTGATACACTATTCTTCTACACTTTCACGATACTCAATTTGTAACTCATCCCTATACTCTTCACAGATTGTTTGATAATCGTATTCAGATAAACTTGCGATAAATAAGTCATAATCTAAATCCAAGTGATCTGCTTCAAAGCTTGCTTTCCAAATTTCAAATTCTCTTTCAAATGGTAATGCGCTCTTCCATTCATCTTCTTCTGAGAAGCAATGTTCTGAAATAAAATGTGCTAATGCTTTGTAAGAATCAAAACAATAATAATCCTTTACCAATGGTACTGCCACTTCTAATGTTCCACTTACTTGCTTTACTTGATTACGATGTACATATAACTGACTCATGTTAAATCCCTCTTTTATCTTATATTATCTTACACTTCAAACTATATACGAAATACTTATTTTCATCTATACTTTTAAATTCCAAAACTAATTCTGAGTCCTTCATTTACTTTTTCCATAAAGGCA
>ERZ772956.1725-NODE-1725-length-14592-cov-5.477196_pt1 | contig 14592 bp, 10 predicted proteins | sample MGYA00580683_ERZ772956 | MGnify/ENA primary metagenome ERZ772956 (study PRJEB29015, sample SAMEA2738077) | human oral metagenome | biome: human oral; feature: human-associated habitat; material: saliva | place: China | collected 2212 ... | reverse complement strand
GCGCAGCACGGGATAGAGGTGCGCGCCGTGGACCGGGAGGCGGCCGGTCGGGGCAGGCCCGTGGTCATGACGATGCACCGCGCCAAGGGCCTGGAGTTCCGCAAGGTACTGCTCTTCGACGTCTCCAGGAACGCAATCCCTCGGCCGCTGCGGGACCAGCAGTACTCCGACGCGGACCGCGACGATGCCCTCCTGCGGGAGCGTTCCTTGCTGTACGTGGCCGCGACCCGCGCCCGGGACCAGCTCGCCATCTCCTGGAGCGGCGAGGCCAGCCCCCTCATCACCGCCCTCGCGCCGTAGGTCCCAGTTGACATCTGTGACACCTAGGCGTGTAGTGTCATCTATGACATCTGCCGATCAGCGCAAAGGACCCCCATGACAGACCTGATCGACGTCGCACCGTTGTCCGTGAATGAGCACGAGCGCGCCGCCCTCAGAGATTTCGCCCACACCCTCGACGAGGGCGAGCTACAAGACCTCCTTCTTGCCCTGACCGCCTTCCTAGAAGGAGACAACCCCATCACACTCATGGGTGCAGACACCCACTTCACACCCAATCAAGTAGCAACACGGCTTGGCATGAGTCGCACCCACCTGTACAAGCTCCTCGATGAAGGCTTGATCCCGTCGTACCGAGTAGGCCGCGATCGACGGATCGCCGGCCGTGACGTCGTAGCATTCATACATCGTCGTCAGGCCGAGCGCCGCGAGCTTGCTGAACGTTTTGCGACTGCAGAGTCGATTCGCCACAGCGCCATCGACGAGCTCACCAACGAACTCTGAGACACCTACGGAGTCCGACTCAATCATGTCGGCACCACGTGCAAGAATGCTGCCGTGCAGCACGATCGCACCACCCGCCCCACCGTCCGACTACTTCACGAACTGAACGACGGATGGTCTAATTCGTTTTAACTACGAGCAATTTCTGAAGAGCGCTGGGAAGATATACAACCCCTCTCCCACCTCGATCACCCCATTCTCACCAAGTGCAGGACTGCACTTGGTGACCATACCGTCTCAAACAGGACTATTTCCTGCTCGCAGGACCTTCGTCTCATCGAGATCCGCTCCAGCCAATGGCGAGCAGGCGTATGGACCGCGGACGACGGCACCCACTGAACCCTCGCGGCAGGCCTCGCAAAGGGTGGGCATGAAGATCGCGACGACTTCTACGAGGCACTGAAGCGTCAGTGCAGCACACCCGAGGGGCGACAAGCCCTGCTTCCCACGGAACTAGATTGGTACCTTCTCAAACGAGAGACGGCCGCCCAACTGCTATCCGAATGGGAACTCTCCGTTCAGGACAAAGTATGTCAACTCTTACAGGAAGCATCACACAGTGGCACTGCCCGTGCCACAATTCCACACCCGTTGCCCCCTTCAAAGAGAGACCAGCAGAGCACCAAACGAGAAACGCTGGCAACAGTAGAACTCAGCATCACAACCGAAGACGGAATCGAAGATATCTGCCTGTCATTCATAGAACAGAGCAAACCCAATTCCAGATTGGCACACAGACTGGAATATCGTCTACTGACATGCATCGCCCCACCAGAACAAGATTGGGACAAATCCTTCGACATCTATTCCGCGATGGAGGCCGAAGGTCACTGTTCTCACCAAATCTCCATCCTTGAAGAGGCCAAATCACAAGGACGCCTTGTCAATTCGGTTCCAGGCTGCGTCGCACACGTGACGCACCGCCGCCACATCGCCGACGCATCCGTTGAAGGTAAGGCGGTACGCGCCCTGTGCGACACCTTCTTCGTTCCACGAACAGACCCTACCCCTCTACCTCGATGCACAGAATGCGAGCGCCGCTACAAAGAACTCCCCCGGAGGTGATCATCTTTCAGAATGTCTCCCCTCGTACAGGAAACCCATCTCCGACATGCAAACCATCACACCTGTCGCCATCATTCTCGACATTTTCGCTAACAATGCCGTCAGTTCACACCTCAAACGCATTTCGTGTAGCAAGGACCGACCCCCAAGAATCCACTTTCGCCCCCTTTGATTCACCCTCACACCTAACACATCCTTACGGATTAGCAGCACCGCCCGACTCCTCGAGGATAGTGTTTTCGACTGCGTGATGGTTGCTGAAATCGTGCGAGGCCAGGTGACACATATTCACCTGAGATCATCGATCTGGACCCACCATGATGACCGGACCCCACGTTGACCAATACCCACCCCGCGCCATCCCGGATGGCCAGATGCAAGCAACTGTCATGCAGTCGCAACGACACACCCTCCCCTGAGACCACGGAGACCTACCGAACCCCAGGCCAGGAGCCAGTCGGCCCGCATCGGGAACTGCGATGTCCGCCGGGGACGTACTTCTCCTCCAGATCACTGCGTTCAAATCTCAGTGACCTGGAGGAGAACGCAGTTCTCGATCAACAAGTACGTCCCCGACACCGAGGGTGCGTCCTCGCGCGCTGACAGTTGGGAGAGCACCTCCCCGTCACGCCTGAGCAGGACAGCAGAAGACGCCTCCCACCAAACAAGATGTGCCCCAAGCCACTCCCACGCTGTCTGGCCCTGCACCCCGAGACCCCCTACCCTATTTCCATAATTCCCCGCCGTCCTCCGGGACTGGCGGGGTCTATTTTTCTCTGCAGGAAGCTACTCGTGGCCCTCAAAATGGCGGTCGTCGTTGACTACCAGAATGTCCATCTCACTGCGTCATGCCTGTACATGCCAGGACGTCCTCCCGAGGAAGCACTCATCGACCCTTACCGGTTCGCCAGTCAGCTTGCCCAGGCCCGCAACGCGACAAACGACGATACGCACCAGGTAGAGGTCTCTAGGGTTGAGGTCTTTCGCGGCCTGCCGATCCCAGAAGATGACCATGATGCATACCGACGCAACCAAGCCCAGAAGGCACAGTGGACCCGGGGTCACCACGGAGTAGTCAACGTGACGCTGCGGCCGTTGAAGTACTCCTGGGAGCACATCGATGGAGTCAAGCGACCTATCCGTGCATCGCGGCAAGAAAAAGGCGTCGACGTCCTGTGCGCCTTGGCACTTGTCGATCTGGCTCGCTGTGGCTTGTATGACGTCGTGGTTCTCGCTTCCCGCGATACGGACCTAGCCCCAGCCCTCGATAACGCCGCTCGAACTGGGCAGTCCAAGGTCGAAGCGACCAAGTGGTACCACCCTGGCACCCCCCACACATTCGGGCGCATCAAGACCGAGCGCCGGCTGTGGACCACATCGATGACCCAGCAGCACTTTTTCGCCAGCCTTGACCCACTCGACTACACCTGACACAGCGTTCCCCCTCCTTCATCACTAAGCTTCGTTCGCACGCCCCTGGTCCGTTCACTCTGGCCCAGCACCGGCCCGCAGGTCACAGATCAGTCACTGCCCCGAATTGGTCTCGACCACCTGCGCCAGCGTCCTAAAATCACTTCCGTGACAACGGCGCCCACGACTCCCCAGGATGCGGCTACGGATCCTGCCCCTTCCCTCCCCTCTCCCTCTCTTGATGTCGCTCCGGGCTCTGTGGTCCGGGTGCGCGATGAGGACTGGCTGGTCACTCAGGTCTCCACCACGTCTGACGGCATGCTGGTGACGGTGCAGGGCCTGTCCGAGCTGGTTCGGGACACGACGGCGCAGTTCTCCGCTGGTCTTGACCAGATCGTCCCGGTGGATCCGCGCCGCACCCGGGTCATCGCGGATACCTCCACTCGTCACCGGCTCTCGCGCCTGTGGCTGGAGGCGACGCTGCGCAAGACGGCGCTCCCGGCGACCTCCACTGACCTGGCCGTGGTCAGTGACGTCCTCGCCGACCCGCTGGCCTACCAGCTGACGGCAGTTCGCCAGGCCCTGGACCCGGCGAACCTGCGCCCGCGCATCCTCCTGGCTGACACCGTGGGCCTGGGCAAGACCCTGGAGATCGGCATGATCCTGGCCGAGCTCGTGCGCCGCGGCCGGGGCGACCGCATCCTCATCGTCACGCCCCGTCACGTGCTCGAGCAGATGCAGCACGAGATGTGGTCGCGCTTCGCCCTGCCCTTCGTGCGCCTGGACTCGGTGGGCATCCAGCGGGTGCGCCGTTCGGTGCCGGCCTCACGCAACCCGTTCTCGGTGTTCCACCGCGCGATCATCTCCATCGACACGCTGAAGTCGGACCGCTACCTCAATCATCTGCGCAAGCAGCGCTGGGACGCGGTCGTCATCGACGAGTCGCACAACGTCACCAACAAGGGCACGCTCAACAACCGGCTCGCGGACATTCTGGCCCGCCAGACCGACGCCCTCATCCTGGCCTCGGCCACGCCCCACAACGGCAACCCGAAGTCCTTCGCCGAGCTCATCCGTCTGCTGGAGCCGACGGCGGTGCGAGCGAACGGAGAGCCTGACGAGGAGGCGGTGCGTCGCCTCGTCATCCGCCGCCACCGTCACTCCGACGAGGTGCGCGACGTCGTGGGCGGCCGCTGGAAGGAGCGCCTGACTCCGGTCAACAAGCTGGTGGAGCCCTCCCCGGCTGAGGACGCGGTGGCCGGCGAGCTCTCGCGCACCTGGCTGCACCGGCCCGAGGGCGCCTCGGCACCGGGCGGCCGCAAGCCCTCCGCCCGCGGCGGCGACTCCCTGTTCGCCTGGACCCTGGCCAAGTCCTTCCTGTCCTCGCCGGCGGCCCTCATCCAGACGATTGACGAGCGCTTGGCCCGACGCCGCATCCGGGCAGCAGCCGGTTCCGCCCCGGAGCCCTCGGAGCAGTCCCAGGCGCTGGCCCGCCTGCGCGAGCTGGCCGTGGAGGCCAACACGACGGCCTCGGGCAAGTACCAGGCGCTGCTGGCCGAGCTGCGCCGCATCGGGATCGGCCCCAGGTCGCCCGAGCGCGTCGTCGTCTTCGCCGAGCGCATCGCCACGCTGACCTGGCTGGCCGAGCACCTGCGCGAGGACCTGCGCCTGCCCGCCGACGCGGTGCGGGTCATGCACGGAAGCCTGTCCGACGTGGAGCAGCAGGAGATCGTCGAGCAGTTCCGTCAGGCCCACACACCGGTGCGCGTCCTGGTGACTGGCGACGTCGCCTCGGAGGGCGTCAACCTGCACGCCCAGTGCCATGAGCTCATCCACTACGACATCCCCTGGTCGCTCATCCGCATCGAGCAGCGCAACGGCCGCATCGACCGCTACGGCCAGTCCGTCTCACCGCAGATCACGACCCTGCTGCTGAGCCCGTCGGACCCACGCTTCTCCGGCGACGTCCGCGTGCTCACGCGCCTGATGGAGAAGGAGGATCAGGCGCACCGGGCCCTGGGCGACGCCGCCTCCCTCATGGGCCTGTACTCGGGCGAGAAGGAGGAGGAGGCGATCCGCCAGGCGCTGGCGGCCGGGCAGGACATTGACGACGTCGTCCCCGACGCCGACGACACCCTCAACCTGGATCCGATGGCGGCCCTGTTCGCGAAACTGACGGGCACGGCCGAGGCCAAGGGCGACGGCGCTGCCCCCACCGGCGCCAAGGACTCCCCTGCCGATCCGAACGATCCTGGCGCCCCGGCCGGTCCAGCCACCGCCACCCAGCCCACTGCCCCGCTGGCGACGTCGACGCTGTACGAGACCCAGCTGGACTATCTGCGCCAGGCCCTCACCGAGCTTTATGAGCGCCCCGAGGAGCCCGAGCAGCGCCAGACCGGCGGCGGGGGCGTCTCGTGGCGCGAGCACGGCACGCAGCACGTGGTGGAGATGGTGCCCCCGGCGGGGCTGCGCCATCGCCTGTCGGTGCTGCCGCAGTCCTACCTGCGTGAGCGCCGCGTCCAGGAGCACCTCAAGCTGGCGACGACGCAGACGAAGGGCGCGCGTCTTCTCGCGGAGGCCCTGAGTGACTCCTCGGACTCCTCCTGGCCGGAGGCCCACTACCTGGGGCCGCTGCACCCGGTGCTGGACTGGGCCGGCGACCGGGTGCTGGCCAAGCTCGGCCGCTCCTCAGTGTTCGCGGTGCGCGGCGACGTCGACTCACCGACAGTCCTGCTGCTGGGGACGCTGACGAACCAGGCGGGCCGGACGGTATCGATGGTGTGTGTCAGTACCGACTTCCCCTACCTGGACCTGGCGGCCGCGCAGTCGGAGCTGGATGCGGGCCGGCCGGTCGAGGCGCAGGCGATCGGGCAGGTGTATGACTCCCCCGCCGCCATGTTCGAGGCGGTGGGCATCTCCCGGGAGCTGCGGAACTCCGGGCCGGTGACGCAGACCAGTCTGCTGGAGGCGCTCATCCCTCCGGCGGTGGATACGGCTAAGGACCACATGAGACTGACCCTCGACGCAGCGGAGGAACAGGCGAAGGCTCGGGTGGATGCCTGGGCGGAGCGCGCGAATGCCTGGGATGACGAGGCCGGTCGCCTCATCCAGAACCGCCACCTGCGCGAGCAGCGGATCACGGTGGCTCAGGAGCGCGAGCTCATGGATCAGCACCGGCCCGCGCACACGCTGGTGCGCCCACTGCTGGTGGTGGTGCCGCAGGACTTCGGGATGGAAGGGGATCTCTGATGGCGGTGTCGGATGCGCTGGTCGTCGGCGAGGACTGGATCAGCGAGCACTACTTCACGACCGACGCCACCAAGGAGTCCTTCCTGGCGCGCGTGCTGGAGCGTCGCAAGGAGTGGGAGGCCCTGGAGAAGCCGGCCGATCCCGGCACTGCTCCGACGCCGACGCCTCGTTCCCGGTTCCGTTCTGAGCGTTCCCGCCTGGAGGAGCTGCTGGCGGCCCTGCCCGCCGACGACGCAGGCTCCCTGACCGGCGCCGCCCTGGAGGCGGCCGGCGAGCTCGATGCACTCCTGCGCGAGATCCTGGGCTTCACGTCGTCGGAGTACCGGCTGACCGAGCGGGGTCCGGTGACCCTGGTGAGGCCGGTGGGCGATGATGGTCCGGCGCCGCTGGCGCTGCTGCGCGCCCGCCCGGTGACCACGGTGGAGGACCTGCTGGTCAAGGACGCCCCCACGCTCGCTGAGGAGTGGCAGCCCGTGGACCTGGGGGATTCGGACGCCCCGGTGCTGGAGGGGGCTGAGCCGATCGAGTCGGTGTCTCGGGCACTGTCGACGCTCATGACGGATGGCCACGGCCCGGCCTTCGCCCTGGTCCTGGCGGGCCAGTGGGCGCTGGTGGCGGAGCGGGAGCGGTGGCCGGAGGGCCGCTGGCTTGCGGTGAACGTGCAGCTCGTCGTCGAACGCTATGAGACGGCGCGCGGCGGCGAGGTGGAGCGGGCCCTGACCTGCCTGGATGCTCGCTCGCTGCTGCCGACGGCGGAGGGCGAGACGTGGTGGGCGGCCACCTTGGAGGACTCGGCGGCCCACACGGTGGGGGTCTCGAAGGACCTGCGTGAGGGCGTGCGCTCCTCGATTGAGATCATCGCGAATGAGGTGGTGCGCCGTCGCGCCGCGCGGGGGCTGGAGCCGCTGCCCCAGGAGCGGGCGCAGGACCTGGCCCTGCAGTCGCTGCGCTACATCTACCGGATCATCTTCCTGCTGTATGCGGAGGCGAGCCCCGAGCTGGGGGTCCTGCCGGTGGGCGCCACCGAGTATGACGCCGGCTACGGCCTGGATCGTCTGCGCGAGCTGGCCTTGAGGGAACTGCATGAGGAGTCGGCCCAGGCGGGCACGCACATCTACGAGTCCTTGGACCGCCTGTTCCACCTGGTCGATGAGGGCCACAACGAGCGGGTGCCGGCCGCGCAGGAGGGCGGCTTCGATGGCCTGGTCTTCCGGCCGATGCGAGCCGACCTTTTCCGCCCGGTGGCGACCGCCCTCATTGACGAGGTGGGCCTGGGCAACGGGGCGCTGCTGCGGGTGCTGCGCCACCTGCTGCTGACTAAGGAGAACAGCAAGAGCGGCCGCGGCTTCATCTCCTATGTGGAGCTGGGCATCAACCAGCTGGGCGCCGTCTACGAGGGGCTCATGAGCTACTCGGGTTCCTTCGCCACTGAGCGCCTGTGGGAGGTGGCGCCGGGCGGGGATGCCTCGAAGGGCTCCTGGGTGGTGCCCGAGGACGTCATGAAGGGCCTGGAGGAGAAGGACTTCGTGACGGTGGAGGATGAGGTGACGGGCGAGCGCCGCAACGTCACCTATGAGAAGGGCCAGTTCGTCTACCGGCTCTCCGGCCGGGACCGGCAGCGCTCGGCTTCCTTCTACACCCCGGAGGTGCTGACGCGTTTCACGGTGCAGCAGGCGCTGGAGGAGCTGCTGGATCAGGATGGGCGGACGACGAGCGCTGAGGAGATCCTGCACCTGACGGTGTGTGAGCCGGCGCTGGGGTCGGGGGCCTTCGCGATTGAGGCGGTGCGCCAGCTGGCGGAGCAGTACCTCTCGCGGCGCGAGCGAGAGCTGGGCCGGCGTGTGGATCCTGAGGAGCGCCCCCGGGAGCTGGCGAAGGTGAAGGCGTATCTCGCCCTGCACCAGGTGTACGGGGTGGACCTCAATGCGACGGCGGTGGAGCTGGCGGAGGTGTCCCTGTGGCTGGACACGATGGTGGAGGGGCTGGCGGCCCCGTGGTTCGGGCTGCGGCTGCGGCGCGGTAACTCGCTGGTGGGAGCACGCCGGGCCCTGTACTCCACGTCCCAGCTGAAGAAGCGGGCGTGGCTGTCGGCCGCTCCGGTGGCCGAGCCGCTGAGCCAGGTGGCGGCCGTGCTCGACGACGCCGATGCCGCCTCCCGGCACCGGATCGGCGGGGCGCTGGACGTCTCGGGCAGCATCCATCACTTCCTGCTGCCGGCCAAGGGCTGGGGCAGCGCGGTGGAGGTCCCCAAGCAGGTGCGAGACCTGGTCGATGCCGGCAGGCTCAAGGCCCTCAAGACCTGGCGCAGAGAGATCACGAAGGCGCTGAGTACCACCCAGGCGTTGCGGCTGACGGCCCTGGCGCGGCGCGTGGAGGTGCTGTGGGAGATGACCTTGCGGCGCCTGCGGGTGGCGGAGACGGAGGCCTCGCGGCACATCGACCTGTGGGGCCGTGAGGCGCAGGGCGACGTCGGTTCAACGGTGTCCCGCGAGGAGATCGAGGCCTACTTGGCGGCGCCGGGTTCGGCGTATCGGCGGCTGCGGCTGGTCATGGATGCGTGGTGCGCCCTGTGGTTCTGGCCGTTGACCACCGATGTGACGCCGCCGAGCCTGGATGAGTGGCTAAGTGCCTTGGAGGGGCTGCTGGGCAAGCAGGTCAAGGACGCCAAGGGCACCGACGGAACCCTCGTGGATGCCTCGTCCTGGGCGGAGCTGGAGACCATGGACGAGGTCGAGCTCGGCCTCGCCGGAGCCCGCAAAGTGCAGTCGGTTGTTGACGAGCACGAGTGGCTCACCGTGGTCCAGGACGTGGCGGAGGCTCAGGGCTTCTTCCACTGGGAGCTGGACTTCGCCACCGTCTTCGCCCGCGGCGGCTTCGACCTCCAGGTGGGAAACCCGCCGTGGGTGAGGCCGACCGTGGACCTCAACAGTCTCCTCTCCGATGGCGACCCCTGGTGGTCACTGAGCCACAAACCTTCCGTCGCTGTGAAGAAGGAGCGTATGCCGCTCACTCTGGCTCGTCCCAGAGTCCTTCACGGAGTCCTCGATGGAACAGCCGAGGTCATTGTCCTCTCCGAGCTTCTGAGCGATCCAACCATCTATCCGCTGCTGAGCGGCCAGCCGGACCTCTACCGGGCCTTCATGTGCCAGGTGTGGGAGCACCAGAACGAGCACGGCATCTCCTCACTCATTCACATGGAGACCCATTTCACCGACGCCAAGACACCGGGGCTGCGCGCCGCCACCTACCGACACCTGCGGCGACACTGGCAGTTCATTAACGAACTTCAACTCTTTGACATCGATCACCACAACGCGTACGGAATCCACGTCTACAGCGCGGATCGATCACCCTCGTTCCTCCATGCAGCCTCGCTCTACCACCCCGACACGGTGCAGCGTTCCCTCAAGCACGACGGCAGTGGAGAAGAACCAGGGTTCAAGGACCCGCACACCGGCACCTGGGACTTGCGGCCACATGCAGCCCGCATCGAATCCATCGATGAATCAGCACTAAAAGTCTGGCAATCGGTGACAGAATCCGACGACTGGCACTCAGCTCCCATGGTCTCCAGCGTGAACTCAGCCGCATCACGAACACTGGCGACATTGGCCACCCAACCACGCATTAGCACTCTCAGCTTCCAATTTTCATCCGGATGGCACGAAACGTCGGACTTCGAGAAGGGGCGCTTTGAAAAAGCATGGGGACCAGCATCCTGGGACGATGCCATCCTTCAAGGGCCTCACCTTCACGTCTCAACCCCGCTGTACAAGCAACCTAACGAGTCCATGAAGCACAACCTGGACTGGACCTCAACAGACCTGGAAGCGCTCCCCACGAGCGCGCAACCCATCACCCAGTACAAGCCCGCAGGCGACCGCGCCACCTACGACCGCCTCTACACCCACTGGGGTGACTCTTCCGCCCGCGACCACTACCGCATCGCCTGGCGCACTCAGGTCCCCCTCACCGGGGAACGCACCCTCACGCCGAGCATCATCCCGCCCGGATCCGCCCATGTCGACGGACTGTATTCGGGAGGTTCGCCTCAATACCATGAGGACCTGCTTGTGCTGGCTTCCGGCGCCCTTAGTTCAATCCTCGTTGATTTCTACGCCCGCTCACGAGGCTTCTCACACATCCGAAGCTCCGCGGCAAACTCACTACCGACGGTTAGCCCAGCATCGCCCCTAGCACTACGCGTGCGATATCGGACGCTCCGCCTTAACTGCCTCACGGATGCCTATGCCGACCTGTGGACGGAGTGTTGGGATGAATCATTTGTGACTGATTCACCGATTCTGGAGCGTTATGATGAGCGCCCAATCAATCCCGAGTGGACGGCGGATACGCCGTTGCGTCGAGCAGAGGATCGTCGTAATGCACAAGCGGAGATCGATGTCATGGTGGCGATGATGCTGGGCGTGCCAATCGAGGACCTGTGCACGATCTATCGCACTCAGTTCGCGGTGCTGTACGACTATGACCACGGCCGAGGCCAGGGCGCGTACGTCTATGACGCGAATGGCCGCCAACTGCCGACTCCGGTCCGCCAGGCCTGGGAGAAGCGCCAGCGTCCTACATCCAACGAGGACATGCCCCTATCAGAGCGCACTCACACCCACCCCGGCTCTGGCGTCTCCTACGTCTACGACCTCCCCTTCCGCATCCGCGACCGCGAATCCGACTTCCGCCGCATCCACACCACTCTCATCGCGAACTTATGAAGGTCGGTAATGACCTCGACTCAATCTACGAGACTGATTGGATAACAACACATCAACGCCTAACCCGATCCGAGAGGGAACGGGCGGAGCCTCACACCAGTCTCCTACAGGCTAGCAAATATGAGAAGGGCAGGGCCCCTAAAAAAGTCAATCTCACCTGTTGAACAACCGTGGAATTTAAGACCAGGTTTACTCTTTCAGGGTCAGAAGCGACTTCACCTACCACCCGAATCCCCACAACCTAAGGAGTGTCGAACATGGAACACTTCAACTTTTACTACGACGAAACGGAACACAGCCGTAAGATCAATCATCGGACAGTATCCGCCAGCAATTATCACGACGACTTCATCGCCGCCGCTGTGGGATGGGACAAGTCAGATGAGGGCGATATTGAGGAAAAGTTCCACTTCTTCGAAGAGAAGCACTCTAGGCGAATGACTGGAAATGAACTCAAAAGCACCACAATAAAGCAGGGGCAGCTGAAGAACGGCTTTGCCTCTCTAAGTAAAAGTACCGCAACCCTAATGAACGATTTCTTCGACTTGTTCGACGAGAGAGTGTTCATCTACTTGTCCGCATTCAGCAAGACCGAGCATGTAGTCAGGCAGGTGTTCGCTGGGTACGAAAATTCACCATTCGTAGACATGGATCTCCTCAAATATTCGGTAACCAAAGCAATCGTAACCTACCGCCCCGAAGAGGTGATTCAGTCGCTATATGCAGGGCCTGAAGAGTTCTTAGAATCGCTCAAAGATTTCCTTCGATTGAAGATCGATGCGAACAAAGCCAACATTGAACTTAAAAACAGAGAGATCGAGCAATTCAGATGCGTTCTTTTCCTGCTCGAAGATGCCGAGCCGATCAAAACGCTAGATTGGAACTATGACTCCACTTTGGCTACCCTGAAGGCGTTTTTGCAAGAGAAGTCTATAAGTGAGTACTCGCTGATCATTGACCGAGAAGCCAGGACTGCTGAGAGTGCACGGAACCTTGGTTTCAAGCGCGTTTCCGAAGGGAACTCGAAGGAGATATTCGCCCTACGTATGGCAGATTTGCTTGCCGGCATTGCCGCAAAGCTCATGAAGGCATTGGCCAAGGCACTTGCATATCGCAGTGCGGCGGACGAGACAAGGAAGCAACTCCTCGACGTGGGGTGGTTTAAACTGACTGAAGAGCGCCTTGCTCTCTACAAGAAACTCCACAGAATCGTCATGCAGTATAACAATGCGTGGTATAAAGTGTCATCAGGAGTGTATTCCGATAACCTCATTTGCTTCACAACTTTTCTGTCGTTTATGGATGATTTCACCTCGCCGAGAGACATTCAAGGCGACCTTCAGATGATGCCCGAATATTTCAATGCGGCTGTATGCGCTGCACTGGAACATCATTTCGCTATGGTGAGAAATAAGCTTCCCGTCATTCCGATCAACAGCGACAACAGCGAGTACTTTTTCAATCAAAGAGGCGGCAAAGAATACTTTGACGTAAGCAGGCAACCCTGCCTCGAGATCGGCGAGCGTGCACGTACTTACAACGTGCTCGCTGTCGGCGTGCGAAACGGCAAGGCTCTGGTTACCCTTGAGGAAGACAATGAGGTAGTTTGTTATGCCCTTCCCAACAGACTGCACTCCTGGGCCGAAACCTTGGTGGGCTTAGCAAATTCCGGAGTTAACCTCTTTCCGGAGAAGGTCACATTCACGCCGATTGACGGAGAGTTGGCTGCAGATATTCACTAGGTGTACGTAGTGATGTCGTTGGCGACGCTGGTGGGAGCGCTCGTTGCGGGCGCCTGGTCGTGGCCGACAGCGTGAGGCGGTGGTCGTCGTAGTGGTAGTTCCACACAGCGACGGTCTAGCGGCACTGGTCCGCGGATGTAACGCCCAACTATGCCGCCCTGGCGTGATGTGCAGGACCAGTGCGCTAGCCTCGATCGTCGAGATCCTCCGCACCCGCCCGACTCTCGGCTACCGCAGTTGCGACAACTACCGGCCCAGGCCTTCCTGGATACCGACGGAATCACCTTGCGATCCCCACGATATGCCCAAAGAGCTGGATATAGGTCGCCTGCAGAGCACCACGTCCAGATCTCTCGGACAACTGCGAGGTCTACTGCCGTTGCTTTCGGAGACAGTACACCTCACGGCGGTGACCAACGGCGAGAACGAGGACGACCAGCACTCCGTCGTCAATCTCGTAGACGATCCGGTAGTTTGCCGTCCGCACACGCCACTCGCCCTGCCCGCCAACGAGCTTCTTGGTTCCGGCTGGGCGGGGCTCCTGGGCAAGCGGCTCAACGACAGTCTGAATCCGGCGTTGCGCATGGCCGTCCAGCTTACGTAGCTGACGGACCGCCGCCGGGCTGAACTGGATTCGGTGAGTCATGCGAGCCCGAGGTCAGCCTTGACCTCGTCCCAGGGGATGGTGCCGTGCTCAGCGATCTCAGCACGGGCAGCGTCAGCGGCCTCAATGTCCGCAAGGTCCTCCGCCGCCTGGGTGAGGCGATCCAGGTCCTCGACGTCGACCACTGCAGCCACGCGGCGACCCCGACAAGTCAGGAAGACGGGCTCGTGGCTGGCACAGGCGTCGTCAACGACATCTTCGAGCCGGCTGCGTGCAGCGGAGACAAACAGGTCAGGCATGCGCCATCCAGTATGGCGCTAACGCCGCAAATATGCACGACTCCTCAGGCTGCTTGGAAGCGCTTGTTGGCACCTTGGCGGGTCATACCCAACACATCCCCGATCGCTTGCCACGACAAGCCAACATCTCGTGCAACCATCACGGCCTCATCGAGCTCACGCTCGGCGGCACGGAGGCGTATCTGCGCGACCGCAATTTTTGCGAGAGCAGGATCGTCGACCGTAGCCACAGGATCCGGACCGTCTCCATTCTTGGCGTTCTCAATCTCGTCGAGCATCTCTTCGGTGGTCTTCATATTCACTTCCTCCTCAAGAACTTCTCGCGCACGGACATAGAATGAAAGACGAAGTCGTCATCGTTGACACCAACTTCGATCAGGTGACCGGCCCGAGAGGGACCGACGACGATGACATATCCGTCGAAATAATGGACCGCCACAGGATTGCTCAGCGCATGATCAATGTCCTCTCGTGCGAGGCCGTGCTTCCACGCACTCTTCAAGAACCCCATGATGGCAAATCATACTTGTCGAGAAGCACAAATGTCAACCTTTGTTACCAACACACGAGGGCCATTTCTAAGCCGAAAGGCCGACGCGCACACATCCGCAAGGGCAAGGTAACGGCCCGGGAGGTGAGCGAAGTACTGAACTCCATCGCTCGCCTTGTCCGGGCCGTCGGTGTCCTTGTGGATGCCCTCAGCAAGTGGA
>ERZ772956.1723-NODE-1723-length-14593-cov-10.046361_pt1 | contig 14593 bp, 20 predicted proteins | sample MGYA00580683_ERZ772956 | MGnify/ENA primary metagenome ERZ772956 (study PRJEB29015, sample SAMEA2738077) | human oral metagenome | biome: human oral; feature: human-associated habitat; material: saliva | place: China | collected 2212 ... | reverse complement strand
TGTGGTAGAGGATAAAGATGGCTATTACTTCAGAGAAACGGTTTACGAATAGAAAGGAGTGATATAGTGTCTGTTAATAATGACAATATAAAGATTTTCAGTGAAAAAAATTGGTTACTTTTATGCAAGAGGCCCTATGACTTTGTATATATGAATACATTGGATAATCAGTATTACAGTATAAAAGAAACTAAAACATTAAAAGATATATCTCCACTACTGTATTCTTTTTCTATAAGTACAGGAATGATTTTTAAATATTTATTACCTTTTTTTGACTGGGACGTATCTATTAATTTTAGATTTATTTCTTTATTTCTGATTTTGCTTTTGGTAGTGATTTTAACACAGATTCAATTGAAAAAAGTAGAACAATGGGCTGTAGGTAATCCTATAACTTTATCTTCGGAGGAGGAAAAGGAAATTATAGCTGAAGCAAAACAAATTTATAAGACGAATATTACTTTATTTTCAATACTAGTAATAGCATTTATAATATTTGCAATACTATTTATTTTAACTTTCCATATTATGATAATTATTATGACAGTTGCTTTAGCATATTATATTGGTTTATTAATACCAATTTTTAAGTTTTATTCTAGAAAAAAATTTTTATCTAAAAAGAATTAAACTATTATTAATAGTGTAGTAATAAATGGAAGGAATTTTTGATGATGAAGGATATTTTCCCAATTGGTAGTGTAGTTCAATTAAAAAATGGGGAAGTAAAATTGATGATAATTAATTGATTCCCTCTATTTAATAAAGAAGGAACAATAGGGTATTTTGATTATTCAGCTTGTATTTTTCCAATTGGAAATGTTGATAATCAAGTGTATTTCTTCAATACTGAGGATATAGATATTGTTTGGTTTAAAGGATATGTTGATGAAAGTGAAGAAGTTAAATCATATAACGAAAAAGGTAGGGATGGGGAAATGAAGAAAAAACTAGCAATTATAGGAACTGTTACGTTGTTGGGCGTAGGAGCAGCAGTGTTAAGCAATCAAGAATGGCGTGCGAACACAATTTTTGCGACCGCAAAAGATAAGCAATTGGCGTGGTTGAAAGAACATGAAGAAGAGATTGTAGAGTGGATTCACTCGAAATATCCAAAAGTGGAATCTGTACAATTTGATTGGAGTACGTTAAGAGTAGGACCTGTGAGTAATGGAGTAGCTATTGTGGAATATAATCTATCGGTAACGGGAACCTTCAATAATAATCCAGATACTGTCATTCATATTGATTTTGGATTAGATAAATCTGATAGTATACCAAAAATGTCAGGAATTAGAATGAATCAACCTCCACGAATCAGTAGGGGGAAGGTATTGGAAATCTATGAGTAATATGAACAATTTATATGCTTTGTAGCAAACAGTAGTTATGAGAAGACTGTTAATGAATAGTGTTATAACCAGCACAAGGATAGAAGAGGCGGGAAGAATGAAAAAAGTATTAGTGTTAGTTACTTTATTATTAGGAATAGGAATCGTCGCAGGCTGTAAGAACACACCATCGAAAGATCGAATGAACGAGGAACTAAAGAAACCAGAAGTGGTTGAGGTTATTGAACAGGCACTTAAAAATTTAGACAAAAACGCACTAACAGAAGATGGCATTATAAAATTTTATGAGATTGACTATGATAAAACCTATTATAATCCAATGGGTGGGATAGAATTTTACATGATTATTAATGGAGATAATAAATTATTTATAGAACCAACTTTGACGAGATTTAATGATAAATATGGATTAGGTGCTGGAGTTCTCTCAGAAGCATTATCGGAACTGTTAAAAAAAGAAAAGTAGTTTAAAGGCTTTGATTTTATAAGCAGACAAAAGGAGTCAGGGATGAAGAAAGTACTAAAATTGGTTGCTATATTATTAGGAATAGGAATCATCGCAGGATGTACGAACACACCTTCTAAGGAGAAGATGAACGAAGAGTTAAAGAAACCGGAAGTTGCAGCGGTTATTGAAAAGAATCTGAAGAACCTGGATAATAACGCATTTACGGAAATAGGAAAGATTAAATCTTATGAAATTGATTATAATCAAACTTACTATAATCCAATGGGTGGGATAGGATTTTATATAATTATTAACGGAGATGATGAATTGTCTATCAAAACTACTCTAATGTACGATAATGATAAATATAGATTAGCGACGGTCGCTCTTTCAAGAGACTTATCTAAGCTGATAAGAACAGAGAATTAATTCAAAAATTAGGATTTTATAAGTAGATAAAGGGAGCCGCGGGATGAAGAAAGTACTAAAATTGATTGCTATATTATTAGGAATAGGAATCGTCGCAGGGTGCATGAACACACCGTCAAAACAACGAATGAACGAAGAGTTACAGAAACCGGAAGTTGTAGCGGTTATCGAAGAGAGTATCAAAAATATGGATAATGCTGCTTTTACAGAAAAAGGAGTTATTCATTCGTATGCTATTGATTACGATCGAACGGAGTATAATCCGATGGGAGGAATTAATACCACAATCATTGTCAATGATAACCCGGACTTATATATAATCTGTGTTGTGAAAAAGAAGAATCAGGGTTATACAGTAGGAGGCGGAGTAGTTTCTGGAGTCTTGAACAAGCTGGTAGAGGGAAATAAATAGTTCTATTACTAATGAAAAACAAAAGGAGTCAGGGATGAAGAAGTTTTTAGCTGTTATCGCAGTAATTGTGGGAGTGTTTTCCCTATTTGTGTACATGAACACACCATCAAAACAACGAATGAACGAAGAGTTAAAGAAACCAGAAGTTGTGAAGTTAATTGAAGATAACCTTAAGGAATATGATAAGGACGCGTTTACAGAAAAAGGGATTATAAAGACTTATGAGATTGATTATAACGAAACTGATTATAATCCGATGGGCGGAATTAGTTTTACAATTTACATAAATGGCGATAGAAATTTAAATATACAAGATACATTAAATAAATATAGTAGTGAATATAGTTTGGGAGCGAAACTCATATCTGAAGAATTAAGCGATCTGCTTAGAAAGAAGTAATTGATGTATACAGGAGAAAAAGTTATGGAGAAAAACGATATGCTTGAACTTGCGAGGGAAACTCGTAAGAAAATTAGAGAAGTTTTTACGGATAAAGTAGATACTATTACGGCTTATGATATAAATGATGAACCCAATCGTCATACATTTAAACTAAACTTCCGCGTCTATAATTTTGCAGGGGTAAAATTTCAGTACGAGAATGATTTCTTTGAGATTTATCTGTTTTTAAACGGCGAGGAAGGGTTATTGCTTTCTAAGCCGAACGGTCGTTATAGCGAAACAAGTGATTGGGATACATATTTAAAAGAAATCATGGTAAAAATTGAGTCGTATATCCCAGAAAAGTATTTAAAGGCTAAGGGTTGGAGATAAAAGAGTTGGGAGGTATTGCATTGGAATTAAATAATATGGATATTTTATCAGACGAAATCTGTGATGTAGTTGAAAGAGTATTTAAAGATAAGATTGATGGTATAGTGATTTATGATATGATTGATGAACCCAATCGTCATACATTCAAACTGAAATTTCTCATCTATGACTTTGCAGGGGTAAGATTTATATACGAAAACGATTTGTTTGAAATTCACCTACTTCTTAATCTTAACAAAGAAAAAGTGATTTCTAAGCCAAATAGCCATTACAGCGAAATAAGTGACTGGGACAGCTACCTAAAAGAAATCATATTAGAAATCGAGTCTTATATCCCAGAGAAATTTTTAAAAGCCAAGGGTTGGAGATAAAAGAGAAGGAGATCTTCATATGTTGAAAAAAAGTATGCAAGAACTAGCTATAGAAGTAAGCGAACGTATTCAAAGAGCGTTCGGAGATAGAGCTTCAGACATGACCATTTACGATGTGGTAGATGTGCCAAATCATCAAATGTTTAGTATTAAATTTAAAGCCTATGATTATTATGAAGCTCATTTTGGTTATGAATTAGGTTTTACAGATTTTTATATTGTGATTAGTAAAGGAATTGGAATCTCACTTCCCAAAGAAAAATATTTTTTTGAAGATATAACAGATTGGGACAGCTACTTAAAAGAGATCATGGCAGAGATTGAACTGCGTATCCCGGATGAGTATTTGAAAGCAAAGGGATGGCTGTAGAGATTAAAATACAATAATGGATGATGCCACTGGGTTACTGGTGGCATTTTTGTGTATTAATTTTGAATAAATACGGAATAAGTTTTTGTGAATATGGTATGATAAAAGTGCAGAAGAAGTTAAACCTTATAACGAAAAAGGTAGGGATGGGAAAGAATGAAGAAAAAACTAGCGATTATAGGAACTGTAGCACTGTTGGGTGTAGGAGCCGTTGCACTGAGTAATCAAGAGTGGCGTACGAATACAATCTTTGCGACCGCAAAAGATAAGCAATTAGCTTGGTTGAAAGAGCATGAACAGGAAATCGTAGCATGGGTACAGGTGAAACATCCCAAAATTAAGTCTATACAATTTGATTGGAACACAATGAAAGTTGAGCCTATTAGCAATGGAGTATCTACTGTAGGGTATAATTTATCAGTAGAAGGAAAGTTTAATGAGGATTCAAAAACAGTCATTTTTATCGATTTTAACTTAACCAAATCCGATGATATTCCAAGTATGTCTAAGATTAGAATGAATCAACCACCTAGTATAGAGAAGGGCAAAGGTTTATATATATATGAGTGAATTAAGAAATTATAATAATTTATATTTAGATTTATCTCAAAGTGCCTACGAAGAAATGCCTAATAGTTTTAGGCTGAAATTCTATTCAAGAGAGAGTGAGGAACTTATGACAGTCGGTTTAAAAGTAGATTTATATTGGTATTCTATTGGAACAGGAGATTTTCTCCACTCGTTTTTTTCAACAATTTGTGTTCGCTTAGAAAATAATGTTTGGGGGAGCAGATTTCCTATTTTGATGAATGAGTTATATAGTGGAAGGCTAGATCCACAACAGTTGGAGGAGGCTTTACGTGAATTGGAAACCATCCAAAAGGAATTAGAAAGAATTAATCCTGATCAAGTTGTTTGGGATAAGGAAGATAGAAGTAAAATGCCTCCTTGGGGTGACAATATCAGTCCAGATATCAAAGCGCTATCAGATTATTTTGTGACAAGCAGTGGAAAGAATCTAATTTCTGTGATAAAAAGAGCTTTGTTGGATGCTATAGATGAACAAGTTGAACTTGAAATAAAGAGTTTATGAAATGTCATGACTGATTAGAATTAAATATTTTATGAAGAATCCAATATCGATTCATAAAACTATTACACGGCTTGGGATTACTCAGATCGTGTAATTCTTCAAAATAGACCTCTACCTCAAAAACTAGCTAAGGTTAATCCTGCTTTCAAGAAAAGAATAGACCATTATAAAACATTAAAAAAATAGAATAGTGGTTTGAAATTGTGAAAAACAAAATTCATTACATTACAAAGCTTGAATTGCAAGACTTATTGACTTTCAGTGGCTTTGTAGCAATTTTTGATGGGAAGCAGATCCAAAACAAAGAAGAGCTATTCCGTTTTTTTGAAAAACTGTCGGTCTTCCTGATGCGAATAATTGGTCATCTATTACGGATTGACTGACAGACTTATCGTGGTTAAAAGCTGAAGAATACACTTTTATTTTTGAAAATTATGATGGTTTCTTAAAAGATGATTTATCTTCTAAAGACTTATTTTTAGGAATTTTGGAAGAAGATGTTCTTCCTTGGTGGGAAAGTGATGTTGAAAAACATGTTGTTGGCGGTAAGGCCAAGAGTTTTCAAGTTTACATAGTGGAGAATTCAAAAATGGGAAAAATTTTTTAGGGAGTTGCCTTAAGGTAATAAATTTGATGATCCATATAGCGGTCTATTCATGTCAGAAACTGAGAGGGCTAATCGCAGCTATGCAATTGACCATTACTTCCTGATGGACAGTCAGAAATTACTTAGTTGGCGTGATCCTAATTACACGGCGAAGTTTAATCATTACATCCTTGAAGAAGGGATCAATCCAATTACACTTGAGACAGCAACAGCCGAAGAAATCCAAACAGCTGAATGGTATAATCGCATCCATCCTATCACTGAAACACTTAGCTGGGGGACTGCCTTGTATTCTGCTTATGTGGGGTATAACCAGTATTACAATAAACCATATACAACAATCCCCGAAGCTTTTGGCAAAGGGAAAGACTGGATTAAAGGGAAAATTCCAAGCGTGGGGAGTCAGCCGGTGGTTGGTCCTCAACTTCCATCAAAGAATTTGGACTCCAAATTACCTAAAATTAATGTTGGTGGCTTAGATAACCCTATTGTAGATGAGATGTCAACTGTAGGACGATGGATGTCAATGGAAGAATATACAAAGATGATTGATTCCGGTAAAGTTCAAATGTCACCGAATGGAAATACAACATATGTTGCTACTCCTTCTAATATTGAAGCATTTCCAGCTGCTAAACCAGGAAGCGTTTTTACAGAATTTGATGTTAATTCCCAGAGTCTTTATCCAGCTGGAAAAGAAGGATGGGGACAAATCCCAGGTCCAGGCTCTCTAATTGATAGGTTAAATCAAAAGAAGGGCTTGCCAGCCATAACAGAAATGCCGGATGCTCGTAATATAAATATCAAAGGAGAAAAGTAATGAGTCGACTGCAAGAAGTAAAAAAAGTGACTAAAGAGTGGCTATCAGAAAACATTAATATTCTAAAACAAGAAAATATTAGTCTAGAGGTTTTAATTGATAATGAAAATTGCTTGAGAATATTATTAGAAACAAAAGATAAAATGGGAGAAATACTAGTTGAAGAGCCAAGCTTTGCTCCTTATAAAAATTTCAAATTTGAAATTGCTCAAATAATTGATAATCAAGCTCAGATAGTAAATGCATGGTACGACAATGAAAATACAAATATTGAAGACTATAAAGTTATATTAGATACTGGAATGGTTCTTATGTAATAACTGTTGCCACAGAATATGTTGATATTTGAATAATATATAGATTACGATGTATTTGGACTCTGATGAGAAGATTATTTCAGCTTTTCCTAGCAAAGAATAGTTAAAACATTGAATTATAAGACGAGAAAGAGGAGAAAAATGATAAAAAGAGAATATGATATATTCAAATATCAAAATAATAGTATTAGCTTAATGATAAGTTTTTTTGATTCCTATTATCAAACCTTATGTGATTTTTTTGATGCAGAAGCCCATCAATCCGATTACACTTGAGCCAGCAACAGCCGAAGAAATCCAAACAGCTGAATGGTATAATCGCATCCATCCTATCACTGAAACACTTAGCTGGGGGGCTGCCTTGTATTCTGCTTATGTAGGGTATAACCAGTACTACAATAAACCATATACAACAATCCCTGAAGCTTTTGGCAAAGGAAAAGATTGGATCAAAGGGAAAATTCCGAGTATGGGGAGTCAGCCGGTGGTGTCGGAAGTAGGATTAACAAAAGGAATTAATGTGTCACCTGACAATATGGTGGAAGGAATCCCTAAAGAGATTGGGATGCCAGAAAACGCTAATTTTGCCCAGAAGACATACAGTAATTCATTTAGTGAAATTGGCAGAGAAAAATATTCTGAGTTGGCTGGGGAACCAATTAACACAATTGATGATTTAGTTGATTCTATAAATACTAAAAAAATATCAATAAGCGAGTTACCGGTTGAATATATCGAAAGGGATGGACATACTTTGATATTGAATACCAGAACTTCTCAAGCACTAACCCAAGCAGGTATCCCAAGGAGTGAATGGTTTACAATTGATAGAACAGGAAATTCTTTATATGAATCTTTACTTGATGGGCAATTAAAGCGCAATAAACTAACTTCTGAAGGTATATCAGAAGTTAGACCTAGCACACGAAAAGGAGATTAAAATGAATATCACAGAAAAATATATCTTACCAATGTTTTCTTCAAATTTAGTAAATGATCCAATTATTGAAATCAAAGGTATGCAAGTTTCTATTACAATATCAGGTTATGATGACGATGAGAATTTAAGCGAAGTTAAATTTAAATTCTATTCGGTAATTGAGTTTACTAAAACTTCCCCTGTTTTTGGAATTATTAATGGTTCTTATGATACACTCGTAGAGGTGCAAAGTTCTGAAAGATTGATTGAGTTAGAAACAATTAACAACCGTGAATACTCATTCTGGTCCCCTAAGCACTATGCTCTTTATTTGGATGGATATGGATTTTTCCAAATATTTGCTAAAAAATTTGAGGTACAGAGACTTGTTTGATTATCAAAAACTGAGCAGAGAAATTTCATATATTTTAAGACATAATCCTCAAAAATACAATTTAACGTTGGATAAAGAGGGGTGGGCAGACATTAATGATTTATTACAAAAATTAAATGCTAGATCTGAATGGAATGGTCTTTCTAAGAAAGACTTAGAGAAAATGATTGCTTCTTCTGATAAAAAAAGACATGAAATTCAGTCTGACAAGATTCGAGCATTTTATGGTCATTCACTAAAAGAAAAGGTACAAAAAAATCCTTGCCAGCCACCTAATGTTTTATATCATGGAACTGTTGAAAAATTTGTGGATTCTATCCTCGAAAAAGGACTGATTACAAAGGAACGACAGTATGTACATCTATCCACAACTCCTGAAACAGCTACAAAGGTTGCCTTAAGAAGAGATAAAAAGGCAATTATTTTAAAAATTGATGCACAAAAGGCCTGGGATTCAGGAATAAAATTTTATCTTGGAAACGAAGATATTTGGCTTTCAGAACCTATTGCTAGTAAATTTATATCTTTTCTGGAATAATTATTGAGATTAGGACATACTATTTCAATAAAAGGGAAAAATGTATGTGCACTAGGTATACTTTGTTTATCCTGATAATGAGAGTGATTTATTAATAATATAATTACACAGCTTGTGTCCGTTCTGGATCTGTAATTATTCAATTAAACTTTTAAGGAATTTCTAGATCTTAACCTGCACCAAGCCTTTTACGATGGATTAGTAAACTATTTTGAGTTATACCCTCATTTCAAGTTTCTTTATAAAAAACGTGTGAAAGAATAACGTTGATATTAGATTATCGAGAAAATTCTTGTATGAAAACTATCAAACTCTAGGCGAGTTTTTATCACTGAGGTTCATAATTTTTACCCTCCCATTTATAAAGAATTGGAATCAGTTCTTACTGGTCAAAAAAGGAATCAGACTTTGGCGGTAATATGCTAAATATTGATATACGCAAAGAAGAAACAGAAGTGTACTATCAAATGGATGATGAAAGTCTTGGGGAACTTTGCTTTATTTCAACTAATCAACTATATAAATTAGTTATTGAGTGGAAAGAAATGGAAGAAAAAATGCATAGAGGGAAAGATGTTTTACCCGTGATCTTAGAATATTAATCAAGTATAAAGAATTTAGGGCAGGATGGTTTCCTTGCTCTTTTCGTCTCATAGATTTGTTAAGTAAACACGATACTAACTTTGAGCAAAAGCGTTTTGAGTATATCGCTGAAACGGGCCTTGATCCAGTCACAGGCAAATATGCTGATAAGGTAGGTTGGGAAGGTAATTTTAAAGGGCAGACAGAAGGAACTGCAGCAGGGAAAAAATTCAGAAATGCTGATAATGTTTTGCCATCTACTGACTAGACAACACTCCAATCACTTATAAAGAATTTGATGTCAATAATAAACTCCCGTCCCAAGGAAGAAATGACGAGAGGTTTGTAAGGGGAAGTGATGGCAGTGTTTACTACACAGAAGACCATTATAAAACATTTTAAAAAATAGAATATAGGTTTGAAATCGTGAAAAACAAAATTCATTACATTACAAAGTTTAAATTGCAAGACCTGTTACCTTTCAGCGGCTTTGTAGCAATTTTTGATGGGAAGCAGATCCAAAACAAAGAAGAGTTATTCCGTTTTCTTGAAAAAACTGTCGGCCTTCCTGATGTGAATAATTGGTCATCTATTACGGATTGGCTGACAGACTTATCATGGTTAAAATCTGAAGAATACACTTTTGTTTTTGAAAATTATGATGATTTCTTAAAAGATGACTTAATGTCCAAAGATTTATTTTTAGAAATTTTGGAAGAAGATGTTCTTCCTTGGTGGGAAAGTGATGTTGAAAAACATGTTGTTGGCGGTAAGGCCAAGAGTTTTCAAGTTTACATAGTGGAGAATTCAAAAATGGGAAAAATTTTTTAGGGAGTTGCCTTAAGGTAATAAATTTGATGATCCATATAGCGGTCTATTCATGTCAGAAACTGAGAGGGCTAATCGCAGCTATGCAATTGACCATTACTTCCTGATGGACAGTCAGAAATTACTTAGTTGGCGTGATCCTAATTACACGGCGAAGTTTAATCATTACATCCTTGAAGAAGGGATCAATCCAATTACACTTGAGACAGCAACAGCCGAAGAAATCCAAACAGCTGAATGGTATAATCGCATCCATCCTATCACTGAAACACTTAGCTGGGGGACTGCCTTGTATTCTGCTTATGTGGGGTATAACCAGTATTACAATAAACCATATACAACAATCCCCGAAGCTTTTGGCAAAGGGAAAGACTGGATTAAAGGGAAAATTCCAAGCGTGGGGAGTCAGCCGGTGGTTGGTCCTCAACTTCCATCAAAGAATTTGGACTCCAAATTACCTAAAATTAATGTTGGTGGCTTAGATAACCCTATTGTAGATGAGATGTCAACTGTAGGACGATGGATGTCAATGGAAGAATATACAAAGATGATTGATTCCGGTAAAGTTCAAATGTCACCGAATGGAAATACAACATATGTTGCTACTCCTTCTAATATTGAAGCATTTCCAGCTGCTAAACCAGGAAGCGTTTTTACAGAATTTGATGTTAATTCCCAGAGTCTTTATCCAGCTGGAAAAGAAGGATGGGGACAAATCCCAGGTCCAGGCTCTCTAATTGATAGGTTAAATCAAAAGAAGGGCTTGCCAGCCATAACAGAAATGCCGGATGCTCGTAATATAAATATCAAAGGAGAAAAGTAATGAGTCGACTGCAAGAAGTAAAAAAAGTGACTAAAGAGTGGCTATCAGAAAACATTAATATTCTAAAACAAGAAAATATTAGTCTAGAGGTTTTAATTGATAATGAAAATTGCTTGAGAATATTATTAGAAACAAAAGATAAAATGGGAGAAATACTAGTTGAAGAGCCAAGCTTTGCTCCTTATAAAAATTTCAAATTTGAAATTGCTCAAATAATTGATAATCAAGCTCAGATAGTAAATGCATGGTACGACAATGAAAATACAAATATTGAAGACTATAAAGTTATATTAGATACTGGAATGGTTCTTATGTAATAACTGTTGCCACAGAATATGTTGATATTTGAATAATATATAGATTACGATGTATTTGGACTCTGATGAGAAGATTATTTCAGCTTTTCCTAGCAAAGAATAGTTAAAACATTGAATTATAAGACGAGAAAGAGGAGAAAAATGATAAAAAGAGAATATGATATATTCAAATATCAAAATAATAGTATTAGCTTAATGATAAGTTTTTTTGATTCCTATTATCAAACCTTATGTGATTTTTTTGATGCAGAAGCCCATCAATCCGATTACACTTGAGCCAGCAACAGCCGAAGAAATCCAAACAGCTGAATGGTATAATCGCATCCATCCTATCACTGAAACACTTAGCTGGGGGGCTGCCTTGTATTCTGCTTATGTAGGGTATAACCAGTACTACAATAAACCATATACAACAATCCCTGAAGCTTTTGGCAAAGGAAAAGATTGGATCAAAGGGAAAATTCCGAGTATGGGGAGTCAGCCGGTGGTGTCGGAAGTAGGATTAACAAAAGGAATTAATGTGTCACCTGACAATATGGTGGAAGGAATCCCTAAAGAGATTGGGATGCCAGAAAACGCTAATTTTGCCCAGAAGACATACAGTAATTCATTTAGTGAAATTGGCAGAGAAAAATATTCTGAGTTGGCTGGGGAACCAATTAACACAATTGATGATTTAGTTGATTCTATAAATACTAAAAAAATATCAATAAGCGAGTTACCGGTTGAATATATCGAAAGGGATGGACATACTTTGATATTGAATACCAGAACTTCTCAAGCACTAACCCAAGCAGGTATCCCAAGGAGTGAATGGTTTACAATTGATAGAACAGGAAATTCTTTATATGAATCTTTACTTGATGGGCAATTAAAGCGCAATAAACTAACTTCTGAAGGTATATCAGAAGTTAGACCTAGCACACGAAAAGGAGATTAAAATGAATATCACAGAAAAATATATCTTACCAATGTTTTCTTCAAATTTAGTAAATGATCCAATTATTGAAATCAAAGGTATGCAAGTTTCTATTACAATATCAGGTTATGATGACGATGAGAATTTAAGCGAAGTTAAATTTAAATTCTATTCGGTAATTGAGTTTACTAAAACTTCCCCTGTTTTTGGAATTATTAATGGTTCTTATGATACACTCGTAGAGGTGCAAAGTTCTGAAAGATTGATTGAGTTAGAAACAATTAACAACCGTGAATACTCATTCTGGTCCCCTAAGCACTATGCTCTTTATTTGGATGGATATGGATTTTTCCAAATATTTGCTAAAAAATTTGAGGTACAGAGACTTGTTTGATTATCAAAAACTGAGCAGAGAAATTTCATATATTTTAAGACATAATCCTCAAAAATACAATTTAACGTTGGATAAAGAGGGGTGGGCAGACATTAATGATTTATTACAAAAATTAAATGCTAGATCTGAATGGAATGGTCTTTCTAAGAAAGACTTAGAGAAAATGATTGCTTCTTCTGATAAAAAAAGACATGAAATTCAGTCTGACAAGATTCGAGCATTTTATGGTCATTCACTAAAAGAAAAGGTACAAAAAAATCCTTGCCAGCCACCTAATGTTTTATATCATGGAACTGTTGAAAAATTTGTGGATTCTATCCTCGAAAAAGGACTGATTACAAAGGAACGACAGTATGTACATCTATCCACAACTCCTGAAACAGCTACAAAGGTTGCCTTAAGAAGAGATAAAAAGGCAATTATTTTAAAAATTGATGCACAAAAGGCCTGGGATTCAGGAATAAAATTTTATCTTGGAAACGAAGATATTTGGCTTTCAGAACCTATTGCTAGTAAATTTATATCTTTTCTGGAATAATTATTGAGATTAGGACATACTATTTCAATAAAAGGGAAAAATGTATGTGCACTAGGTATACTTTGTTTATCCTGATAATGAGAGTGATTTATTAATAATATAATTACACAGCTTGTGTCCGTTCTGGATCTGTAATTATTCAATTAAACTTTTAAGGAATTTCTAGATCTTAACCTGCACCAAGCCTTTTACGATGGATTAGTAAACTATTTTGAGTTATACCCTCATTTCAAGTTTCTTTATAAAAAACGTGTGAAAGAATAACGTTGATATTAGATTATCGAGAAAATTCTTGTATGAAAACTATCAAACTCTAGGCGAGTTTTTATCACTGAGGTTCATAATTTTTACCCTCCCATTTATAAAGAATTGGAATCAGTTCTTACTGGTCAAAAAAGGAATCAGACTTTGGCGGTAATATGCTAAATATTGATATACGCAAAGAAGAAACAGAAGTGTACTATCAAATGGATGATGAAAGTCTTGGGGAACTTTGCTTTATTTCAACTAATCAACTATATAAATTAGTTATTGAGTGGAAAGAAATGGAAGAAAAAATGCATAGAGGGAAAGATGTTTTACCCGTGATCTTAGAATATTAATCAAGTATAAAGAATTTAGGGCAGGATGGTTTCCTTGCTCTTTTCGTCTCATAGATTTGTTAAGTAAACACGATACTAACTTTGAGCAAAAGCGTTTTGAGTATATCGCTGAAACGGGCCTTGATCCAGTCACAGGCAAATATGCTGATAAGGTAGGTTGGGAAGGTAATTTTAAAGGGCAGACAGAAGGAACTGCAGCAGGGAAAAAATTCAGAAATGCTGATAATGTTTTGCCATCTACTGACTAGACAACACTCCAATCACTTATAAAGAATTTGATGTCAATAATAAACTCCCGTCCCAAGGAAGAAATGACGAGAGGTTTGTAAGGGGAAGTGATGGCAGTGTTTACTACACAGAAGACCATTATAAAACATTTTAAAAAATAGAATATAGGTTTGAAATCGTGAAAAACAAAATTCATTACATTACAAAGTTTAAATTGCAAGACCTGTTACCTTTCAGCGGCTTTGTAGCAATTTTTGATGGGAAGCAGATCCAAAACAAAGAAGAGTTATTCCGTTTTCTTGAAAAAACTGTCGGCCTTCCTGATGTGAATAATTGGTCATCTATTACGGATTGGCTGACAGACTTATCATGGTTAAAATCTGAAGAATACACTTTTGTTTTTGAAAATTATGATGATTTCTTAAAAGATGACTTAATGTCCAAAGATTTATTTTTAGAAATTTTGGAAGAAGATGTTCTTCCTTGGTGGGAAAGTGATGTTGAAAAACATGTT
>ERZ772956.1719-NODE-1719-length-14612-cov-5.937350_pt1 | contig 14612 bp, 9 predicted proteins | sample MGYA00580683_ERZ772956 | MGnify/ENA primary metagenome ERZ772956 (study PRJEB29015, sample SAMEA2738077) | human oral metagenome | biome: human oral; feature: human-associated habitat; material: saliva | place: China | collected 2212 ... | reverse complement strand
ATTTGCTCAAGATGTTCCTTAGGTAGTTCTTTTCCTTTTACAAAACTACGAGTCGTACGATGATCTAGCATCGTTTTAATTACTTTATTCATATGTTACCTCCGAACTAAAAAATTTATTTAAATATATATTTGAATATTAACTATAAATTGAATTTATAAAATTTTCAAGAATTAATATCATAAATTCACCATGTTTATTATTTTGATAAAAATTTTAAATCTAAATAATTTGGAATAAATACACAAAATTTTATTTCTTTACTATTTTTAATATCTTTATTAATGGGAATGAAGTACGTCCCATCCTTTATAGCTGCTCCTACTTCAATAGCAATCAGTAGATTCCCTATAGGGAAATATTTATTTTCATTAAAAATTGGTATAACATTATATAAAAAATCTTTTTTGTTTTTATCCAACAATTTTTTAATTATTTTTTCAAAATATGCTTGTCCAAAGATTTTTGAATTATGGTAATTATCTAGATTAGCATTTATCCATTGTGGATATATATTTTCAGGATTATTTTTTGAAAAGTTAAAATCATCATATTCAATAAAAGATTTAAACTGAACCCCTATTAAATGCCCCCTGTGACAATACGATTCATATCCTTGATTTTCTCTTTCTTTCAAAAATTTAGATTTTCTTTCTTTCACTAATTTTTTATCTCCTGGAATAAACATACACTTATCCTTAGTAGTATTTCGCTTTAATTCATAAAAATTAAAATTGTCTATTAATTCCATTTCAACATTATAAAAATTATGATTTTTATCAAATTCAATACTTTTAATTTTTATATTTTCGCTTATTACTTTTTTTAAATCATCTCTTTCTTTTAATCCAATCTGATTTAAAATTTCTATTTCATTAAAAATTCCCATAATATTTCCCTTTCAAATTATATTTAGCTAGTTAACAGACAAACTCTTGAATTTCTATTCCAACATCCCTACATTTATTGTAAGCTTTAAGTTTAACTGGTTCAAATAAGCCTGTAAATTCATATGTTACCTCTAAAAATTTCTAGTAATAGTAACTTAATTATAACGTGAAAAAGAATAGAATGAAAGGAAATAGGTTGATAAGATTCAACATTTTTAATCTTTATAAAAATACACTATATCCATCCCATCTTTTATATTTTCTACCTCACCTATCCTCTTATAACCCAACTTCTCATATAAATAAATATTACCTTGTTCTTGTAAAATTGTATCTAGTTGCCAATGATGTGAACCATATATTTTTTCTACTTCTGTCATAGCAAGTTGAGCTAGTCCTTGATTCCTATATGCAGGCATGATCCATATAGGAGCTATACGTTTTCTACTTCCATCTTTTTTATCTATGACTCTAATCACTCCAACTTTCTCATTATTTCTAGTTATAAAATAGTAACTAGTCCAAGGTTGTTTATATTTATTCAAAACATTCTCATAACTTTCTGTCGCCGGACTCATATCATAATCCTGATACTTCTCTAATAGACTCTTAAATGCCTCTACTTGCATTTCCCATATTTCTTTAATATCAGATTCTGTTGCTTTTAATAATTCAATTTTCATTTATTAATCCTCCAGTTTCTCTACTTATCAACTAAAGTTATTTTAACACAAATTTTCGATACACCATACAAATGCTTTAGCTACACGTAAATCCGAATTACTAAAATGACCGCCTTTATTCCATTCTAATATTGTATTTATATTATCATTTTTTAATAGTTCTTCTTGTTTTCTAATATTATCTCCAACAGCAGACATTACTTTATTCTTAGTTTTCTCTTCAGTATCACCTAAACTTAGATAAATAGTGTTACTTAATGGCGTATTATTATCCATAAATTCTTCCCAACCATTAAACCAAACAGACGGAGAAGCTGCAGCAATACCAGAAAACCTATCTATCTTACATGCACTCCAAAGACTGAATAAACCTGCCAAAGAATAACCACCTAGAATAAATTTGATATCATCATCCAGATTATATTTTTCTTTAATCGTTGATATTAATCTACTTTCAATAAATTCTAAAGTATCTTTAGCACCCGAACCGAAGGATTTATTTCCAAATGCTGGAGGTGCTTCCCAAGGAGAAAGTTCATTATTCCAATTCTCTATTTTAAAAGCAATAAGTGAGAATGATTTTTCTGTATTTTTTTGAATTTCTGTTACTTCGTTATCCAATACTTCTATATCATGTTCGTCTACAAGTTGTATTAATAAATATTTAGTATTCTTTGAAATATATCCAATACATTCTTTATTTTCAATGACAAATTTCTCTTTTCTTATTTTCATTAATTTCTCCTATGATGTTTAATATTTTATATACTCGTATATTAACGACCTATAGAATAATTCATTTAATCCTTAAGCCATATTTTCCAATATAATCTCTTTAACAATTTTCAGATGCGCTTCAATTTTCTAACATCCGTTTTTATATAATTAATCAACTCTTTACTAGTGATTTGTTTATTTAATGTTATTAATAAAGTGTATATTAAAGGTATCTTATTTATAGAATTATTCACTAAATTTATTTAATATTATTTTCATATAAACACTCCAATATATTATTACGACTAGAATAATCTTCTTTAATTGATAAAATCCCATTATTAAGAAATATCATTTCATATTCACTTTTTCCATCCATATTTTTATCGAATAAAGAACTATACACCGCTACATTTCCTTTTTTTACGTATATTTTTAATATATAATTATGATTATTATAATGCTCGTGTTCCTTATTTATTTTATCTTTTAATAAAGTTGTACTTAAAAATCCTTTTTCTAAATATCCATTATGATTCTTAATTTCATTTTTAATTAGTTCAAATGTTGTTTTATTTACAAATCTATAGACTACTATATCTTTATCTAACCTAGGAGCTAGAAGCATTTCAAAAATAAGTTTTGAACATAGCCACTTATATTCACTTTCATCATTTATATTTTTCACACCTCTTAGTACACTATTCATATTTTCATATCCGGAACCTTTATAAATACTTACTGCTGTTTTATCCATATTTAAATAAGTACTTCCAGTAAATTCAAAATGTTTTTTTGTATAAAATTGATATTGCATCTGTGTTAAATTTTCATACCATTTCTTATACAACCCATCAGCCCATTCTTTAACATCTTTTTCATCCTTAAATTCTTTATAGTCAGGTTCTTTTTCTTTACTGTTATTATCATTTGGCAAATTTGGTAATTTAAAATTACTATTATTTAATCGGTTTACCATCCCCTTAGAAGTCATTTGATTACTCTCCCCAGGTTCTTTAGACCCTATTTTATGACGATTATTCTTATTTTCCAAATTTGTTAATTTACAATTGCTATTATTTGCGTTTTTTACTGTTCCCTCACAAGTCACTTGATTACTACACTTTTGTTTTCCATTCACTTTTTTAAAATTAGCATTCTCATTTTCTAATCTCATATAAGACTCCTTTCTTATGTAAAATATACAGAATATTACTAAATATTTCAAAATCACCAATAATTAAATACTTCATTTGCATTTGAAATTACAAGTTCATTACTATTAATCAAGAAACATTACCATCTCTAATTTTTAATTACTACATGCATAAAGCAACCCTATACCCTTAGTTACTTTAAATATATATTTAAATCATCTAATTCTAAATTCATTTTTAAAACAATACTCTTTATAAATGATACTATATTATTTGCTGATAGATTACTCTCATAATATATTCCACTATTTTCTATTTCAATACCATCTCTTAATTTACGATTATCATGCGTTATATATGCTCTCGTTGCATTTTCTATAGAAAAATCACCATTTGCAAATTCATTATAAATAGATTTATCCATATTAAATGTAAGTATAATAAATTTACTTAATAAATCTTTCCAACTGGTTACTTTTGTATATTCACCAATTAATGAAAATTCTCTAGGTTTTGTTCCACTATAATCAATTCTGTCATTCAGGTTATAATACTTTTCTGTATGCCCTTCAACTTTATTATCAATCTTAATATAATTAAATTTCTTAACTAATATTTCTGCTAAAGTTTTAGCTCTACTCACTATTGCTTCTTTATCCCAAGTTTCTACTGATAATACATCTTTATTTAGAATTGTTGCTTTTGAATTTTCACTTATAATTTTTTTCTTTTCTGTAAATGGTTTTGTTCCTAATTCACTATTATAACCAGTAAAAGTCAAATTGCCTAATGTATGCAGATAAATTTCATAAACCATTGAATAGTCTTCACCAAGATCTTTTTTCCAAACAACTGCATTCTCTTTTTGAGGTAAAATATGTTCAATAGTTAGATTTTCAGTATTAATTGTTTCTTTAGTTGAATTCTCAATACTAGCTAATATATATTTACAAATACTCTTTTTATATATTGGTTTATAGACTAAAGCTTCAATAAATTCTTCATCATCTGGCATCCTGTCATTTGCTTTTAAATTATTTAAAAAGTAGACAAATTTCTCAAAATAATTTTCTTTACAATCACTAAACGCTCTTGTATAAAGAGACTTCATAAATTTCGATAAATTCTTTGTACTCTCACATGTTGTATTTCTTATTAAGTAAGTTAATGTATATTCTAAAATATTAATCAACTCTTCCTCTTCTAGTTTCCCATCTTCAAAGTCATCAAAAATATTAAATATAAACGGTAATACTGTTGTTTGTTTTATCATATTAAATGAAATTAATAACCTTTGAATTTCTTTGCTATAACTAATATTTTCACCTATAAAAACCCCATAATACTTTGAAGTACGTTTTAAATTCTTCAAAACCTCTTCATGAAAAAAATTATTTCCTTCACAATTTTCCTTAAATAATGTATATGCATTTTTACTATTTACATTTTTTGTTACTTGAGAATTTATATAGTTAATAAAAAAATCTCCTAAATTCTTATATCCAACATTTTTCTCTATATCCAGCCAATATTCCTTATATAAATAGTCCTGGTTATCTTCATCCATTAATAAATAATTTCTAATTAAATCAGCTAAACTTAAATCTAATCCTGTCGAATTTATTGATTCAAAAATTTTCTGAGGCATATCTCCATGATGTTTATCGAGTATAATTTCTACAACTTCCAATTTTTTTATACCAAACAAAATATCATTTAACTCAAGTCCATCATCTAGCGAATTTTGAATTAATTTTTTAAATGTAACATAACTTTTGTAGACATTTGTAGTTCTATCCATTTTATCAAACTTATTTTTAATTAGATACATTAATTGATTATTGTCCGTTTGAACTGGTTTTAACTTTACTTTATACTCCTCATCACAATTCCTATTAAACATTACATCAGTAATTTCACTTTCAACTCTATCAGAATTACCTTTTGACATATCAAGTAGTGCTTTCAATAAAATGTAAACTGTTGTAATTCTTTGTTGACCATCAATTATTAAAACTTCATTAAGACCACTTCCTCCATTTACATCTTCTACATAAACAATCGTTCCTGTGAAATGCTGAATATCATCCTTACCTGCTTTTATTATATCACTATATAATTTTTCACATTGAACATTCGTCCAATCATAATTCCTTTGATATACTGGAACTTTAAATACCCTCTTATTTTTCTCAATTAAGTCTGAAAATAACCACATTTTATTTGCCTTCATCTCAAAATCTTCCTTTATTAAAATATTAAAATTCAGTAATTTTATATTAACACAATTAATTTTTTCTATCAACTTCATATAAATCTATAACTTAAAAGGATAAAATAGATTATACTATTTTATATTCAATGTTATTGTAATTGCCAATAAATAAAATTTTCACTCTAAAAAATAAGAAAGAATCTAAGCAACGAAATGTTGACTAGATTTCTATATTTTTTCCCATCCCCCGAACTTGACAAAGAGCCACTATATGGTACTCACTGGATAGTAAAAGAAGTTAATTTAAATTGCAAATTAAATTAATCGAATATCATTTTCTTTAAAAATACATTAAATAAAATAAATCACATTAAATTAAAAATCCGATGCGTTAATATTAGTAAAAAAAATTTATTTGAAGTTGAAATAAGTAATATAATTTGTTATAATAAAGTTGTTAGGAGGTTTATTATGGAATTGATTAAAATACTGAATTACCAAGGAAATAAAGCTTCATTGATGCCTTTTATTAGCGAAAATATTCAAAAATACATTTCTCCTGGAGAAAAGATATGTGATTTATTTTCTGGTTCCGGAAGTGTAGGTGCTTATCTTAAAGATAACTATTCTATAATTTCTAATGATGCTGAACTATACTCATCTATCATCTCATCTTCTTTGCTAAACACGCCTTCGGCCAAGTTTCTTGTCAAAGCTAAAGAGTTATTTCTTAAAGGTTATAAAATAAATTTTCGCTTATTGATTTCAAATCATGAAGAAGAGGTTGCAAAAGAAAGAAATCTTCTTGAATCAAATTCTACAAATGATCTGATTAATTTATATTATCATTTTCCTACAATATGGAACAATTTAGACGATTCTATTAATTTTAAACAGCTTCGTAAAGAAAATTTATATAATCTATTCTTATATTACTACTCGGGGAGTTATTTTGGAATTGAACAATCAATCCAGATTGATTCCATTATAAAAACAATTCATGAGGTAGACAGTATTGAAACACAGCATGTTTTATTGAGCTGCTTATTTTACGCTATGAACGAAACAGTCTTTTCTAAAGATGGCCATATGGCCCAGCCTTTAAATATTGAAAAAAACAGTACTCGCCATCTTAAGCAAAGAAAAAAAAATATTACTACATACTTTTTAGCAAAATTAGATGAGTTCATTGAAAAAAGTTCTACAACCAACTCAATTAAGAAAAGTAAAGTATTTAATCAAGACATGTCATCTCTCCTTAAGGATCCAAAATTTAACCAACAAGGAATCAAGTTAATATACGCTGATCCTCCATATACTGATATGCAATACTCTAGATATTATCATTTATTAAATGTGGCGGCAAAATATGATTATCCTGAACCAACTATTTCGAGAGGTGCATACACTAAAGGACTTTATACTGAAGGTAGAAACCAATCTGACCTTAGTAAAAAGAGTACAGCAAAAAAACGATTAGAAGAATTATTTAATTATTGTCATAAAAATAAAATAACGCTTGCTTTAAGCTATGCGTATCCAAAAAACGTTTCAAATCAAAATACAGATAGATATACCATTTCTATTGAAGAATTAGTAAATATTGCAAAACGTATATTTGGTAATAAGAGAGTACAAATTGAGCTCAAAGACTATCAGCATGCAAACAATAGAAATAGTACAACTAAAGAAGTCTTTGAATACTTGATACTTTGCGGCCAGGAGATTCATAAATCACAATATGATCTAATTAAATTAAAGAACGAAATAAAAGAGCTTACTCCAACCTCAAGAAATCCTATTTACAATACTCATTTATATTGGTCACAAAAGTCTTTTAATGTAATTAATTCACTGATAACTCATCTTTCTGCTGAAAAGGACATAGTTTTTGATCCATTTATGGGATCTGGTGTGACTATATTTGAAGCGATACAAAGTAATATAAATAGAATTGGAATTGGCTGTGACGTAAACGAGATGTCAAAATTCATAACAAGTAGCATTTTAAATGATATACCTTATGCAGACTTGAATCAGTTATACTCAAATCTAAAAAATAAACTAAAAAATTTATCGCATTACTACGAGACTAAATGTGACCACTGTGGAGCAATTGGAAACATTTCAAAAGTTGTATTTGATAAACCTGAAAGAACTGTTAATCATTTCACAATAAAAGCTATCTCTTATTCTTGCCCAAATTGCAAGAAAAAAGTCAAAGAACCTGATGAAGATGATTATACTAAATTCAAAACCGTTAAAAACAATAGAATTGTTTCGAACATTCAACTGCTTAAAAATAGTAAAATTGCTGTTGGTTCTTTTGATAAAATTAGCGATATTTTTACTCCAAGAAATTTCTCTGTTTTGAATGAAGTTGTAGAATATATTCAGTCAATTGATAAGAATGAAGATAGAAATATTTTAAACTATCTACTTATGTCTATATTACACCTTGCAAAAATCACAGATACTCATTCTAATTCACAATGGCCATTATGGATTCCAAAAAGCAATTGCGTTGAAAAAAATATAATAGATTTATTACAGCGTCGTATAAATAACTTGATTAAAGCAAAAAAATATATTATACAACACTATGCAAATAGTAAAGTTGTTTCTCACTTTTCAGAACTCAACGTGAATGACGCCTTAGTACTAACCAAGGGAAGTCAATACATTACGAATGATGATATACCTGATGACTCTGTATCCTTAATAATTACTGATCCCCCATATATGGATCAAGTTCTTTACTCTGAATATATGCAACTTTACAAGCCTTTTATCGGTGTTAATTTTAATTTACAAGATGAAATCATAGTATCACCCGCTCCTTCAAGAAATAAGGGTAAAGATGAATACTTTACACTTTTATTCGAAGTGTTCGAAATGTGTAAAAGGAAGCTAAAAGAAAATAATATTATGTGTTTATTCTTTCATGATAGTAATCTTGATGTATGGGTAAAACTGCTTCAGACCCTCGAAAGTAATGGCTTTAAATTTATTTCTCAAGAACATATAAGAAAATCTAAGACAGTAAAAAACATTTTAAGTCCAAAAAAATCACTAAGTGGAGATGCAGTACTTTTCTTTGAAAACACTCGACAAGAGTTACCAAAAGTTACAACTAACACTACCATTGATGATATCAAAGATTCGGTAGTTAAGGTGGCAAAAAAACTTCTCGAGAAAAATGGAGATTTAAGTACTCCTGAACTCTATGACTTGGGAATCATGGAAATGTTAATTGAAAATGGTTGGCTGGAACAACTATCAAAAAAATATAAATCACTAGTTGAAATTTTTGATGAACATTTCATCTGGAAAAAAGATTCAGCAAAATGGCACCTTCAAACATAGAAGGCGCCATTTTTTATTTTAAATTTGAATTATAGTACTTACCAGGAAAATATCGATTTAACTTAATCAATAATTCCTCACCATTTATAAGTTCTACATTCTGAAGTTTTGCAATTTTCTTCGCATCTTTAGTATAATCAGAGGTTGTATAGCAAGCAATCTTATTTGCTCCTAGACGTTCTCGCTCCGAAACTAAACGCTGAATTGGCGTTGCATCAACTTTGCTAACCCAACGCTTACATTGTACAAGCCATAGTTCACTATTATTACCATTGAACCATTTCGCGACAATATCCACACCCATATCACCACTACCACCTTTACGATGAACATCAGCATACTTATCGTGTTCTAATAATGTTTTACATAAATTTTCAAAGTCATATGCATCCATTGTCGCAACATCAATTGCATCAACGTTAAAATCTTTTGGTAATTGTTTTTTTACATAATATTTACCATCAGAACTCATATCGGTCTTACTTTTTACTAACCTATTAATTTCCTTAATATTGTCATCATCATTTAATAAATCATATATTGTTCGGTTATTCCCATCAGATAATTCATCTAATAACTCAACATATAAGTCTTCTAGAACAAATTTATTTTTATTTTTCAACAATTTATCAACATAAAAAGGAACCAAGTCATACAATTTTTTAAATAATGTATCTTCATCTTCTTGATCCAGATAGAGCTTCGTTTTATCCAATTGGATATCTTGGCCTTCTACATAAAAATTATTTTCAATTACACTAACTAATAAACGTTGTATTTTTTCACCAAAATGAACACCTTTTTTTATTAACTCCTTTTTTGCCTTAGAAACTGCCATACTTACAGTATATGGTGTATCTTTAACTTTCTTCAAATCTCTATATATATCATCAATAAATTTACTTTCATAGTTTTCATCCGCTATATACAGGTAGCGCTTTGTTTCAGGAAGTTTCTCAAAACCAATAATTACCTCATTTATTAGGGTATTTTTATATGCAGATTGTTTTCGTAAAGTCGGATCACTCTTTTCTACCCCTATACGAAATGTATATTCAAAGCCATTTTTTCGTGCATAATCAACAATACGAGCAAAAACGTTAAAATATTTCTTTTTCCCTAGTTTAGTAAAAATAACTACAGGTGCTCCAACTTTAAGATGTTCAGAGAAAGTCTTAAACATTTTATCAATATCCTGATAATATTGATTTAAATTTTTATCTTTTCTAGCAACTGCATTAGTGACAACCATTTCACTTTTCAACATTTTATCTGTAAACTCAAAATAATCACTATTATCATCGAAATGGTTTAACCAAATTCTAAACAGCTGATTCCTTTCAAGATACGGAACCTGATCAGTATATGGAAAATCAGTAATAATTCCATCAAATATTAAGTTCTCTTGGTTCTTCAAGTAATCATAATAATCGTCATTAACTACTTTATAATCATTACCATCAGTAAAATTTTCTACTAAAATATCCTTGTATTCTGTTTGAAACTTAATAAATTTTTCAAAACGCGATTCAAATAAAAACCAAACATTCATATCTTGTGAATTTTCATTAACTACATGGTATAAAATATCTGTAGAACTACCATACATAGCTATTCTAGCAAGACTAAGTGAAGCTACTAAAACTTGTTGTAAAAATTCTTTTTCTTTTGAAATCGGTAATTTTGAAATTTCACTTTGAATCATTAATAATGCAACTTTATTTCTATGAGAAAAAATTTCTCCATATTTATCAGCACCTGTCGATCTTGTAATATTTATACGACTATTTTCATAATACTTATCATTAGGAAAATTACTAATATCCATTTTCTCAACTTCTTGAATTTTTTTCCAATCCACCTCATCAAATTTCTTAGAATTGTTACCTTTAGGAGATTTTTTCATCAAGATGACGTTTCGACCATTTTTTATTTCTCGATTTTCTTTAGGATGAAAGTATCCTTCCTTACCATTTTTACGATCAAATAATACCTTCTTAATATAATTTGTTTCTCCATCACACTTTGTTTCATATAAAAACATCACTTGATCTTTAACAGAATCTTGTATTTGTTTAAAAAATTTCTCTAATTTCTTAGAATCAACTTTCTCAAATAAAGTTTTATTTACAGAATAAGTGTAGTTATCTAATTCAATACCTAAAAATTTACGCTTTTCTTCTTGGGAGGCAATTAATGTCATTCCACTGCCTAAAAACGGATCCAATATATAAGCACTCTTATCAGTCAACGCTGAAATCACACAGCTTAGAAGTTCTGGAGATTTACGTCCTTTAAAGGGATATGTTTCTTTCACAAACCGAGGAACTGAGTTTTTTACATCTGATAATCTATCATTAACTTTTTTACGTATAACTTGTGTTTCAATTTTTTTTTTCATCTTTTCCCTACTTTCTATTAGTTGTATCTCTTCATCCTAAATTTTTGAACAATACTATTATGTCATCTATTAAAATATGAGTAGTAATGTTATCTCGATATACCAATTTAATAACTTTAAATCTATAAATACCAATGAAATATTAAATTCCCTGATGTTGATTGAAAGTAAACTTTTTCTTGCAGAACAGTTCAGAAAAAATTCATAAAGCATTTCAATCATTTTTTCTAAATTCAAAAGTAAATCCTCTTAATAATAATTTCATAAACTATGTATAACAATATCAATCATTTTTTAGTGTTCTATTTTTTAATTTTAATTATATCATTAAAAATTTAATTTTACAATTGACTTATTCCATTATCATTTTATTGTGTGTAGTGTTACAATTGAAATGAGACAAAATATAAAATAAGAAGAGTAAATTCTGTATAATGAAATTACGACAAATCAAAAAATGGAATTTACTCTTACGAAAACTATTACAACAGAAAACTTACAAAAAAACACAACGATATATACCTCATACTTTAGAAACAAGATTAGCCAAGATAAAAACATATAGAAATAAAAACTCTATTAGCTTTATTTGTAGACGTTACAAAGTTTCTAAAGCATCCTTAATGCATTACTAAAGAATCACTTATGGATACCACATTCTCAATATCCAAATGCTCATACCTCTGAAGAATTGGCTTGGATTAAAAATCTAATAAAACGAAATCCTAATATTTCTATGATTGAACTATATGAAAAACTAAAATTTAATAAAGGATATAATAGACATCCTTGTTCATTATTTAGGATACTTAGAAAATTAGGATTCTATAAAGATATCGAAAAAAAGTTAAACCTTATATACCAAAACCTTATGACACTCCAAAAACTTTAGGAGAAAAATGGCAACTTGATGTAAAATATGTCCCTAGACAATACTACACTGGAGCACATCCTGATAAATTTTATCAATATACTATAATTGATGATGCTTCTAGGGAAAGGTTTATTTATCCTTTTAAGGAACAATCTTCTTATTCAACCATACAATTTGTTAAGATGGCAATTTCGTTCTTTGGATACAAACAAAAATCATACAAACTGATAATGGTTTTGAATTTACACACTTTAAAGACACTAAACGAATACATCCTTTCGATGTATTGTAACTAGTTAGATATAAAACACCAACTCATTAGACCTAGAACTCCAAAGCATAATGGTAAAGTTGAAAGAAGTCATAGAAATGAGAATGAACGCTTTTATAAATACTTATCTTTTTATTCTTATGATGATCTTATTATCCAAATGAAGAAATATCTATATCGTTCTAATCAACTTCTTATGCAGTCTTTAGGATGGCTAACTCCTGTTGAGAAAAGGCAAGAGTTACAGAGAAGCTAGCTTCTCTGTAACTCTATCATATCAGGTATTTATTTTTAACTTTTTTTGTCTCACATCATTTACAGATATACAATAAGAATTTCCCCTTTATGATAAAATCATACTATTTATCAATACTTTTTAAGTAAAGTTTTCTACATGTATCTTCTAAACTATAAATATTTATTTTTTCACAATAATTAAAATCATACATTTTTTCATGTCTGGGATCAGCATCATAAAAAACAACGGTATCTCCACTACCAAAAAACCATCTGAAATGTACCAAAGAATTTCTCAACTTTTCTACCTTATATTTTTTATTATCGATTATAATGAACTCCTCTTGATATAAATTAGTTAAAAAATATTTTGAAGTATTTAGAAGTGCATATTTTTTCATTTCATCTAAATCTTTCATTCTTAGATAATATCTATACATGGAGTACAGTTTTCTTGTATCAATATTTTCATTAGATATCAAAAGTAACTCATTTAATTCTTTTATCACTCTATCTCTTATATTATTTAGAACTGATTCATGACTTACATTTAAGTTTATACATTCAGCTAAATTATAATAACAATCCTCAAATCTCATAAAATGTACTTGTGGTATAGGTAAAACTCTTTGAACAGAGTACATTATATAAAATGGAATATGATATTCTAATGGAAGTAACAAATCCTCTTCTTCTCTTAATTTTTCTATAATTTCTTTTAATCTTTCTTTTTGAAACTCATCTAGATAATAATTATAATTTTTTTTATCAAAAATTTCACCTTTTTTCTCTATTTGTTTTTTAAGGAGATTTTCTAATATATCTTGATTTTTTTTACTAACCGCTAACACACTCTCTTTGTTGCTCCTATCTATATTATCCTTATGTAAATTAGTGTATACTTCATCTGGAAAATTCGTGCTTAAAGGATAATAATCTACAAAAATTTCATCAATCTGTTTTTCAATATCATGACTTATATCAAAATCAATATAGCCTTCTATATTTAAATAGTAACTATTTCTTGACTGTTCAAGCAAATAATCTGAGAATTTTGTTACGTCAAAAAAACTAAACTCCGCTTGAAACTTTCCCTCCATAATATTAATTTTATATTTTTTATTCTCATAAAGTATAAACTTATTTTTTTCCAATATATTATTATGAGTATATGCATTCCTAATCATTTTAACTATTTTTTTATTATTAAAATTCTCAGAATTAACTAATATATTAATCATATTTTTAAAATCTAAAATAGCATTTTCTAGTATATTTTTATTTCTATTTAGAAGATAATCTGCAATTATTGAATATCTATCCATAATATATATTGATAGTAACACATCATAATATTGTTTAATCTTATAGTTCAACTGATCTTGAGTTAATTTATCTCTATATAATTCATTAAAAATTTCACCTTTTATTACACTTAATGTCTCTTTTGTTATTAATGATTTTAGACATGAATCTAGTAAAAGATTATCCATTATTTCATTTTTTGTTATTTCTCTTATTTTTTTCACCTATCAATAAACCACCTTTCTTTATATAACTCTATTTTATCATATATGAATTTTATAGGAAACTCCCTACATTTTTTATAATGATAAATTAAAATAATAACCACCCCTGAAAAAAAGGGGGGCTCTTCGGGTATAACCCTTTGTTACTAACACGCACCTCAAGGTGCTGGCTTTCACATTCGTTCAAGCCCTATTATATTTTAACGCCCACTCCCCATTAAACGGGTTTATCTATTTTTTCTTATTTCCAAATGGATTTGTATATTCTTTTG
>ERZ772956.1716-NODE-1716-length-14621-cov-3.614857_pt1 | contig 14621 bp, 9 predicted proteins | sample MGYA00580683_ERZ772956 | MGnify/ENA primary metagenome ERZ772956 (study PRJEB29015, sample SAMEA2738077) | human oral metagenome | biome: human oral; feature: human-associated habitat; material: saliva | place: China | collected 2212 ... | reverse complement strand
GGTTGCTCAGGGAGCCATCACTGGTGGATTGGTTTATTTCATCGTAGCCCTGATTGTCAAGTTTGCTGGTAATGCTTGGATTGACAAGGTGCTGCCGCCAGTAGTGGTTGGGCCTATCATCATGGTCATTGGTCTGAGCTTGGCTGGAACAGCTGTTAGCGATGTGATGAATAAGACAGCAGCTAATGGTGAAAAGGTTTATGATTTGACCTACTTCATTATCGGTATGGTCACTCTCTTGGCAGTTATCCTCTTTAATATCTATGGTAAGAAGATTGTGGGAATCATCCCAGTCTTGCTAGGCCTGATAGTCGGCTACATCTTTAGCTTGATTCTAGGGGCTGTGACTGGGCAGGAAATCGTTTCTTTTGCCAAGGTTGGGGAAGCATCTTGGTTCCACCTTCCGCCTATGAGTCTGCCTTTCTTGGACTACGATGTGAAATTTTATCCTAGTGCGATTTTAACTATGGCGCCTATCGCCTTTGTAACCATGACAGAACACTTCGGGCATGTTATGGTGCTGAATAGCTTGACAGGCAAGGATTTCTTCAAGGATCCGGGTCTAGACAAGACTTTGACTGGTGATGGTCTGGCTCAGATTATTGCAGGGCTTTTCGGAGCACCGCCAGTGACTAGCTACGGAGAGAATATCGGAGTTATGGCGCTCAATAAAATCTACAGTGTCTATGTCATTGCTGGCGCAGCAGTGCTGGCTATTGTCATGAGCTTTGTTGGCAAGGTATCTGCATTGCTCCAATCCATTCCGAGTCCTGTACTGGGTGGTATTTCCATCGCCCTCTTTGGGGTAATTGCTTCGAGCGGTCTCAAAATTCTGATCGAAGCACAGACCAACTTTGACAATAAAAAGAACCTCTTGATTGCCAGTGTTATCTTGGTATCTGGTATCGGCGGTCTGACCTTGCAGCTGTCGGGTCTGCAAATCTCAGGAGTTGCCTTGTCAACTATTCTGGGAATTGTCCTCTATCTTGTCCTGCCTGAGCCCAAGGATTGAGCTAGGCACTAAATCATTAACTTTCGTTCAAAAATAGCTTGCTCTCAGAGCGACTTTACTTGCAGCACTCTGGAAGCCCTCATTCTTTCATAAAGGAGAATTACATCATGTCATCCAATCAAATCGCTCAAATCGCTCTTAAGAACCTTGTTTCTATGGAAACTCTGTCAAACGAAGAAGTTATGGCGCTGATAAAACGCGGAATCGAATTTAAAAATGGCGCTAAAGTCCATTATGATGAGCAGCATATCGTTTCTAACCTCTTCTTTGAGCCTTCAACTCGGACCCACAAGGCCTTTGAGGTAGCAGAGTTGAAGTTAGGCTGCGATCTTCTGGACTTTGATGTCAAGACCAGCTCGGTCAATAAAGGAGAGACTTTGTATGACACTATCCTGACCATGTCTGCCCTTGGCGTCGATGTTTGTGTCATTCGCCACCCAGAAGTGGATTATTACAAAGAGCTAGTGGAAAGTCCAACCATTACGACTTCTATCGTTAACGGTGGAGACGGTTCTGGTCAGCATCCTAGCCAAAGCTTGCTGGATTTGATGACTATTTATCAAGAGTTTGGTCGCTTTGAAGGACTAAAGGTTGCGATTGCTGGTGACTTGGACCATTCGCGCGTGGCTAAGTCAAACATGCAGATTCTCAAGCGCTTGGGGGCAGAGCTCTACTTTGCTGGTCCGGAAGAATGGCGGAGCCAGGAGTTTGCGGACTATGGTAAGTTTGTCACTATTGATGAAGTGATTGAAGAGGTGGATGTCATGATGTTCCTGCGCGTGCAGCATGAGCGCCATGACTACGAGTCCATCTTTTCTAAAGAAAATTACCACAGACTGCATGGTCTGACTCAAGAGCGGTATGACCGCATGAAAGATGCGGCGATTCTGATGCATCCGGCTCCGGTTAACCGTGATGTAGAAATTGCGGATCATCTGGTCGAAGCACCAAAATCGCGTATCGTTGAACAAATGACTAACGGCGTCTTTGTCAGAATGGCTATTATTGAAGCAGTTCTGAAAGGCCGTCAATAATCTCGGACAGTAGGCCGGGAGTGGGTGAAGCTATGTGAAGCAATCCCACTCCCTATTATTATATATCTTATGTGGATGGTCGTGGGCGGTCTGCATCTTGGACAGGAGGGAACAATGGCAAAGAGACTTTTAATATTAGAAAATGGCATGATCTTCGAAGGGGAAGCTTTTGGAGCGGATCTTTTTGTGACAGGCGAAATCGTCTTTAACACAGGCATGACAGGCTATCAGGAATCGATTACGGATCAGTCTTATAACGGCCAGATTTTGACCTTTACCTATCCCTTGGTTGGAAATTATGGTGTCAATCGGGACGACTATGAATCCATTCTGCCGACCTGTAAGGGAGTGGTGGTCTATGAGTATGCACGCCGTGCCAGCAATTGGCGCCAGCAATTGTCTTTGGATGAGTTCCTCAAAATCAAGAAGATACCAGGCATTTCGGGAATTGATACAAGGGCACTAACCAAGATTATCCGCCAGCATGGAACCATGCGAGCAACCATTGCCAATGCGGATGATAGTATTGAGCATTTGCAAGACCAGCTGCAGGCGACAGTTCTGCCAACTGATAACATCAAGCAGGTGTCTACCAAGCAGTCCTATCCAGCTCCGGGAACGGGTCGCAGCGTGGTATTAGTGGACTTTGGCCTCAAACACTCTATCCTGCGGGAGTTAGCCAAACGCAACTGCAGCGTGACAGTAGTACCTTATGATACCAGCGCTGAGGAAATTCTCCAGCTCAATCCTGACGGAGTCATGCTGTCCAATGGACCGGGCAATCCGGAAGATGTACCGGAGGCTCTGGATATGATTCGTGGTGTTCAGGGCAAGATTCCAATTTTTGGGATCTGTATGGGACATCAGCTCTTCTCCATGGCTAACGGTGCCAAGACGCATAAGATGAAATTCGGCCACCGTGGCTTCAACCATGCGGTACGCGAGATTGCGACAGGCCGAGTTGACTTTACCAGTCAAAATCACGGCTATGCAGTCAGCCGTGAGGATTTGCCGGAATGCCTGATTGTGACTCACGAAGAAATCAATGATAAGTCTGTCGAAGGTGTGCGCCATCGGGACTATCCTGCCTTTTCTGTGCAGTTCCACCCAGATGCTGCGCCGGGACCGCATGATGCAGACTATCTCTTTGATGAGTTTATGGAAATGATGGATGCCCATCAGGCTTACTAGGAAGCAAGATTGAGAGGTGCACTATGCCAAAACGTAAAGATATTCAGAAAATTATGGTCATCGGTTCTGGTCCTATCGTCATCGGCCAGGCAGCGGAATTTGACTATGCTGGAACCCAGGCTTGCCTGTCCTTGAAAGAAGAGGGCTACAGTGTTGTCTTGGTTAATTCTAACCCAGCAACCATCATGACGGACAAGGAAATTGCAGACCGAGTTTATATCGAGCCTATCACGCTGGAGTTTGTTGCGCGGATATTGCGTAAGGAGCGGCCAGATGCTCTTCTGCCTACTTTGGGCGGCCAGACCGGACTCAATATGGCCATGGAATTATCCAAGTCAGGGCTTTTAGAAGAGCTAGGAGTGGAACTCTTGGGAACCAAGTTATCAGCCATTGACCAAGCGGAAGACCGAGACCTTTTCAAGCAGCTGATGGAAGAGCTAGGCCAGCCCATCCCTGAGTCAGAAATTGTCAATACAGTTGATGAAGCGCTGGAATTTGCGGCTGGTATCGGCTATCCAGTCATTGTCCGTCCGGCATTTACACTGGGGGGAACTGGCGGCGGTATCTGTAGCAATGAAGAAGAGCTGCAGGAAATCGCAGAAAACGGCCTCAAACTCTCTCCAGTTACTCAGTGTCTGATCGAGCGCTCCATAGCAGGCTTTAAGGAAATCGAATACGAAGTCATGCGGGATGGTGCAGACAATGCGCTGGTCGTATGTAATATGGAAAACTTTGACCCAGTCGGCATTCACACAGGGGATTCTATCGTTTTTGCACCTAGTCAGACTATCTCAGACTATGAATACCAGATGCTGCGGGACGCCAGTCTCAAGATTATCCGTGCGCTAAAGATTGAGGGTGGCTGTAATGTGCAGCTGGCTCTGGATCCGCATAGTTTCAAATACTATGTCATCGAGGTCAATCCGCGGGTTTCCCGCTCATCAGCCTTAGCTTCTAAGGCGACTGGCTATCCGATTGCCAAGCTTGCGGCTAAAATCGCGGTCGGGCTTACACTGGATGAAATCATCAATCCGGTGACAGGCTCTACCTATGCTATGTTTGAGCCGGCTCTGGACTATGTGGTCGCTAAAATTCCGCGCTTTCCATTTGATAAATTTGAGCAGGGTGAGCGCCGTCTGGGAACCCAGATGAAGGCGACGGGGGAAGTCATGGCTATTGGCCGCAATATTGAGGAGAGCCTGCTCAAGGCTTGCCGCTCTCTGGAAGTTGGTGTGGACCACAACGAGCTGTCTGCTCTCAGTCAAGTAAGCGATGATGAGCTGATGAGGAAGATTGTCAAGGCGCAAGACGATCGGATTTTCTATATCTCAGAGGCCATTCGCCGTGGTTACAGTCCGGATGAAATTGCGGAGCTGACCAAGATTGATGTCTTTTTCCTGGATAAGCTGCTCCATATTTTCGAAATTGAGCAAGAACTGCTTAGTCATATCGGAGATAGTTATGTGCTCAAGAAGGCCAAGCAAAATGGCTTTGCGGATACTAAGATTGCTGCCTTGTGGGGGATGACAGCCGAGCAGGTGCGTCGCATGCGGCAGGAGCAGAAGATTGTGCCGGTTTATAAGATGGTGGATACCTGTGCTGCTGAGTTCGAGTCTGCGACGCCTTATTTCTACTCCACCTATGGCTTTGAAAATGAATCTGTCAAATCCAGCAAGGAATCTGTTCTAGTGCTAGGCTCAGGTCCTATCCGAATCGGGCAGGGAGTGGAGTTTGACTATGCGACTGTTCATTCTGTAAAAGCTATTCAGGCAGCTGGCTATGAAGCGATTATCATGAACAGCAATCCTGAGACTGTATCGACTGACTTTTCTGTCTCTGACAAGCTCTACTTTGAGCCATTGACCTTTGAAGATGTCATGAATGTCATTGAGCTGGAACAACCTAAAGGGGTTATCGTACAGTTTGGCGGGCAGACAGCCATTAATCTGGCAGAGCCACTGTCCAAGGCTGGTGTGAAGATTTTAGGTACCCAAGTAGCGGACTTGGATCGAGCTGAGGACCGGGATCTATTTGAGCAAGCTCTGAAGGAGCTGGATATTCCGCAGCCGCCGGGTCAGACTGCCACTAATGAAGAGGAAGCAGTAGAGGCTGCTCGTAAGATTGGCTTCCCTGTTCTGGTGCGACCTTCCTATGTCTTGGGTGGCCGTGCCATGGAAATCGTAGAAAACGAAGCGGATCTACGCTCTTATATGCGGACAGCGGTTAAGGCTAGTCCAGACCATCCGGTATTAGTGGATTCTTACATTGTTGGGGATGAGTGCGAGGTGGATGCCATTTCTGATGGTCGTCAGGTCTTGATTCCTGGGATTATGGAGCATATCGAGCGGGCAGGAGTTCACTCAGGAGATTCCATGGCGGCTTATCCGCCACAAACCCTATCGCAGAAAGTTAAGGATACCATTGCAGACTATACCAAGCGTTTGGCTCTGGGACTGAACTGTATCGGCATGATGAATATTCAGTTCGTCATCAAAGATGAGCAGGTCTATGTCATTGAGGTCAATCCACGGGCCAGCCGGACCGTTCCTTTCTTGTCCAAGGTGACCGATATTCCGATGGCGCAAGTAGCAACTCGTTTGATTCTTGGGGAAAGCTTGGCAGAGCTGGGCTATGAAGATGGCCTTCATCCAGAAAGTTCCATGGTTCATATCAAGGCGCCAGTCTTCTCCTTTACCAAGCTAGCGAAGGTTGATAGTCTATTAGGACCTGAAATGAAGTCTACCGGCGAAGTCATGGGCAGCGACCGCACTTTGGAAAAAGCGCTCTACAAGGCTTTTGAGGCTTCCTATCTCCATCTGCCAAACTTTGGAAATATCGTCTTTACAATTGCAGGCGATAGCAAGGAAGAAGCCTTGCAGCTGGCTCAGCGTTTTGCCAATATTGGCTATGGTATTTGGGCAACCAAGGGAACAGCCTCTTATTTTGAAAATCATGGTCTACACGTCCGTCTGGTGGAAAAAATCGGCAGTGATGATAACAAGGACATCCCAGCCTATATCCGCAAGGGCAAGATTCAGGCTATTATCAACACGGTCGGAACCAAGCGGACAGCAGATAAGCATGGTCAAATTATCCGTAGCTCAGCTATCGAGCACGGAGTTCCACTCTTCACAGCCTTGGACACAGCTGATGCCATGCTGAAAGTGCTGGAAAGCCGCAGTTTCACTACAGAGGCGATTTAGAACGATTTTTGACTTCCAGATTGCCATTTGCTGGTCTGAAAGTTGGAAAAGGAATCTCAAACGGTTAAGCTTGAGAGGAACATCTGTCCAAGTTTATTCTGTCCTTGAATAGTCATAATAAATAACCTTTCAAATATATTAAATTAAAAGCAAAGTGGAAGTGGGAATGAATCCTACTTCCTTTTTTCTTTATTTTCTTAAAAAACTTGACAAAGAAGTTGACAAAGTGTATGATATTAACCAGTTAATAAACTGGTTAATAATAAGTTAAGGAGATATTATGAAACGCGCTTTAAAATTCTCAGCTTGCCTTAGCCTGCTGGCCCTGGCCTTGTGTCTCTGGGCTTGTCAGTCTCAAAAAGAATCCAGTCCATCCAGTTCGTCGCAAGGCTTGAGAATTGTAACCAGCTTTTATCCTATCTACTCTATGGTTAAGGCTATATCAGGCGATCTGAATGACGTGCGCATGATTCAGTCTAGTAGCGGCATTCATGATTTTGAGCCTTCAGCCAATGACGTGGCAGCCATCTATGATGCAGATGTCTTTGTCTATCACTCACGGACCTTGGAGTCCTGGGCTGGCGAGCTGAATCCTAGTCTCAAGAATTCCAAGGTTCAAGTCCTTGAGGCTTCTCAGGGTATGAAGCTGGATCGAGTCGCTGGTTTGGAAGATGTCCAAGCAGGAGAGGGAGTGGATGAGAAGACGCTCTATGACCCACATACCTGGTTGGATCCTCAGAAAGCTGCGGAGGAAGCCCAGATAATCGCTGACAGACTGTCGGAGTTGGATAGCGACCATCGGGATACTTATCAGGCCAATGCCCGAAAATTTCAAGAAGAGGCCAAGGAGCTGACAGAACGCTATCAGGAGATTTTCGATAAAGTGCCCAACAAGACCTTTGTCACCCAGCATACAGCATTTTCTTATCTAGCCAAACGCTTCGGGCTGACCCAGTTGGGCATTGCTGGTATTTCACCGGAGCAGGAGCCTAGTCCGCGTCAGCTGACAGAGATAGAAGACTTTGTCAAGGAGCACCAGGTGAAGACCATTTTTGTGGAAAGCAATGCTTCTTCCAAAGTGGCTCAAACCTTGGTCAAGGAGACAGGTGTACAAATCAAGGAGCTGAATCCTCTGGAAGCAGACCCAGGCAACCAACTATCTTATTTAGAAAATTTAGAAAAGAATCTAGCTGTTTTAGCTAAAGATTTGAAAGGATAAAAGACAACCATGAAAAAGAAATATTTCCTTGCTTCAGCTGCTGTATTAGCTCTCGGTCTTGGAACTTACGGGCTTATCCAATGGCAAGCTCAGCCTCGACCTCAGACCAAAGATAACAAAGTAGCCTATATTGAGGACAAGACTTCGGGTGAAAAGACAGATAAAAATAAAAATTTGACATCTGACCAAATCAATGATGAGGAAGGTATCGAAGCAGAGCAAATTGTCGTGAAAATCACAGATCAGGGCTATGTCACTTCCCATGGAGACCATTATCATTACTTTGATGGAAAGGTGCCTTTTGATGCCATTATCAGCGAAGAGTTGATTATCCGAGATCCTAACTATACGCTGCAGGAAGCAGATATAGTCAATGAGGTCAAGGATGGCTATATCATCAAGCTAGATGGGAAGTATTATCTCTACCTCAAGGATGCCAAGCATACCAGTAATGTCCGCTCGGTGGATGAGATTGCGCGGCAGAAGAAGCTGCATAAGACCAAGGAAGAAGGTGATAGTGGCAAATCTTCCACTACAAAATCAAGCAGGACTCGCGATTTCAGCCAGCCCAGCAAGTCCCTAGCTGCGGGAAAGACGGCAGCAGACCTTGCAGGAGTTTCTTACCAAGGCCAAGGGGGATATAGGACGGATGATGGTTATACGTTTAGTCCGTCTGATATCATCGAGGATACTGGTGATGCATTTATCGTGCCGCATGGCGGGCATTTTCACTATATTCCTAAGAGCGACTTGTCGCCGGCAGAATTGGCTGCGGCTCAGAGCTACTGGAATAGCAGGCGGGCTGGCGGAAGGGTGAATCCGCCTAACTACGGCAGAACGATTGCTTCTTCCAATATTTGGAATCAGAATAGTGCTATCAATCAGGGTGGAGCCGTCTCAAATCCGTCTCCACAGCTGCCAAATCATTCAAAGATTGAGCAGCCAAGTCCTAGCTTAGCGGTTACTCAGCCGAGTCCGTCCAATCCGTCTCAACCATCTCAGCCATCATTGCCAAGTTTGCTGCAGCAACTCTATGCCCTGCCTCAATCTCAGCGCTATCATGAAGGGGACGGCGTGGTGTTTGATCCGCTGAAAATCAGCCGTCGGACAGACAAGGGGATTGTTATCCCCCACGGAGACCACCATCATTTCATTCCTTATGACAAGCTGTCAGACTTGGAGGCGAATATTGCCCGTTTGATTCCTATTGGCTATACTTATCAGCCACTGGGAGATCCGCTGCAAACATTGAAGCCTCAGTTACCGTCACAGCCTGAGCACGACCATGGTTTTCATGCGGAGGCTGTCATTGGCAAGGACGACCAAGGCTACATGGTATCGCATGGAGATCATGCTCATTACTTTTACAAGAAAGACTTGACTGCTGAACAGATTCAAGCAGCTGAGAAGGCCTTGGCCAAGCAGCAGCCAGCAAAACCGTCTGCAGCAGTCAATGACGCTGAACGCTATTCACGCGATGCCAGCGATGAGGAAAAGATTGCTTATATCTGCCAAACCTATGGCGTTCCCAAGGAGGCGGTTCGCATCTCAAATGGCTTCTTTGTCTTTAATAACCCAGACCAGGCCTATGATCCGACTCATATCCACCCCTATGCTGTCCGCAAGGAGCATGTCCGCATTCCTCTGGTAACGGGCAATGCAGAGCTGGACTTCATGAATGAGCTCTACACAACAGCCTTGCGCTCAGGTCTTTCGCCTTACAGTCTGCAGGTGGAAGATGGGCAGTTTGTCATTCCTCATGGTGACCACAACCACTATATCAAGATCCAGTCCAAGGGCGCTGCAGAAGCCTTGAAAAATCGTCTGCCTCAGATTCAATCTAAGTATGAGCAGGGCGATTATGATGAGGCTGCTATTTTGCGAAAAGTAGAAAGCCTAAAAGCAGCCAGTCAGCGTCTTTATGCCGATGATCCTCTGATGCAGCGGCGAATTGAGCTGGCTTTGGGGCAGTTCGTGGAAACCATGAAGAAGCTGCCTAGTAACTCAACAGCTGGCTATCTGAGCAGTCTGGATAACTTTGACAAGCAGTTTATCCATGTGGATCAGACGGTCAAGCCAATCCAAGAAACTGAGCTAGACAAGACCTATCAAGGACTTTTGGAGAGAATGAACCGACTTGACACGGATAGCTATGGATTGAAGAAAGCTGACTTGCTACAGCGTCTGCAAAAGGCCTATGCCAGCCAGAATCAAGCTGAAATAGCAGAGCTAGGACAATTACTATCCGCTTTAGAAGATTATCATGATCGGACAGGTGTCACAGCAGTTGATTATATGCGCTATTTCTACCAAGCTTTGGAGGATGGGCGCTTGAGCCCTGAGCTGCGCAGAAAAGCAGCCGAGCTGACCTTGACTCTCTATAAGTCTCAAGCCTTTATAGAAGCGACTAATCTCCAGCAGCTTTTTCCTGCCCTCTATCAGACTAAGAAAGAAATTGCAGCAGCCCTTGCTAGCGGTCAGCCTTCTCCGTCCTCTGAAAAGACAGAGCTGGATCAGGGAGAGCCAGATCAGCCAACCTATAAGGCCATGATTTATGACTTTTTGAAGGGTATTTATGATGATTTTGGCACCTCGGATGATAGCGAGAAGAGCGCTCAAGCACTTGTCTTCCTTGGAAAAGCACAGGAACTGCTTGGAGAAGTAAAGGACCAAAACAGCCGGGCAGACTATGCAGCTAAAATCTTAGAACTAGGCAAGGAATTAAAGAGCAGCAGCTCAGACAAGCAAGCTCTGCTGGCTGCAAGTCAGAAGCTTTTGGATCAGATGAGCCGAACCATTGTTGGACAAAAGGAAGAGCCGGCTAATACGGAAAATCAGGAAGTTTATCAGCAGCTTTATAATCTGCTCATGTCTATCCATCAGTATTTGGAAAAGAATCAAGGAAATGAGCAGCAATACCAGCAGCTGGACCAGCTTTTTGATAAGCTTGGACAGAGAGCTACAGACAAGAAAGAGCTGCTCAAGGAGATCTTGGCCTTCCAGCAGTCACTCGTCCATTCTGAGGGGGCAAGCGACTCTGATTCTCAGCATAGGGACGATGACGGCTATCACTTTAATCTGCAGGATATGGTCGGAGCGGATGAGCAAGGCTATCGGGTAGCCCATCTGGACCACGAGCATTATATTTACAAGAAAGACTTATCAGAAGCTGAGCGCCAAGCAGCAGATGCCTATGCGGTGCAAAAAGGCTTCCTGAAAGCATCAGCTGAACAACCTGCTTCTGGTCAGCCATCCAGCAGCAGTGCTCCAGAAACTGCGCAAAATGGCAATCTACCTTCCGAATCTAATGCTGCAGAAACAGCCCAAAACCAATCTGACAAACCAGCAGAAGCTTCGACAGCTGCAAACCCAACTGGTCAATCAAGCTTAGCAGCGAGTTTTGGCATGACAGAGGAAGCGTTCAACCAGAAATTGCAGGAGCTTTCTCAGCTCTACGGTGTCAGCCCAGAGACTTTCAGCTATAATGCAGCAAGCAGAAGCATCAGCTTTACAGGAGCTGACGGCCAACTGAAAACTGTTCAGATTAGCTAAGCTTACATTTTGATGTAAAATAACAATAAAACGAATGATGAAGATCAAGCCAAGTCTAAGACCATCATTCGTTTTTGATTTTCACAACCCTATACTTATTTGATTGATATTGTGTTAAAATAAACAGAGACTGATAGATGAAAGGATTGTCATCATGGTAGAAAAAGAACTACCCATCAAAGAATATCTTAGAGTAAAAAAAGAAGCTATTTATAGCCGCCTTATATTCTTGCTAACGGCCATTACAGGAGCTATTCTATCCTTTATTTTGGTCTATTCAAGATCTAGGAATCTAATCTTTGAAAATGTTTCAATTGGCTTAATTGTGTTTGCAGGTATTGTTATATCAAGGCCGTATTGGACAAAAAAGAAACAATATGAGGCTCAGTATCCAGAATTGAAAGGTATATCTACAAGAGGTGCTGAAGCTTCTGGGAATTTTTGGGGAAAACATCTGATTGTATATCCAGCCATTCTTGTTTATATGGTTTGGGCCTTTTTCACTTATTATCATCCTGTTCAAGATCAGGAAATAATAGATGTTAATCTTCCAGCGATTAGTACAGAAACTGAGTATAGTTTAGATTTTCCAAAATCAGATAGTTCAGCGAACACAGGCGACAGTCAAGAAGATAACCAATCAGATGCTTCGTTGGTCGGACAAAATGAAAGTGGGGAGTAGAAAATGGTTGTTATCCGTAAAGCAATAGCAAAGTCTACGGAACAAACAGATATGTAGAAGATTATTCCGATTGAGAATAACAATAATTATTTTGGCGATAGATGAATATTTGATTCCGTAGTATAAAATAGTTGATCCAGATACCAAATTTCCTTCAGCCAACCTAACTGACGGGTCAAAAATGTACCTGAACGTCGGAGGAGAGGAAGTCTTGGTTGGTAGGGTTAATAAAGATGGTATAATGGAATATGTGGAGGGTTAGTATGCGTAAAGAATTTTTAGTTTACCAAAATAAAGTATACTCTAATTTTGTGAATTATATAAATGACTATATCCTTCTTTCAGAAGATCCGGCAATGTTGAAAGAAGGCTATTTCCCCTATAGTTCCTATGTAGATGGTGAAGAAGAAGGTCTATACGGGAAGCTTGTGCCTTATAGTGAGGTTAGTCAAAGGTATTTGGTTTGTGATAGTGTCTTGTATAAAGATCATGAATTTGAAATCGCAGGTCATAAGTATGGGGATGATGATTTTACAGCACCCGATTCTTATGTGCAAATATTGGTTTCTGATAAAGAATTTTTAAATGAAAACAATATAGCAGATGGTGCGTCATTGATGGATGATAAGTACGGTCATATTACGTATGCATCAGGAAAAATCCCTGTCAGCGAAGTAACGATTCTACGTCGTAGAAAGGATTTGCCAGTAGACCGAAGGAGAAAAATATGAAATCAGTTATTTTTACAATAAAAAGCAACCAATCACTAAGAATTGGTGAGGTGCTTCAAGCAGAACTTTTTGAATGTTACAGCGTTTCCGCTAAGGATGCAGGATTAAAGCCATCTGCAGACTCTCTTATTTCGGATTTCCATTCTGTTCAGTTTGGGGTCAAAGAGAAGTCTAGTTTAGGGTTCCGTCTATCTTTTGATGGTCAAGCCTATCAGGTATCTGTTCCAGATTTGGCGACAGCTTCTGACTGGACTGGGGCCTTGATGTTCTTGAAAACCTTGCTCATTCTCTTAGACGTAAGTGTGTGTGAACATGATGGTGTGGCGTATGATAAAGATTCTATTCTAGAATTTCATTTCACAGATATTTTCTTATCAGCTCTTTCAGAATTGACTAAGGAAGTAAAAGTCCATCCCATCGTGGAAATTATGGGAGTGAAACGTCCTATTTACATCAATGAACTCTACCTAGGGCAGATTATCCATGTACCAGATGATCAACTCTTAAATAGCTATGACCAGCGTTTACGCTTTACCCAACAGCTAAATGCTTATTACTCTGAGCAGCAAGTTTTTAAAGTAGAGCAAAATGGAGAGGACATCATTATCCCTATCAATTATCTAAATAGTGAAGGACGAACAATCTTACCGGCTCAACCAGAGCTAGAACCTCAATATTTACAAGAGTATCGAGGAAGTAAGGTTGCAGTTGCACGGTTATTCATCATGACAGCCGATGGGGAAAAACTAGCCGAAGTTCCTTATCGTCAGTTCTTAGAGTCGTTGACCGAGGGTATCTATATGTTGGATGCCAAATACGTTCTTGTAGACCCAATTTCTCCTGAAATGTTGCAGAAGTTATCACAAAACTAACATTCTAAGAAACTTATTAGTCCGTTCATGAAAAGTTTACCATCTGATAGTTTTTTCAGATGGTTTTCTTTTTCCTTAAGTTCCCCATTTTATTTTTTCTGTATTTATTTTATGCTATAATAAGACAAAGTTTTAATACTATCATTCAACAATAGACCAAGTAAATACCCTAAAATAGGTAGAATTAACCAATGGAGTAAATAAATGAAGAAATTTGAAATACCAGAGCCTAAAGATTATCAAAATTTTGTAAAAGACTATCGTGAAATAATGAAAGAAGGGAAAGAAGCAGAAGCATTTCTTGGAGAGGATATTAGGTATCGTTTTCAACAACGCAACTCAATGATAACAGAATACACTGATATTCAGGTGTTGATGGAATATTGTTTATTCCCTCTATATGTAGAAGGTGATAAAGACATAGAGAGAAGGACATTTGAGATATTGAAAGAGTTCTCTTTAAGTATTGATGAAAAGAAAATATGGCAAGTTACGGAATATTTATTGCTTCAAGATTTCATTCTGGCGGAATATAAACCCCTTCCTTTTGAAATTGATACAAGAAAATTAGTTCCTCTTATACTTGATACAATAGAAAAACTTCCTAACGAGTTAAAAACTAGTGGATATTATGCTCGATTAATTGGAAATATTAAATCAATTCCTTCTTTCAAGTATTATGAGGTGGAAAAGGTAGAGAAAATCCTTAAGGAATTCAAAGAAAAATACTACAATCCACCTAAGAAGGTAGAATTGTAGGAAAAGACATTCTTGATAAGAGCAATGATGGAGGAATTTTGATGACAAAACAGGAATTATTAGACTTTTTAAAATTTAATAGCAATAAACTTAGATATTATACTGTGTACTTAAATAAAAAAGTTTTAGAGCAGTTTGCGATAGGGTATTATCAGGATTTAAGTGCAAATAGATTTATAGTGTATGAGGTGACTGAACGTCAACAGTTACATGAAAAAGCTAGTTTTGAAAGAGAAAAGGATGCTATTGAAGAATTATATGAGATTGTAAAGTTTAGATGTAGGATTAAGAGTATCCCTATTCAGTTAGAGGTTTCAGAAATTGATGCAATCGGAACGAGTGATACAGACTTGGAACTTTTATTAA
>ERZ772956.1715-NODE-1715-length-14623-cov-5.735997_pt1 | contig 14623 bp, 11 predicted proteins | sample MGYA00580683_ERZ772956 | MGnify/ENA primary metagenome ERZ772956 (study PRJEB29015, sample SAMEA2738077) | human oral metagenome | biome: human oral; feature: human-associated habitat; material: saliva | place: China | collected 2212 ... | reverse complement strand
AGCCATGCGATGCGCGTGGTCAGCACGCGCGTTTTGCCGCTGCCCGCGCCCGCCAAAACGAGGGCGGATTGCGGCGGCCAGGTTACGGCGGAGAGTTGTTCGGGGTTTAAGCCTTTCAGCAGATTGGGGGCGGATTGGTCGGGAAACATGGAAAGAGGCCGTCTGAAAAATGGGAATACGGTATTTTAATGGAAATATAAAAGGCCGTCTGAAAAGCGGTTCGGTGTTTTTCAGACGGCCTTTCCGGTTTGCAAGCGGTTTAATAATCGACTTTGATTTTGCCCGGCGGGGTAACGGAAACGATGTCTACCGAGAAATGCAGCGTCAGGCCGGCGAGGGGATGGTTGGCATCGAGGATTACGCTGTCGCTGCCGATTTCGCTGACGAAGAAGGTGCGCGGGCCGTTTTCGGTGTCGGCCTGCACGGCCATGCCTTCTTCGAGCTGCGGCAGCAGCCCGGCCAGGTATTCCCTGTTCACGCGGTGGACAGCGTTTTCGTCGCGCAGGCCGTAGCCTTCCTGTGGGGCGACGGAGATGTCGAGGTGTTCGCCCGCTTCGCGGTACATCAGGGCGTGTTCGAGGCCGGGGACGATTTCGCCCGCGCCTGCGGTGTAGCTCAGGGGTTGGCCGCCTTCGGAGCTGTCGAGGATTCGGCCGTCGTCGTCTTTCAGGGTGTAATGGAAGGCTGCGCGGCAGCCGGGTTCGATTTTCATGCGTTGTCCTTATGGGTTGGCCGCCCCGGGCGTGAGGCCGTCTGAAGGCGGGGCGGGTGCGATCAGACGTTCGGTGAGTTTGTCCATTTCGCCGAGCAGTTTGTCGGCGCGTTCGCTGTTGATGATGACGACGACGGCCAGCGGGTCGGAGCCGTCGCCGCCCAGATAGTAGCCCGCCAGTGCGCGGACGTTTTTCAGCGTGCCGGTTTTCAGCCTCAAGGGCGCGCCGATGTTTTTAAAACGGGATTTGAGCGTACCGTCCCTGCCCGCAATCGGCAGGCTGCCGATAAAGGCTTGTTTAAACGGGCTGCGGTAGGCGGCGGCGAGCATGTCGCCCATCATGCGGGCGGAAACGCGTTCGCGCCGCGAGAGGCCGGAGCCGTTTTCCAAGACGAGCGGGGCGGTGGGGATGCCGGAGAGGGCAAGCCGGCTGCGGACGGCGGCTTCGGGGTTTTGCCGGGCTTTGTCGGCGGCGGCGCGTTCGCCCAGGGTGAGGAATACGGTGCGGGCGATGATGTTGTTGGAGTGTTTGTTCATGTCGGCCAGTACGTCGCGCAGGGGTTTGGAACGGATGCGCGCGAGCGTACGCGCCTGCGGCGGGACGGGGCCGACGGCGAGGCCGTCTGAAATGCTGTTGCCGCCGTGCCGCCATTGGTTGATGAAGCTGCGGCGGGCGAAGTCCTGTGCGTCGAACATGTTGACGTACACTTCTTTGCCGAGGCAGGAAGGCGGGGCTTTGCCGTATACGGTCAGGATGCCGTTTTCGTATTTGCCCCAAACGAATTTGGCGGGCTTGGGGCAGGGGGCGGCGGAGGCGGTGAAGGATGCGCGGTTGTCCAGCGGTATTTCGGGCAGCGGGGGGCTGGTGTGCACGGTCAGCGCGCCGCCTTCGTCGCGTCTTATGGTGAGGCCGACGACTTTGTAGGCGAGCATTTGCGGGTCCGGCGGGGTGGTGAAGGCGCGGTCGGAATCGTCGGCAAAGTCGTCGGCCGTGCCGCCGTGCGGCCACAGGTTGCGGTCGAATACCAGCCGTCCGATGTGTTTCACGCCGTTGTCGCGCAGTTGCGCCTGCATTTCGAGCAGGTCGTGTTGGTCGAATACGGGGTCGCCGCTGCCCGCCCAGTAAAGGTCGCCGTCCAGCAGGCCGTTCGGGCGCAGCGGGGCGGCGGATTTGAACTCGGTTTGCCAGCGGAAGTCTTCGCCCAATGCGTGCAGGGCGGCGAAGGCGGTAACGAGTTTCATGGTGGAGGCGGGATTGACGGATGCGTCGGCGCGGTGGGCGGCGGTGATTTGCCCCGTCCGCAGGTTTTGCACGTAAACGGCGGCTTCTTCGGGGCGGATGCCGCCCAAATCCAGTCCGGCGGCGGGCAGGACGGACGGCAGCAGGGCGAGGAGGAGGGTGGCGAGGCGTTTTCTCATCATAATGTCAGGAGGCCGTCTGAAAGGTTGTCGCTTCGTTGGAGCTTTGCTTTCAGACGGCCTTTTGCGGTTGTTTTAGTTGTCTATCAGTGCATCGACGAAGGCGCGCGCGTCAAACGGGCGCAGGTCGTCGATTTTTTCGCCCACGCCGATATAGCGCACGGGTATCGGCCGGCTGGAGGCGAGTGCGGCCAATACGCCGCCTTTGGCCGTGCCGTCGAGTTTGGTGACGATAAGGCCGGTTACGCCCAGTGTGTCGTCGAAGGCCGCCACTTGGCCGACTGCGTTTTGGCCGATGTTGGCATCGAGGACGACGATGATTTCGTGCGGCGCGTCGGGCATGGATTTTTGCAGTACGCGCTTCACTTTTTTGATTTCTTCCATCAGGTGGAGCTGGGTGGGTAGGCGGCCGGCGGTGTCGGCCAGCACGATGTCGATTTTGCGCGCTTTGGCTGCTTCGACGGCATCGAAGCAGACGGCGGCGGAATCGCCTTTGGCTTGTGAGATGACGGTTACGCCGTTGCGTTCGCCCCATTCTTGGAGTTGTTCGCGCGCGGCGGCGCGGAAGGTGTCGCCCGCAGCGAGTATCACGGATTTGCCCTGCGATTGGAAGTATTTGGCCAGTTTGCCGATGGAGGTGGTTTTGCCCGCGCCGTTGATGCCCGCCATCATGATGACAAAGGGTTGGCCGTTGTCGGGGATTTCCAGCGGTTTTTCCAGCGGGGCGAGCAGGTCGTAAACGGCTTCTTTCAGTGCCTGGCGCAGTTCGCGGCCGTCTGAAAGGCCTTTCAGGGAAACGCGGCGGCGGACTTCGTCCATCAGGTGTTCGGTGGCTTCGATGCCCATGTCGCTGGTGAGCAGCACGGTTTCGAGTTCTTCGTACAGGTCTTCGTCGATTTTGCCGCCGCCGAATACGCCGGCCAGCGATTTGGCCATTTTGTCGCGCGATTTGCTCAGGCCTTGTTTCAGGCGCGCCGTCCAGCTGCCTGTTTCTGCGGGCTGTTCTTCGGCAGCTTGTTCTTCGGCAGGCCGGTCTTCAACGGTTGGTGCTTTTTCTGCCGCCGGTTCTTGTTCAGGCTGCTCTTCTGTATGCCGCACTTCGGTTGGCTGTTCCTCGGCGGGTTGTGTTTCCGAAGGCTGTTCTTTTTCTTCTACAGGTTCTTGTTTGGCCGGTTCTTCCCCCGTTTCGTCTTTATTTTCGGGATGGAGGCCGTCTGAAGGCGTTTCCGGCTCTTGTGTGGGGGCGGGTGCTTCGGCCGGGGCGGCGGGTTGGCTGTTTTCCGCGTCCGCCGCCGTGCCGGCCTGTGCCGGATGGCTGAGCAGGCTGCTGCGGTCGGCGTTGCGGATGTCGCGCAGGAAGGCTTCGCGTTCGCTGAGGGGTTCGCCCTCCGCCGTGTCGGCTTCGGCAGTATCTGCTTGTGGCGACGGTTCGGCAGGCGGGGCGGGTTCTGAAGGCGGTTCGGGGGTTTCCGCGCTTTCCGCCGCTTCTTCGGCGGGCGGGTTTTCAGACGGCCTGTCTTCTGCGGCAGGCTGCGGTTCGTCTTTTTTCCGTTTGAATAGGAAATCGAATAAGGCCATGGAGTGTTCCTGTCGGTTATTGTTTGTCGGTTTGTTTGGAGACCATGTTCAGCTCTTCGGCGGTCAGCGGGCTGTCGTCGTCGAAGCTGACGTTGGCCTCCAAATCGCCGTCGTCCATTTGAAGTCCGCCGTCGTCTTCGAATGCGGCCGCGCGTGGCGGCTCGGCAGGCTGCTGCTGTTCGGCAGGCGGGTTGGCGGACGGACGTTTGAACAGTTTGGCCAGGAAGCTGAACATGATTTATTCCTTTTTAATGCAGTGATTAAATAATTCGGGCCGATTGTAACGCAAGCGGCGGTGGTTTTGGGATTGCCGTGCGCGTATTTTTGCTTTTCAGACGGCCTTTAAGCCATTAATATGGCGGCTTTTCACATCGGATAGGAATCGGAAAAATGCTGCGCTATGCCGGATTGTTGCTGTTGGCGGGGTTGTCGTCGGTGCAGGCGGAAACGCTGTTCTCGACGCTGCCCAACGGGATGAAGGTGTTGATTAAGGAGGATGCGCGCGCGCCGGTGGCGGCCGTGCGGCTGTGGTACAAGGTCGGCAGTGTGGACGAGCATGAGGGCAAAACCGGCCTGAGCCACGCTTTGGAGCACATGATGTTCAAAGGCACGGACAGCGTGCCCGAGGGCGAATTCAGCCGCCGCGTGGCGGCGTTGGGCGGCGATGACAATGCCTACACCAACCGTACCGAAACCGTCTATACCACCAATATTGCGGTCAAAAATCTGGACGAAGTGCTAAAAATGGAGGCCGACCGCATGGTCAACCTCAATTTCAGCGACAAAGCCTTCGACAACGAAATGGACGTTATCCGCGAAGAACGCCGGATGCGCACCGACGACAGCCCTGAGGGCAAAATGTGGGAAACGCTGAACATCAAAATGTGGGACAAACCGTTCAATAAAGCCCCCATCATCGGCTACATGAACGACCTGCATACGCTGAAGGCCGACGATTTGCGCGCCTGGTACAAACAATGGTACGCCCCCAACAACGCCATGCTGGTCATCGTCGGCGACGTGAAGGCCAAGGAAACCACGGATAAAGTCGGACGGCTGTTCGGCGGCATTCCCGCCCGCCCGCTGCCGCAGCGCAACGACGAAGCCGAACGCACCGCCGATGCCCGCAAAGTGAACGAAACCGTTTATGCCGTTACCGCGCAGCCCATCATCACCCTAAACTGGCGCGTGCCGCATGCCGAAAAAATCAGCGACGGCATGCCTTATGCGCTGGAAATGCTGGGATTGGTGCTCGACGGCACCGATTCCTCGCGTTACAGCCGCAAACTCCAGCGCGGCGACGCCGTTGCCTTGGACACTTCGGCCGGATACACCGATTTCGGCCGCAAAAACGCCATATTCAGCGTTTTCGCCATGCCCAACGGCCAGACCACGCCCGAAGAATTGAAAAAACGCCTGTTGGACGAAATCCGCGACATTGCCGAAAACGGCGTGGGCAAAGACGAATTGGCACTCATCCGCACACCGGTGGAGACCCGGCGCATTTTCGCACGCGATTCCATCCGCAGCCAGGCCGACACCTTGGGCGAACTCGAACACAACGGTTTCGGTTGGAAGAGCGAAGACGAAATCGTCCGCCGCCTGTTCAAAGTAACGCCCGAACAAGTGCAGTCCGCCGCCCGCCTGCTGCTCGACAGCCCGATGGCGCAAATCACCGTTCTGCCGCAACAGGCGGAGCAACCGCAACCACCCGCAGCCACAAAAGGCCGTCTGAAAAAGGTAAAACCATGAAAACCCGCGTCCTCATCCCGGCCTTCGCGGCCTGTCTCGCCTTCACCGCCGCCCATGCCGTCGAATTCCAACGCTGGAAAACCGCCGACGGAGTAACCATCACGCTGGTGGAACGGCACGAACTGCCCATCGTCAATATGCAGATTACCTTCAAAGGCGCGGGTCGAGTTGCCGAACACAAACCCGACTTGGCCGCCTTCACCGCCACCATGCTCCCATCGGGCACCGAAAAATACGGCGAAGAAGCCCTGCGCGACGAAAGCAACCGCATCGGCGTAACCGTCAGCACGGCGGCAGGCCCGGAAAACACCACCATCAGCTTTGCCTCGCTCAGCCGCCGCCAAAACCTTTCAGACGGCCTCAAACTGGCCAATCAGATTATCGCCCATCCGAAATTCGATCCCGCCGTCCTCAACCGCACCAAAGGGCAGGCACTGACCTCGCTGAAGCAAAGCCTCAGCGATCCCGGTTTTCTCGCCGGCCGCGCCGTAACCCTGCTCAACTACGGCAGCCATCCCTATGCCAACAGCGCGCGCAGCAGCGAAGAGAGCATCAACGGCATCACGCTTGAAGACCTGTCGCAATTCCACCGCAGCCACTACGCCAAAAACAACGCCTACGTCGCCATCGTCGGCGACATCGACCGCCGTCAGGCCGAAAAAACGGCGGCCGCCGTATTGGAAGGCCTGCCCGCGCAAGCCGCCGCCCGCACCGAAATCCCCGAAATCCCCAACAACGCCGGCCGCCGCCAAGACATCCCGTTCGACGGTAAAGAGCAGGCCTCCGTCATCATGGGGCTGCCGCTGATTGTGCGCCAAGACCCCGACCGCTACGCACTCGTCGTCGGCAACTACATCCTCGGCGGCGGCGGATTCGACAGCCGCCTGATGAAAAAACTGCGCGACGAAAAAGGGCTGGTGTACGGCGTATCCAGCAGCCTCAGCCCGATGACGCGCAAAGGCCCGTTCAGCATCGCCTTCTCCACCAAAAAAGACAGTGCCGAAGACGCGTTGGCCGCCGCCCGCGCCGTCCTGGCCGACTTCATTGCCGAAGGCCCCACCGAGGCCGAGCTGAAGCAGGCCAAAGACAACATTGTCGGCAGCTTCCCCATGACCTTCGATACCAATGCCAAAACCGTCGCCATCGCCGCCAACGTCGGTGCGAACGACCTGCCTTTGGACTACTACGACACCTACACCGCCCACATCGAGGCGGTAACGGCGGAACAAGTGCGCGAAGTCTGGCACCGCCGCCTCAACCCGCAGGAATTGAACGTCGTCGTCGTCGGCAAGGGCGGACGCTGACCTTAGATAAAGAGGCCGTCTGAAAGCGAAGCCGCAACAAAGTTCGAACTTTGAAAACGGCTTTTCAGACGGCCTCAATATCTATGGTGGATTAAATTTTAATCAGGACGAGGCGGGGAAGCCTCGGAAGCGCAGGCTGTACATCGCGGTGCAGGTTTATCGAGTGCTTCGGTATTTGAAATAACCGTTCTTTTGAGCTAAGGCATGGCAACGGTTGGCGAATCAAGCGTATCGCCATAGACGGGAACGGCTTTTCAGACGGCCTGACAGATGATGGATGGGTTGCCCCTAGGATATAGGTTGGTTTGATGCTGCAGCGTCAGCCGGTTTGGCTTCTTATGACTCAGACGGTGCGGACGCGTTTTTTATTCTTTTTGGCAAGTTGAATCGGATGATAAAAGGCCGTCTGAAAACCTGTTTGAAGGTTTTCAGACGGCCTTGATGCTTTTCAGACGGCCTGATTATTTAGCCAGTTCCTGACGCAGTTTTTTGGTAACCGCCATCATCACTTCAAGCTGCTCGATGGTTTCTTTCCAACCGCGTGTTTTCAGGCCGCAGTCGGGGTTTACCCACAGGCGTTCCACGGGCACGACTTCCATTGCCTTACGCAGCAGGTGCTCCACTTCGGCTTCGGTCGGTACGCGCGGGCTGTGGATGTCGTACACGCCCGGGCCGATGTCGTTCGGGTATTTGAAGTCGCCGAACGCGGTCAGCAATTCCATGTCGGAGCGCGAAGTTTCGATGGTAATCACGTCCGCATCCATGCTGGCGATGGCGGGCAGGATGTCGTTGAACTCGGAGTAGCACATATGGGTGTGGATTTGGGTGCTGTCTTCCGCGCCGGTGCTGGACAGGCGGAAGGATTCGCAGGCCCAGGCCAGGAATTCGTCCCACTGCGCTTTTTTCAGCGGCATGGCTTCGCGGATGGCGGGCTCGTCAATTTGGATGACTTTGATGCCGGCTTTTTCCAAGTCCAATACTTCGTCGTTCAGTGCTAAAGCGATTTGTTTGGCTACTTCGCTCAACGGGATGTCGTCGCGGACGAAAGACCATTTGAACATGGTAACCGGGCCGGTCAGCATGCCTTTCATCGGGCGTTTGGTCAGGCTTTGCGCGTAGGTGGACCAGTAAACGGTCATCGGGTTCGGACGGGAAACGTCGCCGAAGATGATGGGCGGTTTCACGCAGCGGCTACCGTAGCTTTGTACCCAGCCGAATTGGCTGAAGCAGTAGCCGGACAGCTGTTCGCCGAAGTATTCCACCATATCGTTGCGCTCGGCTTCGCCGTGTACGGGCACGTCGATTTCCAGTTTTTCCTGTACTTCGACGCAGTAGGCGATTTCTTTTTTCATCGCGGCATCGTAGTCGGCGGCACTCAATTCGCCTTTTTTGAACGCGGCGCGCGCTTGGCGGATTTCAGTGGTTTGCGGGAAGGAACCGATGGTGGTGGTCGGCAGTGCGGGCAGCTTCATCCATTCCTGTTGTGCCTTGATGCGTTCGGCAAACGGGGATTTGCGCTGGTCTGCGCCTTTCGGCAGGGCGGCCACGCGGGCTTTGACGGCATCGTTGTGAATCAGTTTGTTGGTCGCACGGTCGGCGGCGGCGGCATCGGATGCGGCCAGTTCAGCTTGAACGGCGTCTTTGCCTTGCTCCAGCGCGCGTTTCACCACGCCCAGTTCCACCAGTTTTTGTGCGGCAAAAGCCATCCATGATTTGATTTCGCCGTCCAGTTTTTCTTCCACGGCCAAGTCTTGCGGGCTGTGCAGCAGGGAGCAGCTTGGGGCAATCCACAGGTTTTCGCCCAATTTGGCTTTAATCGGTTCCAAAGTGGCGATGACTTTGGACAGGTTGGCACGCCATACGTTGCGGCCGTCAATCAGGCCGACGGACAACACGCGGTCTTTCGGCCAACCTTCGGCAAACACGGCCAGTTGTTCCGGCGCGCGCACGCAGTCGATGTGCAGGCCTTGTACGGGCAGGGATTTCAACAGGTCCAAGTGTTCGGCAACGGAAGCGAAGTAAGTGCCGACGAGGATGCGCACGCCGGTGCCGGACAGTTCTTGATAAACCGGTGCAAATGCGTCCAGCCATGCAGAACCGGCTTCGGCAGCCAGAATCGGCTCGTCAATCTGAACCCAGTCCGCACCTTCGGCTGCCAGTTCGCGCAGCAGTTGCGCGTAAGCAGGCAGCAGTTTGGGCAGCAGCAGGTCTTTCACGCGGCAGTTGATGCCGTCTTTCTTTTTACCCAACCAAGCCAAGGTAACGGGGCCGACCAAGGTAGGCTTGATGTCGTAGCCTTGCGCTTTGGCTTCTTTGATTTGCGCGATCAGGTTTTTGGCGTTTACTTTGAATTCGGTGTCGGCAGACCATTCGGGCACGATGAAGTGGTAGTTGGTGTCGAACCATTTGGTCATTTCCATTGCAAACTGGGTGGCGTTGCCGCGTGCCAGCTGGAAGTATTCGGGCAGGCTCAGGTTGGCCGCGTCGAAACCGAAGCGTTTCGGAATGCCGCCCAAAGCGCACAGCAAATCAAGCACATGGTCGTAGAACGAGAAATCGCCCACCGGCAGCAAATCCGCACCTGCGGCTTTTTGTGCCGCCCAGTTCAAACGGCGGATTTCGGCGGCTACGGATTGCAGCTCGGCTTCGGTTTTCGCGCCTTTCCAAAAGGCTTCGACGGCAAATTTCAGCTCGCGCTTCGCACCGATGCGTGGATAGCCTGAAAGATGAAAAGTATTCATTGAGTAACTCCTTGGAGTAAATTAAGGGGGAAAGTTTTGAATGCTGCTATCTTGCGCCGTTTCCGTGCAATAGGCAAACGAGTTATTTGAAGATTTTATATGAATCTGTTTAATGCGGCGGTGCGGAGGCCGTCTGAAAACCAATCGGCGGGGCAAAAAAAGAAGCCCTCACGGGGAGGGCGATAAAACAGAGAGAATACACAAAAACAAAATCATTGTTGAGTGCGGCAGCGCGAAGGGAGGGTTCACCCGATATTGGGAAGGGCGGGTGCACGCTGCCGACCGAACGGGGGAGATTATCTATGAAGTGCAATTTTTTTGCAATTTTAATTTGTCAAAAAAATTTGCTGAAAACATATTTTTTTTTGACAAGCGGTATGTTTGAAGGCTATCACTTGTCAGGCAGCAGGGTTGGCGTCGTCTGAAAACGGCATCTTTGGGCGGAAGGTGATGGGTGTTAAAAAATTTAATTTTATTCAGTGTGTTGGAATTTTTTGCGCTTCGTTTGATAACGGGTAATCAAGAAGGTTTGGAATGCTGCTCAACCATAAAAGAAGATGAATATCCGCTTGTCTGGAAATAACGCCGATTGTTTTATTTTTATTGTTGTTTAAAAGATACATTTATAGGTGGGAGGCAGAATGAGGCCGTCTGAAAACATGGTTTAAACGGTGTTTCAGACGGCCTTTCATGTATGCGGCGGTAGGGCGCGGGCAATTATTTTGCGTTGCCAGAGCGGCGTGGCCGCGTTTCCTCCAGGTCGCGCTTTATTTGTTTTTCGTATTGCGCCTCGGTCAGGCAGTGGGTGCGCGTATGCTGTTTTCCGTTGGCGGATATGGTGGTTTCTTCGATTTTGATGCCCGTCTGCCGCTTGCAGCCGCCGTGGATGTCGTCGCGTTGGTAAACCTGTTGCAGGCTTCCGTCCGCAGCAACGCGGAAATGTGCGGTGTAATGGATGGCTGCGCCGGATTTTCCATAAACAATCAGAAGTTTGCGTTTGCGGTCGATTTCGGGTGTTCCCATGTAATAATCGGATAGTTCGCTTAATTCTTGGCTTTTCAGCAGGTTTCCGTCTTCGGTTTGCAGGTAGATGTCATCCGACCAAGAGCCGTAGGGGCCTTGCTGCCCGCGCGGCACAGCGATGTCCGGTCGGCCGTCGAAATTGAAGTCGTCCACGGTAACCGGATCGGGGGTTGGGGTGTTGCCGGAGTCGGGGCGGGTGCTGAAGGTGAAAAAATCGGCGGGCAGGCGGTGTTTGCGGCCGTTGATTTGCAGCAATACCGCCCCTTCGCCCGAGCAGAAGCCCTCGCGGCATTGCACTTCGATGCCGCCTTGCCAGCCTTGGGGCAGTTTGGATAACGGCAGGGTTTCGGCATATGCGCCCAGAGCCAAAACGGACAGGGCGGCAAATAAATAGCGGGTGGCGGGCATGGTGTTTCCTTTTTTGTTTGATGAATCGGCGGTTTTCAGTTTTCAGACGGCCTTTTTAGTTTCAGCGGCAATCTTAATCCCTTTTTTCCGTTCGGCGCAATATTTAGCGGATTACTTTAAATCAGAACGGCGTTGCCTCGCCTGAGCTTCAGGGGAACGGTTCTCTAAGGTGCTAAAGCACCAGGTGAATCGGTTTTGTACGGTTTGTCCTGCCCGCGCCTGTTTGTTTGAGGCCGTCTGAAAATACGGCTCGGCGCAAAAAAGCCGCCCTTTCGGGGCGGCTTGTGTTGTGGGGCCGTTTAGAACAGTCCGGTGATGTTGCCGTTTTCGTCCACGTCGATTTTTTCGGCGGAAGGCACTTTCGGCAGGCCGGGCATTTTCATGATGCTGCCGCAGACGGCGACGATGAAGCCCGCGCCGGCAGACAGGGTCAGGCTGCGGACGGTGATGGTGAAGCCGCTCGGACAGCCCAGAAGTTTGGCGTTGTCGCTGAATGAATATTGCGTTTTCGCCACGCACACCGGCAGTTTGTCCAAGCCCAGTTTTTCCAAAGACGCGATTTCCGCGCGTGCTTCGGCACTGAAATCGACATTGGCCGCGCCGTAGATTTTTTGCGCGATGGCGCGCAGTTTGTCGGGGATGCTGTCGTTGGCATCATAGGCGTAGGCGAAATTGTTGGGCTGGTTTTCGATGGCGGAAACGACTTTGCGCGCCAAATCCGCGCCGCCTTCACCGCCTTTGCCCCACACTTCGGCCAGCGATACTTCCACGCCGTGTTCGGCGCAGGCCGTCTGAATCAGTGCCAATTCGGCATCCGTGTCGGAAACGAAGCGGTTGATGGCGACGACGACGGGCAGGCCGAATACGTTTTTCAGGTTGGAAATATGGCGCAGCAGGTTGGGCAGGCCCTGTTTCAGGGCTTCGACGTTTTCTTTACCCAAGTCTTCTTTCGCCACGCCGCCGTTATATTTCAGGGCGCGGACGGTAGCGACGACGACGGCCGCGTCGGGTTTCAGGCCGGCCAGGCGGCATTTGATGTCGCAGAATTTTTCCGCGCCCAAATCCGCGCCGAAGCCCGCTTCGGTAACGGCATAATCGGCCAGATGCAGGGCGAGGCGGGTGGCGGTAACGGAATTGCAGCCGTGGGCGATATTGGCGAAGGGGCCGCCGTGGACGAAGGCGGGCGTGCCGCCTATGGTTTGCACCAGATTCGGCTTGATAGCGTCTTTCAAAAGTGCGGCCATCGCGCCGTGGGCGTTCAAATCTTTGGCGTAAACGGGGCTGCCGTCTTTGGCGTAGGCAATCAGAATGTTGCCCAAACGGTTTTTCAGGTCGGTCAGGTCTTTGGCCAGGCAGAATACGGCCATGACTTCGGATGCCACGGTGATGTCGAAGCCGTCGGGACGCAACACGCCGTCGGTCGGTTTGCCGTTGCCGCTGATGATGTTGCGCAACTGGCGGTCGTTCATGTCTACCGCGCGCCGCCACAGCACGCGTTTGGGGTCGATGTTCAGCGCGTTGCCCTGATAGATATGGTTGTCGAGCATGGCGGCAAGCAGGTTGTTGGCCGCGCCGATGGCGTGGAAGTCGCCGGTGAAGTGCAGGTTGATGTCTTCCATCGGCAAAACCTGCGAATAACCGCCGCCCGCCGCGCCGCCCTTGATGCCGAACACGGGGCCCAGCGAAGGTTCGCGCATGGCGACCACGGCCTGTTTGCCGATGTGGTTCAATGCGTCGGCCAGGCCGATGGTTACGGTGGTCTTGCCTTCGCCCGCCGGGGTCGGGTTGATGGCGGTAACCAAAATCAGACGGCCTTTCCTGTCGGGCAGGGCAAAGGCTTCGGCGGGATTGATTTTCGCTTTGTAGTGGCCGTATGGCTCAAGCTTGTCCTCGCTGATGCCCAGCTTGGCGGCAATTTCGCGTATCGGGCGGACGGCGGCTTCGCGGGCGATTTCGGCATCGGTTTTGAAACTCATGGGGTTCTCGCTTTTCAGAGGGTTGGGATGGGTCGGATTATAAGTGAGGCCGTCTGAAACGGCGATATGGGGCAGGGCGGTATGCAATGAAAAATATTACCGTTTATGCTGAAACCGCTTCATGCGGCAGCCATAAAGAAGGCCGTCTGAAAACATGATGTATCATGTTTTCAGACGGCCTTTTACCGATTCCGCAAACCTGACTATATCGGCTGATGCCTTTGCCGTGGTGCGGTTGGGCTGCTAAAGGTAGACGGGGTTGTGGCGTTGCCGCCGTACGCGTTCTGTCAGTGGTAAAAAAAATGAAAAGGGGCAACGGATGCCCCTGCGTCTAACTTTCTTCCTTCTGCTTGTTTTCCAGGTGATTCAATGTCCTTGTATACCGCTCGCGGACATACTCCCGATTGACGATATAGGCATCATCAGCGGCAAGCCATGATTCCATCCTTTCCCGCAAATCGGTTTTCCCCGCCAGATAGAGGATGACCAGCCGCGGCATGAAACTGTTGAATGTAAACATCCCCTTGCCCGCATCTTTCTCGGCGTGGGTAACGGTATTCAATTCGTAAAAACGGTCGATGTCGTCGTAGGTATCAATCCACGCCACTTCCCGCAGCTTCTGATCCCAATAGGCCAGCAGCGCCTCTATCTCGGTTTCGGTTTTGTAGCTGACTGACGGGCCGGTGTGGTACCACATTTGGGTCAGGTAGTACTCTATATTTCCCCCACCTCCAGCAATCAATTGTTTTTTTTCGGTTTCTCCGTAAGTTAGGATGATATTGTCCAGCTCGTGCAGGTAAATGCGTTCCACTTCTTTATCCGAGAGATACCACTCCAAGCACAGATTGCTGTATTCGCCGTCTTTGTAAACATCGCGATAGTTGATGTATATCGTCTGCTGGCCGTTTGTTATCGGTTTGGCGTAGATGATGACATCCGGTTCCAATTTCTTGCGTTTATGTACCTCGGTATTGAACAAATGCGGTGCATATTCGAAGCCGTGGCACGCCATCAGTTCGTCCACTTTGGGGCGGAAGTATTTGTAGAAGTCTTTGATGTTCTTCGGCAGGCCCCTGTTTTCCTGCCGCCATTTTTGTTCTTCGGCTTCGCGCTGCCGCCAGTATGCCGTGATTTCGTCTTGGGTTTCTTGGTCGGGGTATTCCCGGCCGTCGGGCAGCAGCAGGTAGCCGTTGGCGTCGTACAGCACGAGGCCCAGGCTTTCGCTGCGGCAGGTCAGTATCGGCATCAGCTCCAGATAGTGTTCGTACAGTTCGAGTACGGCGCGGCTTTTCAGTTGTTCGGCCACTTGGGTTCCTATATCGGCGTAAGCGGCTTTGAAGTCGGCCGAGGCTTTGCCGCTGCGGGCGGCTTCGGCGATGTATTGGGCCAGTTTGTCAAACGCGCTTGTGTCCGCGCCTTGCGGCAGGGGTCGGTCGGCCCATTCGGAGACGATGCGGTGTGCCGCGTCGAAGCCGTCGGGCAGCATGGCCTGCGGGTCGGGGAAGTTTTGCGGGTTCCAAAGGTAGACGGGGTTGAGGGACATGGTGTGCCTTTCTTGCGTTTGCGGGTGAGGTTGATGGTTGGCGACGTTTAAATAGGCCGAGATTGGTGTGTTTTGCTGTATAGTGAATTAACAAAAACCAGTACAGCGTTGGCTCGCCTTAGCTCAAAGAGAACGATTCTCTAAGGTGCTGAAGCACCAAGTGAATC
>ERZ772956.1714-NODE-1714-length-14628-cov-42.233308_pt1 | contig 14628 bp, 8 predicted proteins | sample MGYA00580683_ERZ772956 | MGnify/ENA primary metagenome ERZ772956 (study PRJEB29015, sample SAMEA2738077) | human oral metagenome | biome: human oral; feature: human-associated habitat; material: saliva | place: China | collected 2212 ... | reverse complement strand
TTGTTTTCTTTTCTCCGTTTCCGCATGCGGCTACCATTAAAGCAGATAGAAGCGTTACAGAACTTAATAAAATTTTGTTTTTCATACTGATTGTTCTCCTTGATTGAGTTCAGATATTTGTTTATTTCCCTGGAGTTTTTGGATCTAAGCCCCAAGATTGTTCAAGAATAGGTCTTACTGTTGCGACTGTATTCTCTGTTCCTTCCAGTAAAACGTCATATACTTTTTCTCCTCTTTGGAAAACCCATTGGAACAAGTATTTGCCATCTTTCAATTGAATTTTAATAAGGAAAGCATCCTCGCCAGCAAATTTTGTCTTTTCCTTTTGCGTTTTTTCGACTTTAGGATTGTATTGCCAGCCTTCATACAAGCGGTTAGCTAGTAACTCAGCCCCAAAAGATTCGCCAGCGTTGACGGTTAATTGGTCTTTGCCATATCCATTGATCGTAATCATATTGTATGGATTTTTTGAAGCGTATTGGAATTGAGGGCCACCGTTTGGATCTTTGTATTCTACCCAGTCTTTAGGAACGTTGAAATAACCGACATCCCCGCGACCTACACGTTGAGTGTCTGCAAGTGATACTTCTTTTGTTTCAGAAGTTCCAGTCGTTGTTGTAGGATCTGTTGTAGTTGTTCCAGTTGTAGTTACTTCTGTTGTTGGAGCCGCAGTTGTTTCGGGCGCATTCTTTTTGTCGTTCCCGCAAGCCGATACCATTACCGCAGACAGGATGGTAACAGAACCTAAAATAATTTTATTCTTCATGATGATTGTTCTCCTTAAAGTGGATCGTACATCTGTATTTTACCAATTTTATTTCTTGTTTTAAAGATAGTTTTTATTTAATGAATAAAACTAGCAGAGAAATATACAGGAAATCCACATTTTTCTTATTCACATAGGCAATAAGATGGATTATAATTGAAAAGAAACCGTTATCAACGTTTTTTAGATATTCGTGGGGGGATTAAGAATGAAAAAGGTATATTTATTAACTTGGAATCCAGATAATTGGAACTGGCCGGATTATAAGGAAAAGGTGCAAGCTGTAAAAGAAGGTAAGACAGTTATTGAACCGTGGACGAGTAGTAGTAAACAGCCAAATGTTGGGGACCAAGTATTCTTATTAAAAAACAAAGTGGGAATCATTGGCCATGGACATGTTGAAAAAGCTTCATATGAAGCACCTCATTATGATTCTAAGAAGGCTCAAGAAGGACAGAAAACGAATCATATTGACGTTAAATTTGATTGGCTAATGGATGAAATTGAAAATAATTATATTTCGCTTGATTTACTTGAAAGAGTGTTTCCGAAGCAAACATGGAGACCACAATCTTCAGGTATCGAAATCAAAGAAGAATATATAAATAATTTAGAAAAAGTTTTTCAACAAGTAAGATCAATTCCAAACTCTCGCATTGATTTTGGAATTATAAATACTTTTTTGAAAAATTATTGTAGAAGAATTTATAGTGATCCTGAAAAAGCAGGTGACCAAAAAGCAGAAATGGAAGAAATAAAAAAAGTTGGGCAAACAGCTTACCGAGAATTTAACAAATATGGGAAATTTATCGAGAAGTTACTCCCTGGCTATACCGCGGGAAAATCAACAGGTTGGCAAAATTCGGGAAATCTTATGAAGTATTTTTGGATAGAATTAAAGAAAGTCGGCTACGAAGAATTAGCGCATAGTATTTCTATTTCAATGAATGCATATCCAGAATATAACAAGCAAAAGGGTGTAACTCTATCTGTCAGAGTTGAAGCAAAAGATTCTCAGTGTAAAAAGGATTCTATTTTTTCTGAAAAGGAAGTTTATAAAATTCACAATAGTATTCTAGATATTCCTATCAAAAAAACTGACAACTTGTATTATCAAGCAAGTGTGAAATCTAGATATACGGATACATTCAAAAAATTTGGTATTGATGCAGAGGAAGTACGTAAGGAACTTGATCAATTAGAAAAAGTTCAAATCGTTAAGGAAATAACAGGACCATATAAAGAACAGAACACCTCAGACATTTTAATGCAAACTGTTCAAGCAATTGCTGAACTAATGCCTTACTATGAACATATTTTAGAAGTTAGAGAAAACAGAATTAAAGAAAAAGAGGGCAGTTTGATGATAAATGAAGAATCAGAAACGATATATAATTCAAATCAATCAGGAAATGATATCGCAAAAAACACCATATTATATGGTCCTCCAGGAACGGGGAAAACGTACTATACTGCCTACTATTCAGTTGCAATCTGTGATGATGTTCCCATTGAAGAATTGGAAGAAAAACCTTACGGAGAAGTGTTAGAAAGATTCAATACATTAAAAGCTGAGGGAAGAATTGCCTTTACAACCTTTCATCAATCGTATGGGTATGAGGAGTTTATTGAAGGAATTAGACCCGTAATGGCAGGAGAGGAAGAGAAGAAATCAATAGAATATGAAATAGTCCCTGGAGTATTTAAGGAATTCTGTGAAGAATCTGTTCACGTTGATAAACCTTGTGTCTTTATTATTGATGAAATCAATCGAGGAAATATTTCTAAAATATTTGGCGAGTTAATCACTTTAATTGAGGAAACAAAGAGAAAAGGTGAAACAGAGGGGTTGAGTGCTTTCTTACCATATTCTCAGGAAGAGTTCGGAGTTCCAAAAAATGTTTATATTCTAGGAACAATGAATACGGCAGATAGATCCATTGCATTGATGGATACAGCATTGCGTAGAAGATTCAACTTCATAGAAATGATGCCAGATTGCAGAACCATTAAAGATGTTGTAATTCGTCAAAATGAGAAAGAAGTTAATATTGGTAATGTCTTAGATATTATCAATCGAAGAATTGAATTTCTATTTGATAGAGAACATACAATTGGACATGCCTTTTTCACCTCTCTGAAAAATGATAATTCAAACTCAATTGAGCGATTAGCTGCTATCTTTAAAAATTCAATCATTCCTCTATTACAAGAGTATTTCTACGATGATTATGAAAAAATTCGCCTTGTGCTGGGTGATAATCATAAAAAAGATGAGCAATTCCAATTTATTAAAAAAATAAACATTGCACCAAAAGAATTGTTTGGGGAGTCTATTAGATTAGAAAGTACAGCTGTGTACTCATTGAACGAGGATGCTTTAGGTAAAATTGAAAGTTATCAAGGGATTCTTTTGCCTCAACAAGAGAACTAGTCGGGTGATTGTATGAATGATAAATTATTATCCATTAAAGAGTTTGAGTTTATCACATCGAATAACAGCTATGCCGAAACAGGAGATAACATCCATTATCTCTCAGAAAGATATTTTAAAGAACTAGACGATTTTATTCGAAATCAAGAGAGTACAGATGATGAAGGGAATCCTCTAGATTTTCTAAGAGCTAGAACTGTCAAAGGAATAGGAAATGTCATTCAAGCAAAGAATTTTGTAGGTCTCATACAGCTAGAAAGTGGATATCAGATTCAGATTCTTCCAAAAGTGGATTTTGGTGCGAACGATACAGGGAAAAGTACAGAAGAAGTATTTATAGATATGTTAAAGACTATGAAAGATTTCCCAGGGAAAGTGTTTAGTTCTGCAAATTTAAGAACAGAGAGTGTTAATCTATATGAGATTTTTATTAATATGTATCTGTATCAATTATCTTTACTTACCCGTAAAGGATTGAAATCTGCATATATTTCTCAAGAAGATACGTTGAACGTCTTTAAAGGGAAATTATTGGTTAATCGACACCTTAAAGAAAATATCGGACATGCAGAAAGATTCAGCCTGGCTTACGATGAATTTAATTTAAATCGACCTGAGAATCGATTGATAAAATCGACGTTATTAAAATTACAGAAAATCAGTACGAGTTCTAATAACTTAAAATCCATTCGACAACAATTAATCTATTTTGATTTGGTGGCTCCCTCTTGGAATTATGCAAGTGATTTTGACGAGGTTCAGATTGACCGAACTACAAAGGATTATGAAGAAATTCTGGCTTGGAGCAAAGTATTCTTGATGAATAAGAGTTTCTCGATCTTTTCTGGAGATAATAAGGCACGTGCTTTATTATTCCCGATGGAAAAAGTATACGAATCATTTGTATCGATGCATATCGTAGATATTTTCGAAAGAGAACACTATTCAGTATCTACTCAAGATACGGGTAGATATTTACTGAAAGAAGAAAATCGTAATATATTTTCGTTAAGACCGGATATCGTTGTTAAGGATAAAGAAGAAAATACCATTATTATGGATACCAAGTGGAAACGATTATATGATTCTCCACAAGAAAACTATGGTATATCTCAGACGGATATGTATCAAATGTATGCATATTCGAAAAAATATAATGCGAATAAGGTTTGGGTGTTATATCCAAGAGTGAACGAGTTAGAAAATAGAATCATTGAATTTAGAGATGAGGATACAAAAATCCATATCTTCTTTGTTGATGTTTCAGAGATTGAAAAGAGTATCAAAGAACTGTTGGAGAAAATCAAAGTTTAAATCATACAAGTTTTGAGGGGATAATCATGCTTATTTTAAAATTTATTCTATTCGCACTAGGAATCACATTTTCAGTTTTCGGATATCTCATCGTATTCAAAAAGAAGTTTGGGCTCATCAATGATTTTGAAGCTCGTAAAAAGGTAGGAAGTCAAACGGACGCAGATGCGATTCGTGTAGGGAAGATTGTGTTAACCTTAGGTGCTGGATTACTTGTACTATTTGTGCTATTAATGATATTTACGTAGAGAAATACTGTAGAAAGAGAGTTTGGCAGTGAAGGAATTAGCATTAACATTAGAAGATACGCAGTGGGCGAAGACGGAGATTACGCATGATCGGCATGTTGCTCGTGCAATCGTTGTGGATGAGAAAGGATTTTTCTACTTTGTCCGTATTTGTAGAGATGATATTTTCGGAAACGGAGCCTTTATCGAAACGGCTGGGGGTGGCGTCGAAGTTGGGGAGAGTCCCGAAGAGGCGATTCATCGGGAGTTGAAGGAAGAACTTGGCGCTAGCGTGGAGGTGCTGTGCAAGATAGGCACAGTGAGCGACTACTACAATCAGATTCACCGTCATAATGTGAACCACTATTTCCTCTGCCGAGTGATCAGTTTTGGGAAAACAGAGATGACGGCCAAAGAATTAGAGGAATTCGAGTTGTCGACCTTGAAACTCACTTACGAAGAAGCTGTCGAAGAGTACAAACGATGCGCAGCGAAACCGTGGGGCGTCCTCTTGGTGAACCGTGAATTACCGGTTCTAGAGTGGGCAAATCAGTGGTTAAGAGATAGAAAATAAACGAAAAAGTAACCTGGCAGGAAGACGTTCGCCAGGTTACTTTTTTTATCGATATTTTTCTTAATTTATTCACAATCCCAACTTGTAACTACCAGTTAGGTTTGCTATATTTAAGGTGTATAAAAAGCGGTAAACAATAAGGTTAGGGATTGTTTTTCGTTTTGTTGCAAACGCTTACTAAAATAAAACGAAAGGAAGTCGAAAATCTTATGGGTAAGAGATTTTTTGATAAAAGATGTAAGTACAGTATTCGCAAGTTTTCGGTAGGAGTCGCTTCGGTTATGATTGGAGCAACTTTTTTTGCGTCTCCGATTGCACTCGCAACGGAAGCCGAAACGCCAACAGAAGGAAACGGGACCATTAGTGAGGCGCCGGCTCTGGATAAATTACCAGACGATGTGTTAAAAGCCATCGAGAAGGCAGAAAAAGAAGCCGAAGCAAATAAGCCAGCTCCGGATGAGACTGCTTCGCATGAGGAAGCAAAACCAACCGAAGCAGAAACGACGACACAAGCCACAGAAGTCAAACCGACTGAAGGGGACACTTTAACGGAAACTTCTACCGCTGAGACGAATACAGCAACAGAAACAACGAAACCACGCGAAGTTAATGGTACGGTAGAAAAGGCCGACCAATACAAAGCGGATAAGCCAGCAACGAAAGAAGAAATCGATGCTGCGAAAAAAGAAGTGACGAAGAAGGAATATACCGTATTCCCAACGCCACAAAAGGTAACCTATGGAGATGGTGTCACAGCTCTTGAGGGCACTGTGAACCTTGTCTTCAGCGATAGCCTTGATATTTATACACGGAATCGTGCCAAAGAAGTCCTTCAAGCAAGCAATGTGTCATATACAACGAGTACGAAGGAAGCCGAAGGGGCAACGAATATTTTCCTTGGAGTACATGGGGAGTCTCCGTTAGCGGAAAAAGAAGTGCAAGATATCTCACCAGATTTATATAACAAGATTGATGCGTATGTGTTGCGCGTGAAAAACAATAAGATTTCAATCGTCGGAAAGGATACCGATGCGGTGTTCTTTGGACTTACGACATTGAAACATATGCTGGGTGAATCACCAACTCCAGTTCTTCGTGATGTAACAGTAGAAGATTACGCAGAAGTGAAGAACCGTGGCTTTATCGAAGGGTATTATGGTAATCCTTGGACGAAGCAAAATCGTGAAGATTTGATGCGTTATGGTGGCGAATTGAAATTAACACAATATTACTTTGCACCAAAGGACGATCCATACCACAATGCGAAATGGCGTGAACTTTATCCAGATGAAAAACTCGCTGAAATCCGTGATTTGGCGCGTGTCGGAAATGAAACGAAGACGCGTTATGTGTGGACTATCCATCCATTTATGCATAACAAGATGCGTTTTGATACGGATGCTTTATATAAACAAGATTTAGATGTCATTAAAGCAAAATTCACGCAATTACTCGATGCAGGGGTGCGTGAGTTTGGGGTGCTTGCCGATGATGCGGCATGGCCTGTGGGTGGATACAACAGCTACAATCGTTTAATGCATGATTTAACAGACTGGTTAACGGAAAAACAAAAGACTTACAGCGGCCTTCGTAAAGATATGATTTTCGTACCAGCATGGTATATGGGACAAGGAACCGAAGATGAGCTTCGCACGCTGAACGAACACCTTCCAGAAACAGTTCATTTAACATTAACTGGGGGTAAAGTTTGGGGTGCCGTGGATCAAACTTTCCTAACAAACTTGAAACGCAATTTAACAGAAGGTGGTAAGAAGTACAATCCAATTCAATTCTGGATTAACTGGCCATGTAACGACAATACGAAACAACACTTAATTCTCGGTGGCGGTGAAAAATTCCTTCATCCAAATGTGGATTTATCATTAGCTAAAGGAATTATGCTCAACCCAATGCAACAATCTGAAGCGTCTAAAGTAGCGCTCTTTGATATGGCGCAATACGGTTGGAAACAATGGCGTAGTGCCGAACAAGCCGAAGAAATTAACGACATGGCATTTAACTATGTGGTAAACGGTAACTTCAAGGAAAGTGACGTATCAAAAGCGTTCCGTGAACTTGGAAAACATATGCGTAACCAAAACCGTCCGCCTCATGTTACAAAACTCGAAGAATCGATTGAACTCGCTCCAAAATTGACAGCCTTTTATAACAAACTAAAAGCAGGTCAAAACTTGGATGCGGAACGTAAAGAACTTAAAGAAGTCTTTGCCCGGTTGAAAGCCGATGCGATTCTCTTAAAAGAAAAAGGGGACAAGAAGCTTATCGAGCAAATTCACTATTGGTTAGATAACACTGTAGACCAAATGAATGCGTTGGAGGCTTTACTCACAGCAACAGAAGGACTTGCGGAAAATAATAGTGCTAAAGTCTGGGATAACTACTATGCCGGCTTGAAGCATTATGACCAATCGATTAGCTACGCGTTCTTCTATGTGGACCACTATGAACGTGCAGAGTTTGGGGTACAACATATTCGTCCATTTATTAACAACTTGAAAGAATACTTGGCAACGCATATTCAAACAATGCTTCATCCTGATAAACTCGTGACGACTTTTATTACAAATCGTGCAGGGGCAGAAGGTGGACTTGAAGAAGTGACAGACGGCGATTTCGATACACATGTCATCGTGAAGACGACGACTGTTATCGAACGAGGCGACTATGTAGGGTTACGTTTCAATAAACCACTGAAGATTCATACGCTTGGATTTGCGACAGGAACGAAGACGGCCGATAACTATACATTCGGTAATGCCGTTGTGGAATATCAAAACGAGCAAGGCGATTGGGTAGCTATCACGACTCCAACTTACACAGGTCGCGAACGGACACTAGAATTTAAAGACCTCGATATTACGGCCCAAGCGGTGCGCATGCGTGCGACAGCGAAAAAAGATAATGCATGGCTTGCGATGCGCGAAATCGCGGTAAATAGACCACTTGAAATCGGTAGTAAGAAGGTTAGAGGCAATATTACCTTAAGTAGCAATATCGTGTACAAATATGGAACAAGCGTCCTTCAAATGCAAGACGGCAAGGATGCGACAGAATCGATGATGGCACATGTGAACCAAACGAATGTCACTCCAGAAAATGCATGGGTTCAAATGGACCTTGGCGGCACGAAGAAAGTGAAACATATCCGCCTTGTTCAAGGGGAACGCGATAAATTAGCAGCTGGTGTCATCGAATACTCAACAGACGGTAAACAATGGACAACACTTCAAACATTAGCTGGTGAACGTACATCAGATATTCTCCAAGAATTTATGGCGCAATTCGTTCGTGTTCGTAACACGCAACTCCTCAGCAAATGGTGGAGAATTGGGGATTTCACGGTCGATGTGGATACTCCAAATACCGATTTAACGGTAACGAATGTCGACAGCTTGAAGGAAACGCCAGTCGTAGATAGCCGAGGTAGCTATGAAATGACCTTGCCACAAGGAACCAATATTCCTTCAAACGGCTATCTTGGATTGAAATTAGACCGACTCCATGAAGCAAAATCAATTGCGCTTAAAGATGCAGGAGAAACAGGATTAACGCTTGAATATTCTGCAAACGAAGTGGAATGGATGAGTGCCGACCAACTTCCTGAACATGCGTTGGTTCGTTACGTTCGTATCGTGAATAAGACGGATAAAGACCAAGCGCTTCCTGCGGGTAAATTAGTTGTGAAGACAAAAGAAGTGGATCCAACCGAACTGCAATCAACGACAATGGGTATTCACCAATACTATGGAGCTAATGATGTTCGACGTACGCACAACTTAGGTCAATTATTCGATGGTGATTTCAATAACTTTGTCGAATTCGCGGATTACCAACATAAAGACGGAGAAATCGTGATGAAACTGGGCACGACTCGCCAAGTGAAGAAGATTCGCGCATATATCCAAGATGCAGAACGCAACTATTTACGTGACGGTAAGATTCAAGTGAGTGAAGACGGTAAGAACTGGACAGATGTTGTGACAGTCGGAGACGGCGTGGAAAATGAAATTCACGACGATTCATTAACAGACGGCTGGACTCATGATGCGTCAAACCCAGGCAACCGTTATATCGAAGGCGTTCTTGAAACTCCGGTAACGGCGAAATTCATGCGCGTGCTCTTTACAGCAGAATACAATGCTCGTTTTGTTGGATTTAGTGAAATCGTCATTAACGATGGAGAATTTATCAATCCTGAGAATAATCCAACGGTGACAGGAACTGGCGCTGAAGATCATGATAACTTGAAGAAGAGTATGGCGGACGGTAACGTCTTAACTAGCTATGCGACAACAGAAAATAAAGGGGAACTCGTCTACCACTTGTCTGAAGACACTGCGGCTAACCATGTTCGATTGATTGCGGATGTTCCAACGGGCACGAGTGTGAAAGTCAGCGTTCGTACGCTAAACGAAGCGGGCGAATCCGTATGGAAGAACCTCGGTAAAGTGAAATCAAGCTTCCAAACTTTCGCACTTCCAGGAGAAAATCCTCGTATCCTCGATGTGAAAGTCGCTTGGGACGGTGGACCTGCAGAGTTCTACGAATTATCAACCTTCACAAAAGAAGTGACAGAGGACGAAATTCAACCAGAAGAACCTGAAAAACCAGCAACGCCATTAACGCCAATTGCTACAGATGTGGCTAAACGCGTATTAGAAGATGCTACAACAGGCGTGAAAATCGCAGGTAAGGTTGCTGATTTGGAACAAGTGGCGAATGTGGTGGTACAAAAAGTGCCAGACCAAACGCTACAAGGAAAGAACTATGATGCGTACGATATCCGCTTATTGGATAAAGACGGACATCCAGTTCAACCAAAAGCAGCCGTATTAGTAAGCTTGCCAGCTAAAGAAGGCGGAGAAGTCGATAAAGTGTACTACATCACTCCAGCTAAGACACTCGAAAGTCTTCCATTTACACAAGAAGGCGGCAAAGTGGTCTTTGGAACGACTCACTTCAGTATTTATGCGGTTGTGTATAAAGGAGAAGTTGCTACTGCGGAACCAACAACGCCAGCAACACCAACGACTCCAGCTGCACCAGTAACGCCAGCTACTCCAAGCGCTCCGGCTACGCCAGCCGCTCCAGCCCCTGGAGAACAAGTGGCCGCTGCCCAAGCAGGAGAAAAACCAATGGATAAACCAGCTCCAGCAGCCAATGTTGCCACTAAGGAACTTCCAGCAACCGGAACTGCAGATGCAAGTGCAGCTCTCTTTGTAGCAAGCCTCAGCCTCGCACTAGGTGCATTATTCCTCAAAAAAGGAAAAGAAGAAGCGTAATCAAAACTAGACAAAGCTTCAAAGACCTGGCAGAAATGCCGGGTCTTTTTCAGTAGCGAAATCTTTTGTGCCAAACTGATAATGGTTTTAATTTGTGATACAATTAATAAAAATCAGTGTGTTTAACGAGGTGGCAGAATGGTAGAAATCAAGAAAGTCATAGATGCTTGGCTTATGGTAGAACGTTTGTCGGAGGGAGATATTAATATTAAAGATAAGAATCTTTTATCTCTTTCTAATGCAATCGATAAAGATTATCTTTTATTGATAGAAAATAACCTCCCAACTAAAGAGGAGTTTAAGAAAAAAGGGGGATTTGTAATTTATGTTGATATATTCCCTTTCGAAGATGTTGTAAAAAAGGTAATAGTAAATAAAAGTAAGACATACGAAGGAGAGTTTTCTAAAACCTTTAAATTTGGTCTTTCCTTATATTTCAATGCAAATTCAGATTTTTTACCAGATAAAACTTTTGTAACAGTAAGTAGATATATTTTAGAAAGCAACAAAGTTCCTTCAGCAGAAGAATTTGAGGCCTACGAAAGTGATATTCAGAAGAAAATGGATTTACTTTGGTCCAATGTTAAGGAAGAAGGACATGGATTCAATCAATTTATCGAGCATATTTTTCAAATATATAAAATCAATGAGGAGAATGTTAGATTCAAAAAAATTGATAATCTTGAGTCAGATATTCAGAACCTACACTCCTTTTTTTATCTTGATTTAATGACGGCTAGAAATAAAGATTCGAAAAATGTAAGTAAATATATATTAGGCGAAAAATCAAATAGAATTAATCTAGATGTAGAAGATAAAAGTAATCATAAGTATTTTTTGGATATTTTAGAACCTTTAAATTACCCTGCAGGAAGATTTCCGAGTAATACGAAGTATGCACTCTCCTTAATGCAACAAGTAGCTGTAAATTTATCAATTGGATATGATGTAGAGCATATTCGAAGTGTTAATGGACCTCCGGGAACAGGAAAAACAACATTGTTGAAAGATATTTTTGCAGAATTGGTAGTTCAACAAGCAGAAGAAATATTAAAATTTTCAGATAAAGTAATGGTGGGTAACGAAAATACTGTTTACTATAAAAATGCCAAAATTGGAATCGTTCCTGATTCAATAGCTGAAAAAAATATTGTAGTGGCCAGCTCAAATAATGGTGCAGTTCAGAATATTGTAAAAGAATTACCTTTGAATAGCGGAATAGATAACGAATTACTACCGCAATTACTCGAAGTGGATTATTTTAATAAGACAGTAAATAACCTTTATAAACAAGAAAGTGCGACTTTGAATGAATTTAAAGATGATAATACTGATGTACAGAATACTTCTTCAGAAAATTTATATTGGGGTTTGTTTTCTCTAGAGGGAGGGAAAAAAACTAATATTGATTTGATTCTGAGAGCTTTAAATTCAGTGAAGGTTGAGCTTGAGGAGTTTGTTTCGAATCCAAATGTATATAATGATTTTAAAAAACAATTGTCTGAAGTCCAAAGTTACAGGCAGGCTGTGCAAAATCAGCATGAAAAGCAAAATCAAAAGATTGCTCAAATGAAAGAATTGAAAGAAACTCTACCTTTGTTTAAAACAAAAATGCACGAAGCAGAGGAAAGATTACAACGATATAGAGAAAATAACGCTTCGTTAATCGAAGAAAAAGAAAAAGCTGTTCAATTACTCGAAAGAGATATTTTAGAGAAAAATCATAATGAAGAGAAATTGAAAGAAAAATTGGCAAACTTAAATCAGGCTTGGGAATTGCATGAATTAAAATATTCTCGGTGGAATATTCTTAGATTTTTTGATAATGAATTTAAAAATAAAAATCAGTACTTTAGAGAAGAAATGTCTAAGTTGTATATTGACAAAAATATAATTATTGAAGAACGAGATTGTTTAGAAAAAAGTCTAAAAGATTGCAAGAATGAAATTGAAAAAATTAAAAATAATATTTTTGAATTAGAAGATAAATTTAAATGTAGTGAAATTATATTTAAAGAAAAGTCAGATTCTTATGCGGCTTTAGATGCAGAATTGAAGAATAGAATAGGATTAGATTTTTCGAAATCTTATGAGGAGTTGCAATTGAATAATCCGTGGTTTTCTGAAGAATATAGAAAGATGCAATCTGAATTATTTGTTTCCGCACTTAAAGTTAGAAAACAATTTATTTATGAGAATAGAAAAAACCTCAATGGTGCTATTAATATTTGGAAGAAGAGAGGTACGCATGATGAAGTACTTCTAAATATTGCTTGGCAGTGGATAAATTTTGTAATCCCCGTTATTAGTTCTACTTTTGCAAGTTTTGGAAATATGTTTTCTAGAATGGGGGAAGGTAGCGTTGGGCGTCTTTTTATAGATGAAGCTGGCCAAGCTCTACCTCAGGCAAGTGTTGGTGCTATATATAGAAGTAAGCATATAATGGTCGTTGGGGATCCATCGCAAATCAAACCAGTGTTAACCTTGGAACCTAGAGTGTTAAAAGCTATCGGTGAAAAATATGGAGTAGATGAGCGGTATTTATCAGAAGATGCTTCCACACAAACTCTTGTTGATGCTGCTAGTAAGTATGGCTACTATAAAAATAAAGAAAAAACAGAATGGATAGGAATTCCTCTTTGGGTCCATAGAAGATGTCGATATCCAATGTTCGATATATCAAACAATATTTCTTATGGTGGAAAGATGGTTCAAGGACCAAAGGAGAATTTAAATGGAAAAGCAGATTGGTATGATGTCGGAGGAGAAGCGCACGATAAATATGTTGAAGCGCAAGGTGAATTTCTTGAGAAAAAAATACTTGAAATAGCCGAAGACAGACCAGAAGTTTTTGACAAGGATGAGAAGGATATTATTTATGTTATAACACCTTTTAAAAATGTAGCTTATAAATTAGCAGAAAAATTAAAGAAGATAAATTTCACTAGAACCGATGAAAATAATAAAGTAACGAATATAGGGACAGTACATACTTTCCAAGGAAAGGAAGCTGAAATAGTATTCTTTGTGTTAGGAGCGGATAGTAAAAGTACGGGAGCTGCTCAATGGGCTGTGGGGAATTCAAATCCTAACATTATGAATGTTGCTGCAACTCGAGCGAAAAAAGAGTTCTATGTTATTGGTGATAGAAAAATGTACAAGGCTTTACAGAGTGAAGTTGTAGATATAACAGATCGAGAAATAAATAGATTTAATCAACTCTCTAATTAGTAAGTGTAACGTAAGTAATTCATTTTAATCCAAAACCCAGTATTAATTAGATCTGGCAGAAATGCCAGGTCTTTTTCTGTTATATAGAAAAGTGTAGTTCTAGATTATGTGTGGTACAATTAGTAGACCAATAAAAAGGAGGAATAAAAATGAAGGATATTCCGATGACAGATTTTGAAGCAGAAAGACAATTTGAAGAGGCTCGCCTACTAAACGAAGCACTTGAAGATGTCGAAGAAGGTCGTGTGGTAGATGGGAAAGAGGCGCTCTTGCAATTAAAAGAAAAATATAATCTGTAATAAAAATGAGGACCTAGCAAAAATAAATGCTAGGTCCTTTCATTTAATCTTCTTTCACTAAATACCCTAATTTGTCGAGGGCGTTTTCGATAAAGTCGAGGTCTTGCTGGTTCTCAGCTTCTACCAGATGATAATGCACACCGTCTGTTAAAGAGGACAGTGGGCGGAAGTCTGCTTGATGGATTTGCTCCAAGAAGTGCTGAACGTCACGGCGACAGGTCAGTTTCACGAGCGTTTGGATTTCACCATAGACTGGGTGGTCGATTTGAATGTTTTGCACGCGACCTCCATTATCGACAATTGCCAGAAGTTCACTCTCGATTGCTTTGGTATCATGCTTCACCTTAAAGAGGCGATGAACGTACTGCGAACTCTCTTGCTCCTTGTAGACATATCCGCGATTGGTCGATAGAATCGTTGCCCCATCAGCGCGAAGAAGCGCGATATCTTGCACGATAATTTGTCGTGTCACGTGGAAAT
>ERZ772956.1713-NODE-1713-length-14629-cov-4.668519_pt1 | contig 14629 bp, 11 predicted proteins | sample MGYA00580683_ERZ772956 | MGnify/ENA primary metagenome ERZ772956 (study PRJEB29015, sample SAMEA2738077) | human oral metagenome | biome: human oral; feature: human-associated habitat; material: saliva | place: China | collected 2212 ... | reverse complement strand
GAGCTGATGAGCCGCGAGGCTTCAAGACGCCTTGGTGTCGAGAAGGGCATCGTAGACCTGAGTCTTGCACCTACCCCAGCAGCTGGCGATTCCGTCGCTAAAATTCTGGAGCTCATCGGCGTTGGCGAATGCGGCGGTCCCGGAACTACCTGCGCGCTTGCCCTGCTCAATGATGCCGTCAAGAAGGGTGGTGTCATGGCATCGTCAAGCGTTGGCGGCCTATCCGGCGCATTCATCCCGGTCTCCGAGGACGCGGGTATGATTCGCGCAGCTCAAGACGGCGCGCTTTCTCTCGAGAAACTCGAAGCAATGACCTCGGTATGCTCCGTTGGTCTGGACATGATTGCTATTCCTGGTGATTCATCTGTGGAAACCATCGCAGGTATCATCGCAGATGAGATGGCCATCGGTGTCATCAACACAAAGACCACAGCAGTCCGTGTTATCCCAGCTATCGGCTATAACGAAGGTGATGTCTTGGAGTTTGGTGGTCTCTTTGGTTCTGCTCCAATCATGCCGGTCAACCAGTTTGCAGGCACGGTGCTTGCCCACCGAGGCGGTCGCTTCCCTGCTCCGCTCAATTCGCTCAAGAACTAACCGAGAAACCCGTTAGACCAAAAAAACAATCCAAGTCAAAATCATGGAGCATACATCTTGCACGCAAATACTACACAACAAGTATTTCAGGAACTGTCATTCAATGGACAGTGGAGACGCTATCAGCAACGCGTGTTAGATAGCTGCAAAACGTATATGGCAGATGGTCATATACATCTTGTTGCAGCTCCAGGTTCTGGAAAAACAACTCTTGGTATCGAATTCATTAAGCAGTTTGGACAGCCAACCTTAGTCTTGGCGCCAACGGTTACCATACGACAGCAATGGGTTGATAGGATTACCACAGCTTTTCTCGCCAATCCTTCACACGCAGAACAGCTCATCTCCCAAGATTTAAAAAACCCAAAACTCATTACCATTGCAACGTATCAAGCTCTTCACAGTGCAATGAACCAGCTCAAAGGAGAATCGAGAGCTGAAGACACCGATGATCAAGCTGAAATTGAGCACTTTGATTATCAGGGATTTGATGTTGTAGCAACCTTTAAAGAACATGCATTAGGAACTCTTTGTCTAGACGAATGTCATCATCTTAGAAATGAATGGTGGAAGAGTTTAGAAACATTCCGCAATTCGTTTACCAACATACACATGATCTCTCTTACAGCAACTCCACCTTATGATGACGATCCGGCACTCTGGAAACGCTACATTACTATGTGTGGTCAGATTGACGAAGAAATAACCGTGCCTGAACTAGTTAAAGAAAATAGCCTCTGTCCTCATCAAGATTACGTATATTTTTCGTTCCCCACCCGAGAAGAGAAAAAGCAACTTAAGGCCATCGATATACAAAAAGAGAAAGTTCTCCACGATATATCATCCGACAATCTATTCATCGAAAAAATACAGGACTGTGCTGCTCTTACTGGTCAAATTAGTATTGACGAGCTACTTGAAGAGCCAAAATTCCTTTCAGCTACACTTATTTTCTTGCATAGCAAGGGATGCTCATATCCAAAAAACTTCCAGCAACTTCTCGCAGTAAAAAAGCTTCCTCCTTTGAACCTTGAATGGTTTGAAATTTTGCTGCAAGGAGCTCTTTTTACAGTTCCTCACTGGTATGACTTTACAAAAGACGAAGTCAAACAGATAAAGCATCAATTGCGTTCTGCTGGTTTAATTGAACGAAAGCAAGTCAAACTTTGTCGAAATAAAGAGCGGGATCTTCTCTTAACACAATCTCTTGGAAAACTTAAAGCTGTTCAGGAGATTTTCTCCTCTGAATATCAGTCACTCGGCGCTAATCTACGCCAGCTCATACTTACTGACTATATCCGTAAAGACTTTGAGCCACGTCTAGGCGACGAAAATGCAAAATTAACCCAACTTGGAACACTTTCTTTTTTTGAATCCATCCGTAGAGAAACCGTAAAGCAGCAAATACCAGTAGCTCTTGCTGTTCTTACCGGAAGTCTTGTTATTATTCCAACGGCTGCTCGGCACCGATTAGAAGATCTTCTTGATGCAGATCGCCTGAAATTCTTACCAGTTGGATGTTTAAACCCTAATGACTATCTCAAAGTTTACCTATTTGGAGACCAACACGATTTAGTTGGTGCTGTTACACAGCTCTTCCAAGAAGGCTTTATCCAGGTTGTTATTGGAACAAAATCTCTACTTGGAGAAGGTTGGGACGCACCCTGCATTAATTCACTTGTTCTGGCAAGCTTCGTAGGTAGCTTTATGCTAAGCAATCAAATGCGAGGACGTGCAATTCGTGTTATGCCAAATAATCCTGATAAGACCAGTAATATATGGCATCTTATTTCCGTCAATATATCAAAAAATACCGCAAATAATCCATTTGAATCCTCTTCTACATGGGCAAACACTCGCTTTGATGGCGATAGCCCGGACATAGAACTTCTGAACCGTCGTATGCAACAATTTTTGGGTCTTAGTTATACAGAAAACGTTATCGAATCAGGAATTGAACGCTTTAATTTTGGATTTATTACCTTCACCAAAGAGAATCTAACGCGTCTTAATGAACAGACTCTTTTGCGCTCAAGGCTTCGCCAAAACCTCAAAGAGGGTTGGCGAGAAGCACTTCCAATTTACGACGACATGGAAGTAGTACAAGAAATCAAAATTGATAACAAAATAATCCCTCATGCAGAATTTTGGGATGCCCAGAAATTACTTCTTTTGACTCTCGCAACAATGGCATCCGATATTGTCTTTTATATCTTTCAATCAATCAGAAGCAGGTCTGACCAAGTTCCTATAAATATTGCCTCATTTTTGCTGATTATACTGGGACTTTTATGGTTAAGATATTTTCTTTATCGTAGCCCTTATAAACGATTAAAAATACTTGGTAAATCTATCCAGAAAGCACTTCTAAATAAAAATTTTATCCAAACTCAACAAACTGATGTACAAGCCATCCAACACGATAAACATGCAGTTTCAACAGAAGTATTCCTCAAAGGCGGAACCAATCGAGAAAAAGCAATCTTTACAAATACCGTTCTTGAGTTCTTTGCACCAATCGAAAATCAACGTTATATTCTTAAAGCTCGTCATAAAGTAAGTGGTCAAACCAGCTATTTTGCTGTGCCAAGCTTATTTAGTAAAAATAAATCCGATGCTCAAGAATTTGCAAACTGCATAAGTAGCAAACTTAGAAATTACGAGCTTATTTATACACGCAGTGGAGAAGGGCGGCGGATACTCCTTGATGCTCGCATAAAAGCACTCGCAAACAAACAAGACCGTACGTCCACTAAAAAACGAGTAATCTCACCTTTAAAGTAGCTACCGTTCGTGACCACGCCTATCACATTCATGGTCAACGTGACTACCATGTTCGAAGTGATCATGTTTGTGCTCACAATGCCCGCGCTCGTGGTCCTCGTGCTCGCAGTGGCTATGCTCGTGATCACAGTGTTCGTGTACGCAATGACCGTGCTCGTGATCGCAATGTGAATGGTCATGCTCATCAGCAAGGTCCGACTGCTCGTGCCAGAACGCCGGTACAAACGCTTCACGAAGTCCATGACGCAGCAGATCGCGGCCAATAAACACACACCTAGACTCTTCCTGAGCCTCGTCATCCGTAATTGCCCACGCACGCTCTACCAGGTCAAACTTGACCCACTGATTGCCGCACGGCAGCGTGCCCTTTGCGCGAGTAAGCTTTCCAAAAACGCCAGCCGACGCCGCATCCAAAAGCCATATCAAGTGCGTTGGACTTGGAAGCTCAGCATGAGTTAGCGCCATAGTTTCCAGATCAGGCCCCTCGTCCTTCTCGCTAGCTAGATCTTTAAGAACAGAACCGTCAAGCGCGCGCGTCAGAAGGCCATTCCACCACTCGTCGGGAATATCAGCATACGAGGGCTCCGCAATGACTTCTGCCTGCGGATTTATCTCTGCCGCAAACTGTTTGATGGGCTCGGCGGCATCCTCGCTACCTGGAGCAAGCTTTGAAATCACCACGCTCGCGGCGGCGCTCAGCTGGTTGTCAAAAATCTCTGGAAAATCGGTGCGCTGATTCTGCCACGAAACGGCGTCGACCACGGTAACCGGCGCCAGCAAACTAATGCGTTCCCAGGCCACCTGATTCACGTTATCAAGAATGCTCTGCAGCTTAGCCACGCCAGTTGGTTCAACAATTAAATACTCGGGGTCGATGGTGTTTGAAATGGTCAGCACCGACGTCGCAAAATCCTGCTTGCCCGAGCAGCAAATACAATTCTCGGTAGACTCCCAAACCTTGAGATCGGAGTCCTGTCTCAAGCGACGCGCATCGATGTCTGCCTGGCCATATTCATTCTCGTAGATAGCAAAATCACGCCCAGTCCGGCGCACGAGCTCCTGAATGAAGGTGGTTTTACCAGCTCCAAGAAAGCCTGATACAACAAGGATTTTCATGAATACAACCGCTTCCTAAACTCCGTTGGCGTCGCGCTCTTGTTGGCTCTGCCGCCGCGTTTCGCCGAACCCTACCAGCGCGTTTCACCGGTCCCTACCGGCGCGTTTGGCGCCCACCAACGCAAAAAGCTGGCGAGAAAACCGAACTTCTCGCCAGCTTAAACGTACTAAATCACGCTACCTGTTTGGTTACCTAGTCGATAACAACAACTGGCTTGATGAGGTCAGCTGGCTTATCACGCATGGTGAAGAGAGCCTCCTCGAGGTGATCCCAGCCGTGATAGAGGTGAGTAACCTCTGGGTGAAGGTCAAGACGGCCAGAAGTGACCAGGCTGGAGAGCTTCTCCATGCGCAGACGGCCGCCAGGCATGAGGCCGCCACGGATGTCCTTGTGGCCCATACCAACGCCCCACTCGACGCGAGGAATGTTGACGTAGTCGCCGGAGCCGAGGTAGTTGACGTTACCAATCTTTCCGCCAGGCTTGAGTGCCTTGACAGCGTCCTCGAAGGTCTCGCAGCCGCCGCCGTCGACGCAGACGCGGTCAACGCCCTTGCCGCCGGTAAGCTCCATGACCTGCTCCCAGATTGGGCCGTCCTTGTAGGAGATGAAGTCGGTTGCACCGTAGCCCTTAGCTGCCTCAACGCAGACTGGACGGGTACCAACAGCAATGATGCGAGAAGCACCGTGAAGTGCAGCACCAGCAACGGACATCAGGCCTACAGGTCCAATGCCAATAACCAAGACGGTGTCGCCAAACTCAACGCCAGCAAGCTCAACTGCATGGAAACCAGTTGGAACCATGTCGGAAAGGATACAAGCATCTGCTGGGTCCATACCCTCTGGCATGTGAGCCAAGTTACCGTCAGCATCGTTTACATGGAAGTACTCAGAAAAGACGCCATCCTTGAAGTTGGAGAACTTCCAGCCAGCAAGCATGCCACCGGAGTGCATGGAGTAGCCAGCCTGAGCCTCAAGAGAATTCCAATCTGGAGTAATTGCAGGAACAAGGACGCGGTCGCCAGGCTTGAAGTCCTTGACGCACTCACCAACCTCAACAACCTCTGCGGAGCACTCATGACCAAGAATCATGTTATGACGGTCGCCGATTGCGCCCTCCCACAGAGTATGAATATCAGAAGTACAAATTGCGACCGCAAGTGGCTTGCAGATTGCGTCCAGAGGACCACACTTTGGCGTCTCCTTCTCAATCCAGCCGGACTCGCCGATCTTGAGCATTGCATAACCCTTCATAAAACCCTCCTAAATCTGTGTTTCTAACAATGAAACACTACCTACCTCGTGGAGGAGCACGCTATACGCGTGACACTGACGAGGACCATAAACAATTTGCAAAAGCTCGCTGCTTTGTTGAAGCCACAATTGGGTCCTCTCCACAACAAAACTGCGAACACTCGCGAAGTACATTTTCAAGTACTTTTTTACGCAAATCTAGAACGAAACCGTGAAAGGTTGAGCAGACTTTCATGAATTTTATCTCCGAGAATCATGCGTTATACAAATAACGGATATTTATGCACGTAGACAATGTGTACGCTAACATACCGTTAACCAAACCTCCGGCCGATGTGAAACAACGCTTATCGGCGAACGGTTACCGTTCACCGAATCAAAAGGGCAACTGTCCACTTTTCTGTTGTATGCGGTTGCTCCGCGCCTGAGTTTCTCGCCATGTCTGAATGATTTGCCGGAAAAGCGCACCATGTCTGAGCAATTTGCCGGTTTTTCTCGTCATGTCTGAGTAGATTTACTCAGACTTCATGCACTTTTCAGGCTCGCAATTCCAAGCCTCACTGATAGAGCTCACGCATCACCGCAGAAACCATGTGTTATCTGCGCCAAGTCAAGCTAGAGCCGCGAAACCGTATATACTCGAATGAAGCGTTATCTGGCGAGAAGCCCCGTGTGCTCGGAACCCTCGTGGATCCGCCGCTCGTCGCGGACCCGACTCCCGCCGTCCCTCGTGGATCCTCCGCTCGTCACGGATCCGTCTCGTTTCGCGGTCCGTCACGTTTTGCAGATCTGGCACGCCATCAACCTCAAGACCAGGAAGGAAGCCTGTTGGAGACATTCGAATTTGTGCTCATCGTTTTAATCTGCGTCGCGGCTTCCTCGGTCATCGACAAATTTGTCAACGTCTCCATCCCGGTTATCCAGGTGATTATTGGCCTGTTAGTTGCGCTCATTTTGCCCAGCGTCCAAGAGATCAACCTAGAGTCCGAGCTCTTTATGCTGCTCTTCATTGCTCCGCTCCTCTTCAACGAGACGAGAGAAACCAACATTCGTGCACTTATCCTTAACCTGAACAGCATTTTGTCGCTGGCAATTGCGCTGGTGGTTGTCAGCGTTCTTTCGGTCGGCTACGCCCTCCATCTGATGGTTCCCTCAATCCCTCTAGCTGCAGCGTTTGCGCTGGCCTCGGCGCTAGGACCAACTGATGCAGCCACGGTTACCGCACTTAAGTCCAACATCCACCTGACTCATCGCCAGCAGACGCTTCTCTCCGGAGAGTCTCTGATCAACGACGCATCTGGCGTTGTCGCGTTTCAGTTTTCTGTAGCAGCGGCCGTCACGGGAACGTTTTCCCTGATAGATGCAGCAGGATCTTTTACGGTGCTCTTTGTAGGCGGCGTGGCAATGGGAATTGTCACCGGCTTTGCCTTCTCTGCCATCAACGCAATGCTTGGTAGGTTGGGCTACGAGGACACCGTCGCAAACGTCCTCTACGAAGTACTGACGCCGTTTCTTGTCTATCTTCTTGCCGAAACCTTCCACGTTTCTGGCGTACTTGCTGTTGTAGCGGCCGGCTTGGTGATTGCGCTTCCTCGTAGACAGAGCAATAAAACGCTGGTAGCAAAGCAAAAATTAGTCTCGGATTCCACGTGGAAAGTCATCAGCTTCCTCATCAACGGTACCATCTTTGTCTTCCTAGGAATGCAACTCCCCCTTGCCGTGCTTCCTGGCACTAACGGAGGCCTCAATATCCTGCAAATTTTGGGCATCGTGATTGCAATTACCCTGTTCATGCACGCAGTCCGTTTTGCGTGGCTCTACGCGCTGGAAACTCACAAGCTCCACAAGGGTGGACATCTCTGCACCGGTAAAGATGACGAAAGCGACTCCGAAGACACTGCCGGCGAGAAGCCCGACGAGCAGCCCAAACCCACGTGCATTCCAAAGCCCATCTCCATCACGTCTGCCGAGCTCATCAAGAACGTGCTGGTTACCACTATTGCGGGCGCAAAAGGTGCGGTAACGTTGTCGATTATCCTCACCTTGCCGCTGGTAACTCAGTCTGGAGCAGCGTTTCCGCAGAGGGATCTGCTGATCACCATCGCTGCCGGCGTTATTCTCGCCACATTGCTTTTGGCGGACAATCTGTTGCCCGTGCTATCAAAGTCCCCTGAAACAGACTCTGACCTGCCCGTACGTCTCCATAAGGGAGAGATTGCTGTTTTGGAAGCAACGCTTGCAGAGCTCAGGAGTTTGCTGCAGTCGGAAAACGCCAATGCAAAGTATTTACCTGCACTTCGTTTGAATATTGCGCGCTACACCAATCGCCTATTTGCGTCTCACTTTACGGCGCCTAACTCAAGCAAGCTGATAAAAGAGTTGGTACTTCACGGAACCGAGGTTCAGCAGGAGTGCCTTGAGCAACTGCACGAGCGCCACATCAAAACAAAAAATCCCATTCCGTGGGACCAAATTGTCGACGATATTACTTCAATCCGCAGGTCAGTAGGTTATTATGGACCCTTCGCAAACATTGCCTCAAAGACAAACCACCGCTCACGGATTGCCGTTGCCCTCCACGAGCTTAAACTAGCTGCTCAGCGCATCATCGATGGCGGTATCAGACACCTAGAAGACGCAGATCAGTCCTACTACCAGGCTTGTTTGTATGTGCTTGAGATGGAATACGCTGAGCTCGACGACCTGGAGCGTATTGCTAACGGCGACGACGAGCAGATGGCTATTGTCGCGTCAAACCTGATGATTGACCATGAATCAGTAATTGAGTCTATTTGGAGTCGCATCAATATCAACAAGGAGCATGGTTCCAGCGATACTCAAGCCTCCTACCAGCTACCTTACAATCTGAGTTCACACAAGATATCGCCGCACTTTAGGCAGCAACTTGCGGATGCTCGAAAGTACGCCGACGACGTGGCAGAAAACGCGCTGCGTATTGAGCTGGACCAGATTTCGCGCCTGCAGTTTGAGGGCGTCATTGACCGCGAGGTTGCCGCTCACCTGCGCGAAAACGTCTACTACCTGCAAATGACGTTTAGTGAGTAGCATGAGCGCTATACCAGACACGCACCCCACCGCCAACACAGCTACACGCCCCACCAACCCCACGGCGAGAAAAACGATCATCTCCGGACTTTCTATTCACACACAGATGTCCTCTGTAGCTGGAGCGCCTGTTGTCTACCTCTTGGGAGACAGAGCCGACAACTCCCCCGTTCAGGTACCGGTAGGCGTTAGCCTGGTAAACGTTCGTGTTGACCTGTGGGAAGAGAATTTCTCGCCCTGGTGCGCTCCGCGCGTTTTTGCCAAGGGACCCAACTTTGGCGACGGCGCCCAGAAAACGCTCGATACCCTTATCAACCAGGTCATCCCCTGGACGGAGTCGGAACTCACCGAGTCACCGGCGTATAGGATGCTTGTGGGATACTCGCTTGCAGGCCTGTTCAGCCTCTGGGCTGGCGTGTCGCAGCCCGGCGTGTCGCAGCCCGGCATTCCACAGCAGGTCGCACGCGGCTGCCAGACCGACGACGCCCCCGTCGCTACCTTCCAGCGCATCGGAGCTGTCTCGGGATCGTTTTGGTTCCCGGGGCTTTTGGACTACGTAGATCAGCAGCTCAACGGAGGGGCGGTCGGCCTCACACACTCCTATCTTTCTCTGGGTGACCGAGAAGCACGAACCCCCAATCCACAAATAATGCACGTGCGAGAAAACGCAGAACTTCTCGCCAGCAGGTTTGAGAACGCAGGAATAACCTCAATGTTTGATCTCAACCGCGGAAATCACTTCCAAAACGTTGAAGGAAGAATGCAGAAAGCCCTGGACTGGCTGGTCAAATAATTTCTTTTTAACGTAAATTGATTATCGACTTATGTCCCATAACGCTTGACAAGCTAAATTTACCATTCACCGTTATTTTATCTTTCACGTTTTTGAATAGTGTTAAATTCTAGTTTTAGACGATTCAGTAATACGTGTTCTAATGAGGCTTTATGTTTGATCCAAAAGAAATTGGCAAGCAAATTGCAAAAATTAAAAATGCTGCAGAATCTCTGCCTAAAAAAGCTGGTGACCTAGCATCGCAAGTAAAAGAGGGTTATGACGAGGAGATTAGTAATACCACACAGCAGAAAATAGACTCACCCAAAAAGCCTGAATCACCAGAGCCTCCTGACGCTAATGACACAAAGATAGTAGAGGATTCATCCAAGCATTCTGGTACGCCAGAACCTCCTGACAGCAGCTACGCAAAACAAGAAGAACCAGATTCAGATAAAACACTCGCTAGCAATGTTTCAAACAGCCAGAAAACCATCCAAGGACAACCTACGCAAGATCATCAAAAGAATTACTTTTTTGCCTTAATACTCTCTATGTTTTTTGGCATTTTTGGTATACCCCAATTTTATTTAAAGGGTTGGAAATCAGGCTTACTTAGACTGATTATCAACTTTACATTACTCATTTTTACGGCAAACTTCGGCCAAAGATGGCTTGTGATGTTGGTCTTTGTATATCCTATTCTTGAGTGCTATATGTACTTCATTTTTAACGATATAAATGCGCCAAGAAGACTTTTACGCGGAGAAATCAAACCTCATAAAAGATATACCAGCAAAGAAAAAATAGGCATGGCCTTAGTCGCTCTTAGTACAGTGTTTTATCTTAGTGCGGCATTCGCGCAGCCCGCTCCCATGCATACTTCTTCACCAGAACCTACAAAACACGAGGTTACAACTCCTGCACCTGCTCCTGTAGTTCCTTCTGTTCCAAAAGAAGAGAAGGAACCTGCTGAGGTAACTATTAAATACATTAATGTTGGACAGGGAGACGCTATTCTCATAGCTTTGCCTGAGAAAACAATTCTTATTGATGCTGGACCAACTGGGTCAAGTTCTCAAGTTGAGAAGGAGCTTAATAATCTCGGACGTAAAAAGATTGATTACCTTATAGCAACACATCCTGATGAAGATCATATTGGTGGAATGGCTGATATCATTTCAAATAATGATATTGGGGTAATTTATGCTCCGAATAAAACAAACAATACTGCAACGTATAAGAATTTACTTGAGACTATCCAAAAGAAAAATTTAAAGATTACTCCTGCTGTAGCCGGTACAGTAATCGACCAAACCAAAGACTACAAAGTTGAAATTCTTTGGCCTTCTAAAGATGCAAATTTCTCTGATACAAATGATTACTCAGTGATTATCAAATTGACCTTTGGCAATAAAACATTTTTATTCACCGGTGATGCACCAATCAAGGCTATTGCTAGCAGTAATCCAGGCCACATTGATGTGTTAAAAGTCTCCCATCATGGCTCAGACACAGGAACAAACGAGGAGCTTATCCATAAGCTATCTCCAAAATATGCTGTAATTTCATATGCTGTTGATAATTCATATGGGCACCCGATGCAGTCAGTACTTGATGTCCTTCATCAACACTCTGTCGAAGTATGGGGTACTGGCGCAGATGGAACCATTACTATTACGTGTGATGGTAAAACAATTAAAGTATCTGGCGAGAAAAACGATTCAGTTGTCGCGCCAGCTCCTAAAGAAGAAGAAAAACCAAAGGAAACGACAACTTCTGAAGAATCGACAACCTCTACACAAACCACACCTTCAGAAACAACACAAACCCACGATAGATCTCAAGATACAGTTTATGTGACGCGTACAGGAAAAAAGTATCACCGCGAATCCTGTCCGTCTTTCAGGAGAAATACTGTACTCACAGAAATGACCCGCGGCGAAGCTGAAGCAAATGGCTACGAGCCGTGCAACCGATGCCATCCATAAGGAAGCCAGTATGAAAGCAATCATTGATCGATTTGAAGACAACAATCTTGCTGTGCTTGAACTAGATGACCAGCCAGGCAATATGCTGACCGTTTCTATCAACGAACTACCAAGCAATGCATGCCAGGGTGACGTTCTTTACTACCAAGATGGTACTTGGATCCTCGATGAGGAAGAAACCGCCCAGCGTTACACCGATATCAACGAGCTGTTTAACTCCCTGCTTGCACATGATGATGCGGAAACTGAATAGCCCCAGATAAAGCCTAAAATATGCGATTTTAGAATATTTATAAAACTGCACGTCAACCTATAAATATTCGATTTTCGCATATTTTGTAATACACCCATCTACCTGCATAAATAAAAAGACGCCTTGTCGAGAAAGACGTCTGTGTAAGACACTTTTATCCAAGAAAAATGTGATATATTACATATAACACTGGCGCGCATCCTCGCTCTGCAGAGAGAGGGCACGCCATTTACTTTATAGGGCCACAATAGCCGTGGCCATTCTCTTTTCATCTTCAGCTAGAAGTACTCGCATTGTCCAACCCTATCGAATCCAGCCACTTTTGCACTTCGCTAAAAGTATACGTACCTTTTACCGCCAGTCCAGGTATCACGCGAGAGGTACCACATTCTCTCTGGTACTCCTCGATCATATTGCCAAATCCTCCGCCGCCATGCGTGCAGAACGGAACGACTGTCTTTCCGCTCAAATCCGTTGCCCGTAAGAACGAAAGTACCGGAGGAGCAAATGTTTTAAGCCAGTTGGGCGATCCTATAAAGACAGTATCAAAGCCGGCAACATCTATATCGTATTGCATTAACGCAGGACAAACACCCTTTTCTATTTGCGCTCTAACCTCTTTTACCGCCGTGTTATACGAGAAAGAATAGGGATCTTGAGGCTTAAGCTCCAGCAACTCACCATCGGTAATCAGCGCAATATCCTCTGCAAGCCTTCTTGTGATGCCTGAATATGAATAGTACACAATCAAAGACTTCATGTAAGAATCTCCACCACCGGTCGAGAAGAACGTGCTGCTGCAGCATTACGTCGAATTATTTGCCACAAGTATAGTTGATAGGATTGTGCGTCCGAATGACTTCTCATAGCAAGCATATGCTACAGTGAAACAAAAGCACTCTCGCTATCACAATTTATGGGATGACCGGGGTGCTTTTTTATTGAGATGTGTGAGTGTGACTAAATCCGCGCTAACGAAAAAACGAGACCGTTTCCTTCCACTTAGCTGGACGGGCGTATCTCGTTTTTAGTCAGGCTGTGTAATAGTCAGTGCTTAGTCAAACCAGATCTTCACGACGTCACCGTCTGCAGATGTAATATCCACAAGTGTGCCACTCTCGCCAGTCTTTGCAGCATCCATAAGTGCATCAAGATTGATGTTAGAGAGCTGCTCCTGAGTTTCCTGATTAAGGTAGTTTCCACTGACCTGGATTCCCGAATTCAGAACAAACTTTGCTAGGCCCAGAGGCACGCACATATCTACAACGTCACCGTCGTCGGAGACAATGTACACGTGCAGTCCGTGTTTTGCAGAGCCGTTGCCAAGGCGGACGCCCTTCTTCTTGCTACCGTCAGCCTCGTCGTTCTTCTCGACTTTGACCATGCTCTTACCAAAAAGCTTGCCAAAGCTGAAACCTGAAGACTGAGTAGCAATGCCCTGGTTTTCCTGCTCGGTAGGCTCTTCTACGATCTCTGCGGGCTCGTCGGCTGCAACAGAAACAACCTCAGCAGCGCTCTCCTGGGCAGCAACACTTTCTTGAGCGGAAGCGCTTGCGCCACTCAAAAGCTCGTCAACAGACACACCAAGGAAGCGCGCAAGATCTGGCAACAGCGAGATATCCGGGTAGTTAATGTCGTTCTCCCACTTGCTCACCGCCTGCGGGCTCACGTTCAGCTCTTTTGCCAGACGCTCCTGCGTTGCAGTTCTAGCCAAACGAAGACGTGCAATACGACGACCAAGGGTCTCAGATGAAGTAGTCATAGTTGCTCCTTTTCTCAACTCATTATTACTGAAATAGCTTGCGGGCCGCTGATTTCACTATGAGTCGTAACAATACGTTCAACAAGAACGCATCAGTTGAGTTAGGTATCGCAACGGTTTCCAACTACTCAACAGTAGGTTGAGTTCGCAGGTAAACTATACTTTTTGACCGAAAATTACTTGCCCTAAAAGTATTCTCCAACTACCATTAAATCAAGAAACTTTTGATGTTTTAGAAAGGTCTGTCTATGGCTGGCGAGAAGAACTGGGTGTTCTGGACCAGTGGTGCGCATATTGTTTCTGGTTTTGAGCAATGCGCTACAGACGGTTTTGTTGGCGTTGACGCAGATGGTGTCGTGTACCTCTTTGATAACAATCAAAATGTCTTTGCTTCGGCTCATGCTTCAGATATTGAGGGAACCGTCAGTAGCTGGAGAGTCACCTGGCTTACCATTGATGATAAAAGATATGTCCTAGAGTTTGTTCCTCTTGCAGATAAGATTGCTCCTCGCCTGATTTTTGGAGCTATAAGCAATGTCTTTATGCAGGAGCTCCATCACGGAGATCAGGAGAAGGTCCCACGAGAACTCCTCGAAGACTTCAAGATTGCATTTGAGAACGCCAAGTATCAGCGCTAAAGCAAGCTAATTTTTTGAATTATTCATATCCTTGCGAATAAGCTCTTTAATGTAGCTTGAACGGTTCTCTTTACCTTCCAAGAACTCTATTAAATCGCTATCACTTGGATATAGATTAAACATAATTGCCTTTACGTTATTCTTTCGATATTTAGCGCTGGCCCTTTTCTGTGCTTCACTAGTAGCCATAATGGATACCTTTCTCACTAAAACAATATACTGCGTCTATAGTAACCTTGAATATCAGCAGCGTTATCAAAACTTGTATCATCTTCAATTTTAAACTCGCAATAATCATAGAATGAATTTTTTTGCTTACGCTTCTTTTAACTGAAAATATAACGGCAGTTCAAAACACACCTAAGTCGGATAATCTGTCAAAAAGACGTATACATGAC
>ERZ772956.1712-NODE-1712-length-14636-cov-8.865578_pt1 | contig 14636 bp, 16 predicted proteins | sample MGYA00580683_ERZ772956 | MGnify/ENA primary metagenome ERZ772956 (study PRJEB29015, sample SAMEA2738077) | human oral metagenome | biome: human oral; feature: human-associated habitat; material: saliva | place: China | collected 2212 ... | reverse complement strand
ACCCGCAAGAACATCGTCCTGCTTGGATTTGGTTTGCTTATATTGATGGTGATTTAGCGGTAGCAGCAGGTCGCGGAACGGCATCAAGTTGGTGGAATTCAGCAATGATTTCACGTAAGGGTCAAATTCACATTGACGGGAAGGTCTATCAAGTCGAATTTGAACCTGTAACAGATAAAGAAAATATTGATAAATTTATAGATTCTTATCGACAACGTTCAGGTTATAGCTGGGATCCTGCTTGGGAGAAAAATTTTAGACCGACAGTGATGCGCCTAAAATTTTTGAAGGAACTTGGAAAAAGCACAAGATAGAATGCCTTGAGAATTGAAGAAAATTGGAGGTTAAAATGGAAAAACAAACTGCAGGACATGAACAACTTGGAGAATTTGCCCCAAAATTTGCTGAATTAAATGATGATATTCTTTTTGGAGAAGTCTGGAGTCGTGAAAAAGAACTTTCAGCACATGAACGTAGTGTCATTACGATTACTGCTTTGATTGCTGGAGGAAATTTTGAACAATTAAATTTTCATATGACAAAAGGAAAAGAAAATGGAATAAGTCAGGAAGAAATTTCAGAAATAATTAAAGGTAAGAATATTTTATTACATAGTGATATTGTTCAAGCATTTGGAAAGGTAGAGATAGATGTTTCTGACTTAAATTTAGATTTTGCATCAGTTTCCGCACATAAAATTGGCGCTCTTAACAATTTTGGTTTTTTATATGCAAAAAATGGTGAGGTAGAACCGTTTATTTTGGGTGGAGGACAAGAACATGGACTTCGTTCAGGAACAAGTGATTTACTTGGAACATTAGTTCTTGCTGATTGTGTAGATGAAACATTAAAATCAATCTCAAAACTTCGTGAATTGAAAAATTATTTTCTTGATAAACTAGAGGAAAACCAAGTAGAGTTCGAAATTAATGGCTTAAAGGATAATTCACTTCCTAATATAATGAATATATATTTTAAGAAGATTGAATCACAACGACTTATTACGTATTTAGATTCATTGAATATTTATATATCTGGAGGTTCTGCTTGTAGTTCTGGGAATATAAAAGGTAGTCGAATTATTACAGAGATGTATGATATAGAGCGAGCTAGTCATTCAGTTAGAATAAGTATTGGCTTTGATATTACAAAGGAAGATTTAAATTTTGTTATTGATAAAATTGTAAGATTAGAAAATAGATTGAAAGAAAGGGATAATTAATGAGTAATGGTAAAAAAGTAGTAGTTGGTATGAGCGGAGGAGTAGACTCATCAGTAACAGCATATCTTTTAAAACAACAAGGGTATGATGTTATAGGTGTTTTTATGAAAAACTGGGAAGAAAAAGATGATCGTGGAGTTTGTGTTGCTGAAAAAGACTATGAAGATGTGATTAAGGTTTGTGAGCAACTAGATATTCCATATTATTCAATAAATTTTGAAAAAGAATATTGGAATAAAGTCTTCACATACTTTTTAGATGAATATAAAAAAGGTCGTACGCCAAACCCAGATATTATGTGTAACAAAGAAATTAAGTTTAAAGTTTTCTTAGAGTATGCGGAAGATTTAGGGGCTGACTATGTGGCAACTGGTCACTATGCTCGTGTAAAAGATGAAGATAATCAAAGATTACTTTTACGTGGTGTGGACAACAACAAAGATCAAACATACTTTTTATCACAATTAAAACAACATCAAATTAAAAATATTTTATTTCCTGTAGGAGAACTTGAGAAAAAGGATGTAAGAAGAATAGCGGAAGAAGCAGGTCTTGCGACTGCAAAGAAAAAAGATTCAACGGGAATATGTTTTATTGGTGAGAAAAATTTCAGAGAATTTTTATCTCAATATTTACCAGCAAAAAGTGGAAAAATGGTAGACCTTGATGGTAATATTCGTGGCGAGCATGTAGGACTTATGCACTACACTATAGGACAACGTCATGGGCTAGGAATTGGTGGAACAAAAGATACAGATGGTGAAGCATGGTTTGCTTGTGGTAAGGATTTAGAAAAAAATATTCTATATGTTTGTCAAGGATTCCACAATGAGAAATTATATTCTGATAGTCTTTTAGCAAGCTCGCTTTCATTTACAACTAAAGACCCACAGCCTAATAAATTTACTTGTACAGCAAAATTCAGATATCGTCAATCGGATACTGAAGTAGATGTAGAAATATTAGAGGATGATAAAGTAAAAGTTGTTTATAAAAACCCAGTTCGTGCGGTAACCCCAGGACAAGCCGTTGTCTTTTATGACGGAGATGTTTGTTTAGGCGGAGCCATAATTGATGAAGTTTATAAAGATGGGGAAAAATTGCAAGTATAGATAGTAAAATTTAATTTATAAAAAAATCCTAAACGTTGTGAAAGGCTAACGTTTAGGATTTTCATTTGAAAATCAAAATACCTTTTTAGCTATTAATAAATTATTAATTTAATTAAAGAAATAAGAAATATAACATAATTTTTTTATTTCATTCCAATAGCTCTAAAATTATAATATATATTGCGCCAAAAGGGTATCAAACTTTCTAATATCAATATCTTTTTTCAGATTTATTTTTATTTTACCAACCTTAGTCCACAGTTCAACTTCAGCATTTAAATCAAATAGTTTTCCTGCATTTTCTGTTGACCACATTAAGATTGATGAGTAAGGAAGAGAGTAAATTTCTACTTTTTTACCAGTAATACCTTGCGCATCCTTGACTATAAGTCGCTTATTTGTAAAAACAGCGACGTCTCTAATTGTTGCAAACGAAGCAACAGGTTTCTCATTTTCTACTAGTAAAGTAGTGATGTCATCCGGGATATCAACTTCTCTAAAAAATGTCCAATTTAATAAATTCATTTCATTTGCCATAGTATCGTCTCCTATTCTTATAAATTTATCGTAGTGAAAGTCTAATAAGGTGATTAATCTTTATTCAAGTATATCATAAATTTAAATAAATATGAATAATATTTTAAGTTTAGGTTTTCAGTACTAATATTGTAATTTTAGTGATATAATATTAGTGCTAGGGGGAGAAAATATGAAATTTAATAAAGAAGAAATAATTTTGTTTTTAAAACAAAATTTTAAAATTATAGCAGCTGCATTTTTATGTAGTGTGTTATTTGTAGCGGCAGGGGTTTATTATTTCAGTAGTTCATCATCGGGTAATAATGATAATATAAACTTTAATGTTCAAAAATCCTCAGAAGATAATCAAAATGGGGAGCAAAAAGAAGATGAAAACAAAATTTTTGTTGATGTAAAAGGTGCTGTAAAAAATCCAGGTGTTTATGAGACTACAAAAGAAAAGAGAGTCAAGGATATAATTGAAGAGGCTGGAGGATTATTAGAAGATGCCGATACATCTAATATAAATCTTAGCCAAAAGTTACGAGATCAGATGGTCATTTACATTTTGAAAAAGGGAGAGAAGCCAAAGCAAATTGGGGAAGCTTCTAGTGTAGGTAACTCAAATGATGCGATTATAAATATAAATACAGCAAGTAAAGAACAACTTATGAAAATATCTGGAATAGGAAAAACTAAAGCTGAGGCTATACTTGCCTATCGAGAAAAAAATGGGGAATTTAAAAGGAAAGAAGATATAACAAAAGTACGAGGTATAGGGAAAGCTACTTTTGATAAAATTAAAGATAAAATAGAGGTATAATTATGCAAAGAATTAGTTGGGATGAATATTTTATGGCACAAAGCCACTTATTATCATTAAGATCTACATGTAGTAGATTATCGGTAGGAGCGACTATCGTTAAAGATAAAAGGATAGTATCTGGAGGATACAATGGATCAATAAAAGGAGATGAGCATTGTATCGATGTTGGTTGTAAAGTTGTTGGGGGACATTGTGTGAGAACAATACACGCTGAAATTAATGCGATACTTCAATGTTCAAGATTTGGAGTAGGGACAGAAGGTGCTACAATATATGTAACACATTTTCCTTGTTTGAACTGTACAAAATCAATAATTCAAGCTGGGATAAAAGAAATTTGCTATGCAAATGATTATAGAAATAATGAATATGCTCGAGAGTTATTAGAAAAATCTGGGATTATAGTAAGAAAAGTAGACTATGATGTCAATTCTGTAGTAGAAAGGCTTTTGGATAATAAGTAATGTATTACTTACAATTAGCAATACTAGCATTAGGGGCGGTATTATTAAATTATAATTTTTTAATATCTATGCTATGTATAATTATTTTTCTACTAATAACTTGGAAAAATAAAAACCTTAATGCTAGGAAAACTATTATTTGTATAATAGTTTTCTTGGCATTTTTTATTCGGGGAGCATATGAACAGAAAACAAATACCACACATATATCTGATGAAAAAAATATAGATATAATCTTAACAATAGATGATAGAATTCAAGTGAATGGCAATTATTTAAAAGGTATTGCGAAATTAAATAAGGAAAAAGTTCTATTCACTTATATTCTTAAAGATGAAAAAGAAAAAACATTTTTTAAAGAACACTTTCAGGGTGGAATGCTAAAAGTAAACGCTGATATAGAAGATATTGGTGAAAAGAAAAATTTTTATTCCTTTGATTATAAAAAATATAATGAAAATAAGGGTATTTTTAAAAACGTAAAAGTCAATGATATTAAGAATTTTGAAGAAAATAAAGGAATTATTTCGAAAATAAAAATATGGAGAATTAGTCTAGGGAGTAAAATTCATAAAGAGATTAGTTTTGATAAAAGTGGCTATATAGAAGCACTTATTTTTGGGGATAAAGCATATTTAGAAAAAGATGAGATTATTAACTATAAAAATTTAGGAACGAGTCATTTACTAGCAATTTCTGGCTTGCATCTAGGGGTATTGATTTCGCTGATTTATTTCATTTTGTTAAGGTTACGATTTAGTGTAGAAATAATAGAGAAAATAGTATTTTTAGTTATCCCATTTTATATGTTAATAAGTGGTTTTAGTCCATCTGTTTTACGTGCAGGGGGCATGATTATGCTTTATATTATTTTCCGAAAGAAGGATATGACAAAACTGGAGGCGTTACTGACAACGTTTATCTTAATGTTGTTTATTAATCCATTATTTATATTTGATATAGGATTTGAGTTATCATTTTTAATAACGTTTTGTTTGCTTATGTCGGATGATTTTTTAAGTGGATCAAAAAATATCTTTACTTCAGGGTTTAAGATTAGTTTAGTTTCATCTTTGGCTAGTTTGCCAATTTTAGTTATGGATTTTTATACCTTTTCTTATATTTCTATAATAAGTAATATATTCTTAGTTCCAATATTTAGTCTAGTAATTTTTCCGCTAGTTCTTATAAGTTATGTTGTATTTTTATTTAGTTCAACAGTATTTAATATAATTTTTAAACCTGTTTTGAATATTTCGTTTAATTTTTTTGATAAAATCCAGGATTTATTTTTAAATTGCTCACCAATGGTAATAGGGAGACATAATAATTATGTTGGAGTTATAATTTTTATTTTTGTCTTGGGTATATTAATTTATCTTAATAAAAATAAATTTTTATTAGCAACTTTAGGAGTACTATTACTATTCTTTACACTCTTAGGTTTTAGTTACATGGGAGAAGCTAAAATAGAAGAGGTAAAAATTGGTAAAAGTGAAATTTATTATGTTAGAGAAGGGCGATGTAATTTATTAATTAATACTTCCAATAATATTCAAAATTTTTATAATGATTTTCGAAAAAAAGACGTAGAATATGATATAATAAACGAATATAATCAAATGTTGAATTATGAAGGAAAGAGAAAAATTGATTATCTTGTTTTAACGAGTTTTAAAAAAGATAAAGTAGGGTATGCAAGCGAACTTGTGGGGAAAGATATGGTTAACGAAGTAATAGTCCTAGATAAAAATAAACACAAGCTCAAAGAAATAATCGAACTTGCAAAATTTAAAGGTATAAAGGTTATCGAAATAAAAGAAAATACAGGTTTTGATTTAGGAACAATAAAATTTTATTACAGTGAACGACAGTTTAGTGTAAAAGGGAAAGATAGAGAATTTAAAATAGAGGTAGATGATTGATGAAAAATGTTTATGTGATTTATGGTGAAAATTTTGAAGCGGTAAATGACTATGAAAAAGAAATTACTAAAAATTATTTAAAAGAAGTAGATGAGTTTAATCGTGTAAAATTAAATATGAATGACCATACGCTAGAAACATTAGTTTATGAATGTAGAAGTAGTGGTTTATTCGGTAATGAGAAAGTAGTAGTAGCTGAAAACTGTAATTTCTTACTGGCAAAACCTAAAAAACTTAAAGTTGAACATAACGTAGACGTTTTGACCACATATTTAGAGAATATAAATGATGAAGTTATTTTAATTCTGAAAAATTCTGAAAAAATTGATAGTCGAAAAAAAATAGTTAAACAATTAAAAGAAATTGGTGAAGTAAAAGAGTTTTCTAATTTTAAAGAACATCAACTTATTGATTACATAGTAAAACAAGTGGAAGAATTGGGATTAGAAATATCAAAAGATGATGCTCAATTTTTAGTAGACTACACACAGTTGGATTTAGCTAATATAAAAAAAGAATTAGAAAAACTTGTTCTTTATTGCGAGGGAATAGGCCGAATCTCTAAAAAAGATATAGAGTTGTTATGTATGCGAAGTTTAGATTATGATGTCTTTAGTTTAACAAATGAACTTTTTGGGAAAAATTACAAAAAATTACGTGAAGTATATAATTCGCTAGTTTTGAAGAGAGAAGAACCGATATTTTTACTTTCATTAATTAGCGGGCAACTTAGACTCTATTATAAGGTAAAAGTATTTCTAAACGAGCATTATTCTCAAAAAGAAATCGCAAAAGAATTGGGTATTCATCCATACAGAGTTCAGTTAGCGGCACAAATGGTTTCTCATTATGATTTAGAAAAAATTATGAGAAGCATAATTATTGCTGCAGATTATGATAAGTTATTAAAATCATCTTATATGGATAAGTATTTGATTTTAGATTTTTTTATAAATAAATTAATAGATGGATTGGAATAGAAAAGCTCAAGTTACAAAGAAACATAACTTAAGAAACAGAATTTAGGTTTAATTCTGCAATTAAATCTGAATTCTATTTTTCTTAAAAATTTCTAAAAAGGTTGCAAAAATTCTGAAAAATCTATTTATTATATTTTTATAAAATGTTATAATTAAGAAAAATTATAAGGAAAAGGAATGTTTAATTTATGAAGAAAATAGAAACTAAATTAGCTCAGTTGGGCAATAGAAAAGATAATGTAACGGGAGCAATCGTTACTCCAATTTATTTATCTACAGCTTATGCACATCCTGGATTAGGAGAAAGTACAGGTTATGATTATACGAGAACAAAAAATCCTACTCGTACTATTTTAGAGGAGGGGCTTTGCGACCTTGAAGAAGGATGTTGTGCTGTTGCGACAAGTTCTGGAATGAGCGCTATTCAATTGATTTTTGAACTTTTTGACTTGAATAGTGAATTTCTAGTATCACGAGATTTATATGGTGGTAGCTTTAGATATTTTGATGAATTGGAACATAAAGGTGCCCAAAAATTTATTTATTTCACCGATGAAGAGGATTTGAAAAATAAAATAACTGATAAAACAGAGGCGGTTTATGTAGAAACACCAACTAATCCTTTAATGCAGGAAGTGAATATAGAGCAAGTAGCAAAAATCGCAAAGCAGAAAGGAGCACTGTTAATAGTTGATAATACACTGTTAACACCATTAAGACAAAAACCTTTAATTTTGGGTGCGGATATTGTTATTCACTCAGCTACAAAATATTTAACTGGCCATAATGATATATTAGCTGGAGCTGTAATTACAAATAACGAAAAAATTGGCGAAAGATTATTATGGCTTTCAAATACAACAGGTGCGGTGTTGTCTTCATTTGATAGTTGGTTGTTTATTAGAAGTTTAAAGACTTTACCATTACGCTTTAGTAAACAAGAAAACAATGCAATCAAATTAGCTGAGGAATTAGAAAAACATCCAAATGTTAAAGAAGTATTATATCCTAAAAGAGGAGCTATGCTAAGTTTCAGACTAAATGATGAGACAAAAATTGATAAGTTTTTACGTTCTCTTAAAGTAGCGACATTTGCTGAAAGTTTGGGAGGAGTTGAAACTTTTGTTACATATCCAACTACACAAACTCATTTTGATATACCAGAAGAGTTACGTTTATCATATGGTTTAACACCAGACTTGTTAAGAGTTTCTGTAGGGATAGAGGATATTGATGATTTGTTAGAGGATTTTTTAAGGGCTTTAGAGGTTTAGGGGGAGTTGAATAATGAGTATAGTAGAAGAATTTGTAAAAAACTATTATGTAGAAAGAAGAAATACTAATAGTTTAAAATGGGATGCATTAGAAGAGAGATTTGGAGATGAAAATCTACTAGCTTTATGGGTTGCAGATATGGAATTTAAAACACCAGAATGCATTAGAGAAGATTTAAATAAAAGGATTGAGCATGGAGTCTTTGGCTATACAAAACTCCCAGAAAGTTATTGTGATGCTTATAAAAAATGGCATAAAGATAAGTATGATTATGAAGTGAATAAAGATTGGATTAGATTTGCACCAGGTATTGTACAAGCAATATTATGGGTGATTCACGCTTATACTAAAGAAAATGAAGCTATTATAATAATGCCACCAGTTTATTATCCTTTTGCTAATTCTATACGAAATAGTAAGCGAAAATTGGTTGAATCGCCGTTAGTAGAAAAAGATGGTACTTTTAAAATTGATTTTGAAAAATTTGAAAATGAAATTGCTAATAACGATGTGAAATTATACATTCATTGCTCACCGCATAATCCAGTAGGGAGGGTTTGGACACTAGAAGAACAAAAACGAGTATTTGAAATCTGTGAGAAGCATAATGTTCTTGTGCTATCTGATGAAATTCATCAAGATTTCACCTATGATAAAAATAAACAAATTTCTGCACTTTCATTGGAAAATGGAAAGTATAATAATAGATTAATAGTTGCTAATTCTGGTTCTAAAACTTTTAATTTAGCCTCATTAGTACATGCGACACTTTTAATCCCAGATAGTAAAATTCGTGAACAATTTGATAAATATAGTAAAAAAAACTTAGGAGCGGAGCCGAGTTTATTAGGACAAATAGCACTTGAAGCGGGATATAGAGAGGGGGATAATTGGTTAAATGGATTAAAAGAAACAGTTATTTTCAATTATAATTTATTACATGATACATTAGCACAGAAGGTTCCTGAAATTATAGTATATCCGTTAGAAGGAACATATTTAGCATTTGTTAATATTGAGAAAGTTTTAAATGGAAAAACAACAAAGCAATTTATACAAGATGAGTGTGGATTAGCAATAGATTTTGGTCACTGGTTTGGGGAAGGCTATAACAATTATATTAGAATTAATCTTGCTACAAGTCCAGATAATATGAAAGAGGCTGTTTCAAGGATTGTTGAAAACTGTAAATAAGTATGATGAAACATTAATAAAAAAACTACTCAGTTTACTGAGTAGTTTTTTTATTATTTAGCTAGGTTTGATTTGTATCTAGCAGCTGCGTTTTTGTGAATTAAATTAGTTTTAGCAGCTTTATCGATTTTTTTGTAAGCAAGGTTTACTAACTCTGCAGCGTTAGCAGCACCTTCAGATTTAGCTAATTTAGCTTTTTTAATAGCTGTACGCATTTCAGACTTTTTAGCTGTGTTAGCTGCGTTAGTTTTAGCATCTTTTCTTACGCTCAATACTGATGATTTAATGTTTGGCATTCGATTCACCTCCTGATTATTAGTGATATTACTAAGAAATATTAATTAATATTCTTAATTACAATGAATTAAGTGTTGTTAAATACAACTATCTCATTTTATCATAATGAAAATGTAAATGCAAGGAGTTTTTTTAATTTTTTATATTGGATTAGCAAAATTCACTAAAAATTAATATTTTTATTGACATTAGATTTAAGAATATGATAGTATATAAGACGTTGATATTTAATTTTACATGAGTAAGGTTATTTGTCTTCTGACTTTATTATAAATAAAAGATGTTTGAGAGATCCATCTATAAAAAAAACTGCGAAATGCTGATTTCTCATATCAGTGTTTTTTTGTTCTCTTAAACAAGATAAGGAGATATATAATGAGAAATAATACAGTTAAAGTTTTAACTATTCAAGCATTATTAGCTGCAATCTACGTTGTATTAACAGTTGCTATTGCTCCATTTTCATACGGAGCAATTCAATTTCGCATAAGTGAGTCTTTATCACAATTAGTAGTATTTAGCAAAAAGTATTGGTTCCCAATTACTCTTGGGGTAGCGATTGCTAATATTTTCAGCCCCTTAGGAATTGTTGATGTGTTTTTTGGAACACTAGGAACAGGTCTTGCACTTGCAATTAGTATTTTTGTTTTTAAATTTATAAAAAACAGAATAGTAAGGCACGTCATTAACATTATTTTATATTTAATTATTTGCATGCCAATAATTGCATATGAGATAACAATATTTAGTGGTGAAAATTCTGCAAGAGTTCCATTTGATTTTGGAGCATTTACTACGATTTATGGCTCATTGCTATTATCGCAAGTGATTGTTATGGTTATTGGTATTGTAATTACAGAAGCGCTAAATAAAGCAGTGGATTTAAAGAAAGTTTTTGAAGCCTAATTAAATTGTCTTCAATATAACATTATAGAAGAAATCAATCCTAAATTTTAAGGATTGGTTTTTCTTTTTTCTCTTGGCTATAACGTATTGTAATAGTTTATAATGATATTATCACCAGTAGATAAATACAAAATTGGGAGAGGAAAATGAAAATTAATGAAGTTGCCAAAGTAAGTGGGGTTAGTTCTAGGACTTTGCATTATTATGATGAAATTGGTTTGCTAAAACCAACAAAACTAGAAAATGGGTATAGAGGCTATACAGCAAATGATTTAGATAAGTTGCAACAAATACTATTTTATAAATTTTTAGGTTTTAAATTAAGTAAGATTGCTGAAATTTTAAATAATAAAAGTAATCATCTCGAAATTTTAGAAGAACAACGTCAATTAATATTAAAGGAAAAGAGTCGTTACGAGCAAATATTAAATACAATAGAGAATACAATAAAAAGTCATAAAGGAGAAGGAAATATGTCAATTGAAGAAAAATTCTCTGGTTTTAAACTAGAGGATGTAAAAAAATATGAGCAATCTGCAAAAGAAAAATATGGAGAAGAAGTAATAGAAGAAGCTAAAGAACGTCAAAAAGGAAAAGAAGATATTGTCAATGAAAAATTTAATAGTATTTTTCGAGAACTTGCTGAATGTAAAAAATTAGGATTAGAGCATTTTGATGAAAAAGTCCAGAATCAAGTTGATAGATTGTATGATTATTTTCGAAAATATGGATTTGATTGCACAATAGAGGTATTTTCTTATATCGGGAAAGGCTATTCGGCTGATCTTGAATTTAAAAATAATATTGATAAATTTGGTGAGGGGGTCGCTGAGTATATAAGTGAAGCAATAGAGTATTATGTTAATAGACATAAATAATGTTATTATTTAAAACAATACCAATAAAAAATTAAAAAAACTATTGACTAACCTTCATTTTTTTTGTAAACTCCCAATTACTTTCAATATAAATGTGTGCTGATATTGTTTGAATAGTATGTTATTCTTTAAGCATAACAAATCATTCTAATAGAATAAAATACTGACTCTTTAAGGCTCGCAAAGCACATCCCATTATTTAATTCGTTTTTTATATTATATTTTTAAGGATGAGTCTATGAATGACACCAAGGAGAAAATATATCTCAAAGATAGTGGAATAGGCGGATCGTCAATTTTAACAATAAAAAGAAAAATCATGATTGCCTTAATTTCGGTTCTATCTGTTTTTTTGATTCTTACAAGTATAGTTCTTGTAAAAAAACTAAGTGGAACTTCAAAACGAAACGCTGTTGTAAAATTATATGATTCCAGTAAAAACCTCGGCTTCTTTATCGAGACGATTATCAAGAATGTATACGATACAAATAAAACCTTAGCAAAAACATTTGAATCCTTCCAAGATATTCCGCCGGAAAACAGAAGATCTTATTTCAATAGTTTACAAAAAGAAATTTTAAGCCTTTTATCTTCTTCTTCGGATAAAATATTGCGGTATGCAACAAGCCTTGTAAAAAATGCCGGTTCATTTTTTTTATCCCTTGTTTTTTTTGCCTTTGCCCTTTACTTTTTTTATGTAGACGGAGCTTATCTTTTCAGTTTGTTAAAACATGCCATTCCTATAGAGAATGAAACATCAAATAAACTTTTTTCTAAAATAGGCGAAATTACAACCAATCTTTTTAAGGGACTTTTTCTTGTTTCGTTTTATCAAGGCGATGGATTTCATCGAGTAGTAGAATGACGCTACCAGACATCTTTGCTTCTTCAGCTACGATTTGTAGGTCTTTCTTTGTATCGGTTGCGGCATTTAGTTGTCTAAAAGCCACTTTTGTACTTCCGCTAATGGCGCTAGCGATACTTGTTTTCCCAGTTCCTGGAGGCCCATATAAAATCATGGATGATAATTGTTTGGCCACAACCATGCGATTGATGATTTTTCCAGGAGAGACAAGATGCTCTTGACCAATCACTTCGTCAATCGTACGAGGTCGCATGCGGTAAGCGAGCGGTTGAGGGTTCATGACAGTTCCTCCTTTTTTCTTTATGTTTAGTGTATCATAAGTTGAAAGAATGATATAATAGGAAAGATTAAAACAACTTATTAGGACAATAAATAGTCATCCCGTATAATAGTATTGTTTGAAAGTGAGGAGAGTGCAAGGTGAATTACTTAGATTATGCAGCAACAACACCAGTTAACCCGGAAGTGTTAGAAGTGATTACAAAGGAAATGGCTTCTTTTGGAAATCCTTCGAGTGTCTATCGTATTGGTCGTGAACAAAAGCAAAAAATCGAACGTGTGAAGAAAGCTATTCTATCAGAACTACAAGCATCTCCACACGATGCCATTATCTTTACAAGTTCAGGTTCTGAAGGAAACAATTTAGTGTTTGAAAGTATTCGTGAGCATTTCGCAAAAGAAAAAGGGCATATTATTGTTTCTGCAGTAGAGCATCCTTCCGTTCGAAAACCTGCTGAATTTTTAGAACAAGAAGGCTTTGAAGTGACGTATTTAGCTCCAAATAAAGATGGCATTGTGACAGTTTCTGAAATTGAGCAGGCTCTAAGAGAGGATACACGTCTAGTTTCGATTATGACGGTTAATAATGAAACAGGCGCAAGATTCCCAATTGAAGAGATTGCTGCTTTATTAAAAGACAAGCCAACTTATTTCCATACAGATGCTGTTCAAGCCTTTGCACAAGAAGCATTAACGGTGGATGGCATTGACTATTTAACGGCATCTGGACATAAAATTTATGCACCGAAAGGGATTGGATTCCTATATAAATCTAAAGATGCGCCAATTCACGCTTTGATTAAAGGTGGAGGACAAGAATTAGGATTTAGAGCAGGAACAGAAAATGTTCCTTATATTTTAGGGCTTGAAAAAGCGATGCAAATCGTTGTAGCGAAAAGAGATGAGCTCGTTCAAAACTATCAAGAGTTACGTGAGTATCTAATCGAAAAGTTGTCTGAAAGAGGCATTGAATTTGAGTTTAATGGAGTAGCAAATCCAAAGAATCCGCATATTTGTAATATTTGGCTAAAGGGAAGAAAAGCAACACAAACGTTAATCTTCAACGATTTAAAAGATGTTTCCGTATCTGCTGGATCTGCATGTTCAGCTGGAAGTGTGCAAATCAGCCCAGTATTGTCTGCAATGTTTAAAGGCGAAACGAGTCGTCTTGAAGAATCTGTCAGACTTTCATTTGGAATGGGTTCAACAAAAGAAGATATTGACGCCTTTGTGGACGCACTGCGTTAAGAGAGAGCTTTTGTTTAGAGGCAAAATATGGTAAACTAACGTTGTAGAAAAAGAAAGAGGAGAAGCGCATATGGCATTTACACCAACTGCATCATTAAAAGGGTCAAACCAAGTCTATTCGGTTAGTCCAACATGTAAAGGATATACATTACGTGATAATGGCTTTACTGAAACAAAATCTGGGAACTTCCAATTGATTCGTAGTCTAGATGAAACAATTGATGATCACCGTGGATTAAAATTAAAAGTCATGGTTGATAAAGATAAAAAACAATTGAAGATTTCTACAGTCACAAAAAACGGATTACAAACAGTTGACTTATACGGCAAAGCGAATACTGCAATGGCTGTTGAGAAATTAGAGTTTATTTTAGAAGGGCTTGTTGAACGAGGCGTTCTTGAAGTAACAACGAAATAGTGTATAAAAAAGAGAGACAGTTCAAAATTGAACTGTCTCGTTTATCATGCACGGGCGGTGTTCCCTGTAGCTGTATTATTCGACTTCAGGTAGCGGCTTAAATTGTGCTACGAAGCTTTGAGTGTCGCCAAAATAAAGATTCTCGCTAGGAACTTCATAAAGCTCCTGCATTTTCTTGCTTAAAGAATATGGAAGATTAGTTGAATCTTTTTCATACTTCGTAAGCGT
>ERZ772956.1706-NODE-1706-length-14671-cov-3.613711_pt1 | contig 14671 bp, 11 predicted proteins | sample MGYA00580683_ERZ772956 | MGnify/ENA primary metagenome ERZ772956 (study PRJEB29015, sample SAMEA2738077) | human oral metagenome | biome: human oral; feature: human-associated habitat; material: saliva | place: China | collected 2212 ... | reverse complement strand
ACCGGCACAGCAAACGACCTCCGATCCCCTACCCATTCACTTTCCGGCACAGCCTTTTCCAGCGCAACAAGATCATCAACGCTGAGCTGACACCGTATTGCTTCCGCATTCTCACGCACTCGTTCTGGTTTGCGCGTGCCGGGAATGGGAACAACGTCATCGCCTTGGGCAAGCAGCCAAGCCAAAGCAACCTGCGAAACAGTCATACCCCGTGATTCCGCAAAAGTAGTCAATGCATCTACTTGTTGCATATTGGCGGACAGATTGGCGTCAACAAATCGCGGGTCGTTTGCGCGAAATGGGCTTTCAGAAACAGCAGTAGCATTTAGTCGTCCACCAAGTAACCCACGTCCGAGCGGGCTGTAGGGAACAACGCCCACCCCGAGCTCGCGAGCAACAGGGATAATGCTGTGTTCGGGTTCGCGCCACATTAGTGACCATTCCAGTTGTACTGTTGCGATGGGGTAAACACCCACAGCGCGTCGTAGTTCGTCGGGCGTAACTTCGGAGACCCCGAGGTGGCGTACTTTTCCTTGAGCCACTAGGTCACTCATGGCACCGATGGAGTCTTCGATAGGTACCTGAGGGTCCACGCGGTGCAGGTAGTAGAGGTCGATGACGTCGGTTCCTAGTCGACGCAGGGAGTCGTCGCAATAGGTAGCAATGCGGTCGGGGTGGGCATCCAGCCCAACACCGTCGTCGCGGCGCATGATCCCGAACTTTGTCGCGATCTGAATCTGCTCACGCGGCACACCACTGCTTGCCACAGCCCGCCCAACCAATTCTTCGTTGTGTCCTTGCCCGTAGCTCATAGCGGTGTCGAGCATGGTGATTCCAGAGTCGAGAGCTGCATGAATGGCGGCAACGGATTCGGCATCGTCAACGGGTCCGTACCCCTGGGAAAGTCCCATGCATCCAAACCCAAGGGCTGAGGTCTTCAAACCGCCGAGATGCCGGACGGCCATATCTGCAAAGTTGTGTTCTGATGTCATGCCACCAGCCTGGCATTCATGGAACTATATGTCTAAGACAAAGTTTTCATCGTTTCCATCACGATTTATTATGGCCCCATGGAGTTGCGTTACTTGGAGTCTTTTGAAGCGGTTGTGCGTTGCGGTGGTTTTACTAAGGCCGCCGAGGACCTACACCTTGCTCAACCTGCGATTTCGTCTCACATCAAGAAGCTGGAACAGGAGCTGGGAGTAACCCTGTTGCACCGTTCACGAACCGTCACGCTCAGCGCAGCCGGTGAGCGGTTTCTTCCCTATGTTCGCCAGGCTCTCGCTGATCTGAACGAAGGAAAACGCCTAATGCGATCGTTCCGGTCGGTCTCGGCGGGTCATGTTCGGGTTGCAGTGACCCCACTAACAGGAAAGTTTGATCTGGTGAGCGCACTCAGTCGCTTCCGAACACGCTATCCGGGTGTCACGATATCGCTGCGTACTGGCCTCATCGCAGAACTCATACACGCTTTGGAGGAAGGCCAGGTTGATGTGGTCATCGGCCCCGCTGATGCCGATGCCGCCAACACCAAACATCTACAGCATCAAGAAATTGCACCTGAACACCTGGTTCTTATCACTCCCCTGGCGGGTCCTCGCCGCGTCACCTCATTAAAGGATGTGGCAACCGAACCCTTCATATGCCTACAACCGGACAGCGGGCTGCGCCATTTACTTAATCAGGCTTTCGCAACCTTCAACGCACAACCGCGCGTGGAGTTTGAAACGCACAGTCCTGCGAGTATTCGCGAGTTGGTTGCGGCTGGGATGGGGTGCGCACTGATCGCGCACTCCGTGGCAGAAGCACCGGGTCCGGCGGTCCAGGTTCACACCCTGTCGGGCCTTCCCCCACACCCGCCAATCAGCGCTCTGTGGAAGCCGGACGCTGATCCGCCTATTGTTCGGTGTGTGGAAGAACTCGCCTGCTAAAAGTTTGCTTATGCCCAGGTCGGAAAAAGGCCGTTTGCGTGCTTGAAGGTAAGCACACTTCACGCGCCCCTAACCTTCCACCTCCTTCTCCATCCCCCGAATAATGAACTCCACTTTCCGGTCAAGCGTCCCACGATCGGTCCAACTAGGATCAGGGACGAAGACGCTGGTGTCGCTGGTACGATCACGCACAACCTCAATACCGGTTCGGCCGTCGTCACCAACCTGCCGGAGCGCCGCAACACCGATGTGGCAGGCAATGGTGGTGTCGCCAATGAAGTCGAAGGCGAAGGCGGCTTGTTCTTCGCTGAGCCCTGCCGCCACAAGTTGGCCCACAATATTTCGAAGGTAGTCCTCAATGTGTGTGAATGCGCTGGGAAACTGGAAGATGGTGATGTCCAACCCGGGGTATTTTTCGCAGCATGTCCATACTTCTTCGGCGGCATGGCGGAGGATGTCTTGCCAGCTCAGTCCGTCGGGCGGTGGTGTCATGGAGTGCCCAGCATGGGCAAGGCAGGCGTGGACGAGGGCGTCCCGGCTGTCAAAGAGCCGGTAGACGGCCGAGGTGGCCACGCCGAGTTGGGTGGCCACGCCAGCGATGGTGAAGCGGTCAATGCCGAGGCGGAGCGCAGCCATAACAGCGTCTTCACTGGTGAATTTGGGTTTGGGGCCGGTTTTGCGGCCGAGTCGTGGTGTGACCATGGTTTCTACGTTAGTTGCCAGCCCTGCGCAGCCGCGCGGGTGTCCCAGAATGCCCGGTAGGTTCCGCCTCGTTCGAAGAGTTCGGAGTGGGTTCCGATGTCTTCGATGGTGCCGTCGGCCTGGAATTGGACGATGGTGTCGGCTTTCCTGATGGTGTCCAGTTTGTGCGCTATTACCAGCACTGTTGCATTTTCACGCAACTTATCGACGGCCGTGACAATATTTGTTTCATTCTCCGGGTCCAGGGCCGATGTGGCCTCATCAAGCAGCACGATGGGTGCTTTTTTCAGCAACGCACGCGCGATGGAGACGCGTTGGCGTTCACCCCCAGATAGCGCCCGTCCGCCTTCGCCCACGGAGGTCTCCCATCCACGCGGCAGACGCTGCACGATTTCAGTCACGCCTGCCAAACGTGCTGCTTCGTGGACTTCCTTGTCGGTGGCGTCGGGGTTGCCAATGCGGATATTGGCTTCAAGGGTGTCGTCGAAGAGGTAGACGTCTTGGAACACCATGGAGAGGCTTTTCATCAACGTGACTGTTGTTTGTTCCCGCACATCAAGCCCACCAACTTTCACCGCACCACTATCAACGTCGTAGAAGCGGCTGACCAGCCTGGCCACAGTGGTTTTACCGCAGCCGGACGGCCCGACCAGCGCCACCATGCTGCGGTTGGGCACGTGGAAACTCACACCGTTCAGCACAGTTTTGTCCGACCCGTAGCCGAAAGTCACGTCCTCAAAATCAATGGTCCCGGGCGTGGGTTGTGCCGTGGATTCCGTAGGTTCGGGCAGGGGCTGAGCGGTCAGGACGTCGTCAATGGAGTCGAGGGCGGAGCGTTGTTCTTCAAGGCTAGCAGCGGTTTCGGTGATGCCCACGAGCGTATGGGTAAAACGGAGGCACAGCCCGATGAACGCGATGGCGGCGACTGGTTCGAGGGTTCCTCCAACGGCGAGGTTTGCGGCAAGGCTGATCAATGTAACGATCACCACTTGCGTGAAGGCACCGCCGAGCAGGTTACCAGCAATTTCGTACCAGAGCTTCCTTCGTTTTGCTTTAAGCCATGTGGCATTGGCGCTGTCGAGTTTGCTGTAGTGGGTGCTGCGTCCGCAGGAGCGCAGCGCGGCTTGGCAATGTGTGAATTCGACAAGGCGGTTGCTGAGTTCCACTTCAGTGGGTTCACCAATGCTCTTCCCTTTATTGATCAGCCCGGTGGTACACAGCACAAGCAGCAGGAATACGGGTATAGAGATGGTGCAGGCAAGACCAAGATGCCAGTCCCACGTCCAAGCGAATACTAGCAGCACAATACTGGCGGTGACACGCTGAATAATGGGAGAGAGCATGTGGGCGATGATTTCGCCGGTCATGACGAGTTCGTTGGCTACCAGTCGTGACAGCAATCCAGCAAGGGGACGGTTAAACCAGCCAAGTGGGAGCGATGACACCTGGTCACCAACTTTTTTGTGCACATTAACCAGGAAGTCCAGGGCCGTTTGGTAGCCCCGCAGGCTTTGCACATATCCCACAATGGCACTGACTACGGCGAGGATGCTGAGCACAATCACCCAACCCCATACCCCAAGCCCCCATACCGGTTCGTTGTTGGCCAGAGCAGTGACGCAAGGCAGCAACAGGCATAGGGCAACACCTTCGATGAGTCCAGCAGCAATGCTGAACCAGATGGTGGTGTTGATCAGACGCTGTTCTTTAAGCATCCTTTTGATGCGCGGAATGATGTCTACAAGTGTGAGTTTCATTGGTTATGCCTCCTGGGCGGGTGCGTGCTGCCAAAGCGCACGGTAAAGCGGCTGTTCGAGCAGTTCATGGTGAGTTCCGCTGGTCACCACACGCCCACGGTCGACCACGATGATGCGGTCCGCGCCGACAATGGATTCAGGGCGGTGTGCGATCACAAGCACGGTGCGGCCTTTGACCAACGTGCTGAGTGCCCGTTGGATTTCTGCCTCGGATTCGGGGTCGGTGAAAGCGGTGGCCTCATCAAGGATGAGTACCGGGGCGTCAATCAGTAGGGCACGGGCGATGGCGATGCGTTGCTCCTGACCACCGGAAAGTCCCTGATCGGAGCCGTAGATGGTCTCAAAACCGTCGGGGAGCGCTTCAATCACGTCCAGGATATGGGCGCTGCGCGCGGCCTCGCGGACTTCTTCATAGCTGGCACCGGGCTTGCCCAGAGCGATGTTATCGCGCAGTGAAATGCGTAGTAGCTGCGGGTCCTGCAGCACAAACGCAACATGCTTATACAGTTCATTCGAAGGGATGTCTTTTAAGTCAACACCGCCCAAGGTGATGCGACCCGAGTCGGGATCGTTGAACCGGGCCAGCAGGGTTGCCAGCGTGGACTTGCCCGAACCAGAAGGGCCAACCAGAGCGGTGACGGTGCCTTCCTTCAGTTCGAAACTGGCGTGATCCACAGCTAGCACATCCCCGTAGGAGAAAGACACGTCCTCATAGGCCACATCCGAGCCTGCAATCACAGGCCCACTAGCACTCTCGTCAGCAGCACCATCGACCTGCGCATCTCCCCCAGCTCGCGTCTCCAGAATCGGAATGTCCAGCGCTTGCGTCACGCGGAGCGCGGCAGCACCTGCGGTTTGGTAGGTCCACGCAGTGTTACCCAATACTTCAATGGAGTAAGGCAGCATCAGGGCGATCAGTGAGGTGGTCAGCACGTCGGCAGGTTCCACCCACCCAGCATGCGCCATGGCCGCTCCCCCACCCAGGTTGATGGCCAGCAGCAGAGGAATGGTCACGGTAGCGTTAGCAAAAGCATTACTGCGCAGTAGCGGGATGGTCCAGTCGAGGTAGAAGGCGGAGAATTCATCAGCTGCGTCTTGGTAGCGTTTGTGTGCCCGCCCGACGGTACCGAAGGCTTTGACCACGGTAATGCCGGTGACAAATTCCACCATGGTGGCGGATACCTGGGCGAGTTTGTTGTCTACTTGCACGGTTTTATCGCCCATGCCGCGCATCATTATGGCCATGATGAGCCCGTAGATGGGCAATGTTGCTATAGTCAGCAACCCGAGCCGCCAGTCGATCACAAAAGCGTAGACGGCCAGGGCAACCGGAGTGACCATTGCCTGCGTCACATCCACAGGCTGGTGGGCCACCAGAGCATGCACCATGGAGATGTCGTCTTGCAGCGCTTTACGCACCTTTCCCGCATTGGTAGAGGTGAACCAGCCAAGCGGCGCACTGGCTACGCGTGCGATAGTGCGTTCACGCACGAGTGCCGCGAATTTCGCATCAGCAAAATGTGTCACCCCCAAGGCAATACCGATGCACGCGAGCCGCGCACCAAATGTGCCGATCAGAATGTTCACAATGGTGGTGACGCGCGCCGTGTCCACCTCCGTGCCGGTGGAGTACGCCTCATAAAACACCGCACCGAGTTTGACCAGTGCAATGTAGGGGGCGATGGCGAGCACACCGCCCAGAGCCGCGAGTGTTCGCCCCACAAGGAGACGCACTGAGATGGGTTTGAGTAGTTCTTTCAGCGCAACCCTTCCGGCTTCACGCTCAGTCATGGGTTTACTGGTGTTGCTCGTCATGGCTGTTACTCCTTTCCTGTAAGAGGGTTCAGATGGACGATGCGGTCCGCGCAGTGGTTAAGAAATTCATGGTCGTGACTGATCACGATCACCACAACACCACGTGCGGTCAGCTTTTTTAGTTGTTCGGAAATGTCCACGAGGTGCCGGTAGTCCACACCGGACGTGGGTTCGTCGAGAATGAGCACGTGGGTATTCATGCTGAGAGCCGTGGCGATGACTAGCCGCTGCTTCTGCCCGCCGGACAGCGACATCGGGTGCCTGTCCGCCAGCTTCCCCAGACCCAGCTGTTCCAGGTGCTGGGCGTCGGCTTCCTGTGCCACGGTTTCTGCAAATAGTTGGCGGTGCACATCCTGCATCACCAGGAAGGCCGCGCCCTTCTTCATCGGCTCGCTTATCGATGCCCCGTCTTCCGCAGCACGCACCAAACGTATGCCGTTTTTCGGTGTTCCTCTATCCATTTTTTGCAGGCTGCAGAGCACCCGAGCCAGCGTGGTTTTGCCCGCACCGTTGGGGCCAACGAGGCCGGTGACCTGGCCTGCGGGAAACACAACACCGGATATATCAAGGACACGTTTGCCCTGGAATGACACCACCGCCGAATCAATGTGCAGCCCTGGAACATCGCCGGGTTCTTGTTCGGGGACGGTGAGTTCCGGCGCACTCAAGCAGCGAAGCCCCAGGTCGCGGCGGCGAGCGTCATTAAGTTGGAAAAATTCTTCACCAGTAAATTCCTGGGCTATCCTGCCGTCCTCCACGAGGATCACGCGGTCTACAATGCCGGCGAGGAAATACACGCGATGCTCGGCTATCACCAGGGTTTTTCCTTGTTCCTTGAGCCTGCGCAGCAGGGCGGCGAAGTCCTCAATGGACTCGGGGTCAAGGTTGGAGGTAGGTTCATCGAACAACAGGATGGGGGTGTCCTGCGCGTAGGCTTGCGCGCAGGCGACTTTCTGCAGCTGCCCACCAGACAGGCCCCACAGGTTCAGGCCCGCCAGGTCGCTGATGCCCACGTATTCCAGCGCCTCTGCACTGCGAGCGCGGATCGTATCTGGAGGTAGCTGGTAGTTTTCCCCGGCGAAGGCGAGCTCGCTATCCACATCGGTGGTAAAGAACTGTGTGCGGGGGTTTTGGAACACAGTGGCGGTGAGGGTCCCCATCTGGTGTACCTCAGTCTCCGCGACGTTGTGCCTGTCCACTGTAACGGTACCGGTACCCTCCACCGTGTGGAAGTGCGGGATCAGGCCGTTGATCAGCCGCAATACGCTGGATTTTCCGCTGCCGCTGGCGCCGCAGATGAGGGTGACGGTACCGGGTTCAATGTCCAGGCTGATCCCGTGCAGCACCGATTCCTCCGAACCGCTGTATTGCACAGAAACATCGCCAATGTGGATGCTCACAATGCACCTCCCCAGAACGCGTACACGGTGATGGCCGCGACAACGGCGATAGTCAGGGCGTCGACAAGCGAGAACCGCAGGCGAACAACGGAGGTGGGGGTGCCCGGCGCGCCGAGTCCGCGGATAAGCGCGGCGGCAGCGAGATCGTCGGCAATGCGAGCGGAGGCGGACAGTACGGGGACGATGAGTTTTTCGGCGGTGCGGACGGGATGCAGCCACAGCGCCGAGCCGCTGAATCCGCGCAGGGCTAGGGCTTCAAGGACACCACGGAATTCCTGGAAGGCGACGGGGATGAAGCGGAACACCACGGCGAGGGGAATGATGAAGGCGCGTGGCGCGTGGAGCTGCCGGAACGCGGTGATGAGTTCGCTGACGGTGGTGCTGGTGATCATCCAGTAGGCCAGTGCGATGCAGGTGCCGATGCGCGCCAGCCAATACCCCACCAACGCGCTGGTGGCGATGATCCAGCCGGTGACCGAATTATGCGGCAGCAGGGGCGCGGTGTATAGCACTGCGGCGATGGCAATTCCGGTGGCGTAGGTGGCGACGGCTCGGAGGGAGGCGTCGATAAGCAGCAACAGGGTTGCTAAGGCCACGATGATCCACAGAACCTTGCTGGGAAAGGCACCCATCGCCAGCATGTTGCACACGGTAATGGTGAGCAGTTTGGTGCGGGGGTCTAGGCCGCTTCTGCCTGTGAGTCTGTGCGCTGGAACGCGAGATGGGACGTGGTTCATTAAACGACGCCTGCTCGCTGGAAGTGCTTTTTCAGCATGGTCATGCCGATATTGGCGGCAATAAAGGAGATGATGAAGGTAATGACCATCCAACATATCAACACGGTGGGGGTGAGTAGTTGCTGCATGGCCTCGGCGTACTCGGCACTCATGGAGTCCTGGACGTGGGCGAAGTAGGCATCTGAGTTGTAGAAGATGGGCGCGATGGGCGCGATGCTCCACAGGTTTAGTACGGCGTAGGCGAGGCAGTTGGTGATGCGCCTTCGGTAGTGTCCACTGTTGGCGATGAGGTCTGCGAGGAAGCCCATTGCCAGGCCGAGGATGCTGACGTACCAGGTGTGTCCGGTGGCCATCATGAGGAAACCGACAATGGTACCTGTGATGGTGAGTGCGCCAAAGTAGGGGGTTTTGGCGATGTACAGCATCACGACGACACCGTTGCAGACCACTCCGATCAAGGCGCCGACAATGATCATGAGGGGAGAGATAATTCCCAACATCCCACTGCCGAAGGTGATGACAAAGTACAGAGCGGTGAAAACGCCCGCGTATACAAGATACCGCGGATTAGTGATGCTCTGAGCTGAGGTTTTGCGCATTTTTGGTTGCATTGTGGATTGCATTGTTGGTTGTGTCATTGCGATTCCTTAAGCGATGTTTGCAGTGATGCTTGCCCAACCCCCATCACATTAAATAAGGGTTGCCTTAGTTAATTATGAATTTCATTCATTATTTAACGCCGCCACCCCCTGCCAAGCAAGCATTTTTTCCAAATAGGCACCCCCAAACAGGTAGAATCACCGGCGTGAGCCCCACGCAGAAACCAACATTTAGCCACGCCAACCCCACCACCCCGCCCAAGGCCGAACGCGAGGCAGGGCGTGATACTGGGCGTGACGCTGGGCGTCGGGCGGAACGCGAGGAACAGCGCCGCGCCGAACTCGCCGCCGCCCCCTATGTCGCTGCAACGGTACTGTCCACCGGCATTCACCCCGCCACGTCCCGCATGGTGGGGCTGCACATGGCTACCTACTCCCCCGACGGCGAGGTTGTGGACACCTACTTCTGCGTGTTCAACCCCGGCGATAACCCCGGTCCCCGGCACCTACACTCCCTCACGCCGGAGGACATTGAGCAGGGCGTGGGTTTTGAAACACAACTGCGCCAGATCTGCGCGTTTATCGATGGCCGCACCCTCATCGTGCACAATTCCACCCGCGACTGGGGTTTCATCGTCGCGGAATCCAGGCGCGCCGTGCGCGTCCTCAACTCTAAAGGCCCACGCAGCCGGGGACAACGACGCGGCCAGCGGGGACGGCGACGCCGCATAGGGCACATCCCCCGACCTGAGATGGTGGTGGACACCTTGGAGAGCGCGCGGCGTCGTCAAGCAAACCTGCCGGACACACGCCTACGAGCGGTGGCGCGGGCACTCGGCATGCGCGCCCCTTCCCCCAAGGCATCCGCGGCGCGCGCGGCAATCCCGGCCGAGCAGCTGGCGCGAGAAAACACGCTGCTGCTCGGACGCATGTTTTTCAACCGCCTGAGAGATAGCGACGTGGTTCAGGCAAGCCCGAATGACCTGCGCGGGGATCGTTTTGGCCTGCAGCGCAGCCGCCTGCGTCTCGACGCCGCGACCGCCACCCGCCGCTACACCAATCCCGGCATGCACCAACCCGGAAAGGATCTGGTGCAGGGGATGGAGGTGGTGATCACCCCCGACATCACCGTTGACCCCGACGAGATAATCGCGGCGGCGATGGATGCAGGACTCGCCTACTCCGAACAGCTCACCCGAGAAACCAGCCTGGTGGTGTGCAACCAGGAGGGGGAACTACGCGGAAAGGCCATGCACGCGCGCCGCAAAGGCATCCCTTTGGTGTCCGATACTGAATTTATGCAGCTCACCCAAAATGTTCGTGCAGGTACCGCCGAATAAGCGCTGGATTCACTAGTATTTAGGGAATGAGCTTGAACCTTCCTGCGCCTCTGCAGCGGCTGCGCACTACCGTGGCCACCACAGCGGCGACACTGGCCACCAAGGCGTCGCAAATGACTGGTCGGGGGGCCGGTGGCATGATCGGCGGCCTCATCGCGGGGGCCATTGACCCGAACATCATGGCCAACCTCGGAGGCGGACGCCCCGTGGCCCTGATCACCGGCACCAACGGCAAATCCACCACCACACGCATGCTGGCTGCAGCGCTACGCACACAGTACGCCGTGGCCACCAACGAAGGTGGCGACAACATGGACGCCGGCATCATTTCCGCACTCATGGCGGGTCGCGGGGCGTCACACGTGGTGCTGGAATGCGACGAACTGCACGTCCCAGCGGTTGCTGACCGCCTGAATCCTTCCTGCCTGGTGCTGTTGAACCTCACCCGCGACCAGCTTGACCGCGTGGGCGAAATCAACACCATCGAGCGGCGCCTGCGGGCCTGCGTGGAAGCACACCCCGAGATGACCGTGATCGCCAACTGCGACGACGTCCTGGTCACCTCCGTTGCCTACGACGCACCCAACGTCATCTGGGTCTCCGCAGGTGCAGGCTGGGTTGGCGACTCCGTCAGCTGCCCCCGCACCGGCGGCCACATCGTCCGCGACGGCGACGACTGGCACGCCCTCACCCCGCTTGCCGACGGCCGCACCTTCCGCCGCCCCACACCCACCTGGAGCATCAGCGAATCAGGCATTGCAGTACCCTCTGAGGTTTCGGTGGAGGTTGTATCTTTGTCGTTGACTCTGCCAGGCAATGCTAACCGTGGCAACGCTACAGAAGCGCTCGCCGCCGCCATTGAAGTGTTTAAGATCCCCCTTGATGGGGCAGTGCAGGCAGTCCAAGCCGTCTCCAACGTGGCCGGACGCTACTCCACCATTACTTTCGAACAATGGGAAGTGCACATGCTCCTGGCCAAGAACCCCGCAGGGTGGCAAGAAGCACTCTCCATGGTGGACCGCACCGCCGACGGCATCGTGATCAGCGTCAATGGGCAAGTCGCCGACGGTGAAGACCTCTCCTGGCTCTGGGACGTCTCCTTCGAAGCATTCGAAAAGACCCACATCGTTGCAGCAGGAGAACGTGGTACCGACCTCGCCGTCCGACTCATCTACGCCGATGTGCCCCACACGCACGTACCCAGCACCGTGGTGGCCATCCGCAGTTGCCCACCCGGACGCGTCGAAGTACTCGCCAACTACACCGCATTCCGCGACCTGAAAAAAGCCCTGGAGAAAATAACAGAGGTGCGCAAATGAGCGAACTAACCATCGGACTCATCCTCCCCGACGTCCTAGGCACCTACGGCGACAACGGCAACGCCCTGGTCCTGCGGGGACGCGCCCGCAAGCGCGGCATTGACACGGAGGTCGTGACCATCAAACTTGGCGAACCCGTGCCCACCAACCTGGACCTCTACTGCGTCGGCGGCGGCGAAGACACCGCACAAATCCTCGCAGCAAAACACCTCACCGAACACCGGGGACTCATCGAAGCCGCCAACCTCGGGCGACCCATCTTCGCCATATGCGCCGGACTGCAAGTCCTTGGCGAATCCTTCCGCGCCGACGGGCGCATCGTCGACGGCGTTGGACTCATCGACGCCACCACCAGCTCCCTTGAGAAACGCACCATCGGCGAACTCATCTCCACCCCAGCCGGAATCCCAGAACTCACCGACACACTCACCGGCTTTGAAAACCACATGGGTGCCACCATCCTTGGTCCCGACGCCGCCCCCCTCGGGCGCGTCATCCGGGGTGTAGGAAACTGCGATGCCCACGGCGCAACCACTGACGGTTCTACTGAAGCTGACGGGCAAGTAGGCGCCGAAGGCGTAGTACAAGGCAGCATCATAGCCACCTACATGCACGGACCGGCGCTCGCCCGCAACCCCCAGCTTGCCGACCTGCTGCTAGCTCGTGCGATGGGAGTTGAACTGTCCTCGCTGGAGCCGCTGGATATTCCCGAGGTTGAGCAGCTAAGGAAGGAGAGATTGAGGTAGGTTTAGGAATTGGAGGGTTAGTTGTTATCGTTAAGTAGATCTATCTCTAAGCAAAAAGAAAAAGCCTACCTAGCCTAGAGATAGAAAAATGACAGCAAGATTGCAAGTTGCTTGAACAAAAGCACACTCAAGACGCCCAAAGTAGGGCCATACTTATTTCTGCATCAACGAGAAGTTAACATTAACTAAAAGCAATGATGCCCCTAAGGAACTTAACCATAGCTACCATATTAGCAATAAGCGCATGCAAACAATGTCAACAACTATACTAGAATAGCTTTTCCTTCATTAGTGCGCCATTTGACGGAAGTATTCTTTTCCCATCATGACAAAAGCTTCCAAACCACAGTTAGTTTTGTTAGAATCTACTGACATGACAACCCTTCGCGCCGACCATCCACATTCCGACCTACTCAAACGAGGATCACTCTCACGAAAAACCAATCTTCAAGAGCAGTTTCAAATTGGACTATTTCGCAGTATTGCAGCCGCAGCAGGATGCTGTATTGCACAACCTGAACTTGATGAAGGTATAGATTTTTTCCTGACACATAGACTACCGAATGGGCGCTCTACATTGATAAATGTTCAAATGAAATGCACTGCTAATAAAAATAGCAAAAATGGGCAATCCATCCCTGTAAAATTATCTCGACAACGATACGACCAAATGCGCATAACCGGAAAAGAGTATCCGTTCATATTAGTAGTACACCAAATACCCGAAAAAATGGACGAATGGATTGAAATGCCCCAAGGGGAAATAAGCATACTCCGCCACAAAAGCTATTGGGCCAATCTAACAGGGGAACCAGATCCAACCAGCAATTCAGAAAAAGTTACGGTACACGTTCCAACCATCAACATACTGGATGATGCCTCCTTACTTGATATAATTGTTCAATGCTACCTAGGAGATTTTCCGAAATGAATCTGGAAATATCACTGCAAGCACTGCAATCAGTACTCAATAATCTTGGCTGGGTACCTAAGGAAGACAACCAGCACCAAATCGAATACTGGACTCCAGGTGAGGATACTTTATTAACCGGAAACAACCGTTCACTAAATGAATTTTCACTATACATTCCAACTAATTTGTCTGCGCCAGATTTTCGTTTAAACTTTAATCGCGCTTTATGGGAACTAAGTCGAATCTCTCAAACTAATATTCATGAAGCCATGGATCTTGCCATGCGAAAAATTGAGCTAACTCTTGATGAGCTAGAAATAAAAACTGAAACACCTAATATATCCGGCATTGTTGGTTGGGACCAAGGTTTTAGACTTTTTAATGGAACACGAACAATTATGGATGCAGCAGCACGCACAGCAACAGGAAATGAACGACATTTCGCCAACAAAGCCTCAGTGATTGCTGCAAATTTTCTTGAGGGATGTTTCATGGGACAAACTCGAATTGGAAGTTATTCAGTCACAGCTTTAATCCCTGCCAATCAAGAATTTTCAACAACAAACAGCACTAAAGATAAAATCTCAAGTCTCCTTCGAGGAAGGATAATATCTAATACCCTAGCCACTTCCCTCGAAGCAGCTAAAGAAACTTTAGAGGAATATATAAGTAGCCCCAATGATGAAATATTTGGATGGGGGGTTTCCCAAGGTCTGTCATTTGAGCTATTTTCGGGGATACGCGAAACCTTAACTCATGATGAGACTGAAATAGTTATTGAGTTTCGCCCCATTCCTACAGATAACATTTCAAATCAAATTATTCGTCGACACTTCACTTTCGATACAAAATATAAGGATGCCATTGACCAAGCTTGTCAAGTACTTCACCGAAAACCCGCTTCCCAAAGCGTAGCTTTAACAGGTGAAGTTACGGCACTTAAAAGATCTTTGAGCGATCCGAATTCAGCCCAAATAAAACTGAAAGCCATCTTCGAAAGCAAGGTCCGGACTTTCACCGTCCATTTATCTCATACAGACTATGACAAGGCTGTTGATGCTCACAAAAGTCGGATGCGGCTTAGTGTCACGGGAACTTCCGAACAAGCAGTAGTGAAAAATGTAAATTCTGTTTACATCACAACCGATCCGGTTATTGAAAATAGCAAGCACGAGGATGAAAATCAGGAGGTGCTTTTTTAAGCACACAAGAGTGCATTTACAACATCATTAAGTCGATGCGCAATTAGATCGTATCTACTCAACAGAACGTATTAACTCAGGGTTCTTAGGGTTTGACGTGATAATACACAACGCGTCATCCAATGATATTGAGCCGTGGTTTAACCCAAGAAAGCCTCTTCCCGGATGGCTTCTAGAAGAGAACACAGAATCTCCCCCCTACAGCCTCAA
>ERZ772956.1703-NODE-1703-length-14697-cov-39.939011_pt1 | contig 14697 bp, 13 predicted proteins | sample MGYA00580683_ERZ772956 | MGnify/ENA primary metagenome ERZ772956 (study PRJEB29015, sample SAMEA2738077) | human oral metagenome | biome: human oral; feature: human-associated habitat; material: saliva | place: China | collected 2212 ... | reverse complement strand
GCCCGCGAGATCGCCACACGCGAGCTTCGCTCGGAGTGGTCGATCTCGAAGCCCGGCCAGGCCTTGCCGTCGCCCACGGGACAGAGCCGACGGATGACCAGCGCCTTGTCGCGCTCCGCGCGCCTCGGCATGTCGGTGTTCACGCTTCTCGTGTCGGCCTTCCTCGTCATCGCGGGTGCCCCCTCTTCTTTTGCTGACCCGAGTCCCGACCCCGACCTCGCGCAGAGCGTTGCCGCGCACGAAGAATGGTCGAATGAGGCCAGCGAGATCGCCGTCGGGCACGTTGACCTCGGCCCCCGACTGATCGACGGGCAGTGGCGGGCCGGCCTGCGCCACGACGCCGAGAGCGGCGCTGTGTGGCGCGACCCTAACCAGACCGTCCTGCGGGTCAGCGATGCGGCCATCATGACTGCGCCCGACTCCGCCGACTACCCCTTCCTGGCCGACGTCGCGGGCAAGCCCGTGTACGTCGTGCCCCAGACGCAGAACCCGGGCGTCGTGTGGCTCGGCTGGAACACGCAGGACCCCGCCGTCACGGCCACCATCGACCGCGGCCTCACCATGCGCGTCGGCCCCGTGAGCGGCCCCGGCCGCGCGTGGCTGTTCCTGCAGTCCGGCACCTTCGGCAAGCCCCTCCTGCTCGCCGACTCGGGCGCGGCGCCCGGCGACGTGTGGATCGACTCGGGCACGCACGTGCACGCCAACTGGGCGTTCTCCGCGCCCGGCACCTACACGGCGACCGTGACCTTCCTGGGCACGACCACCGCCGGCGAGGCCGTCTCCGCCTCCACGACCCTGCGCTTCGCTGTCGGTGACGCGGCGTCGGCGTCCGAGGCCCTGGCCATGGCCGCGCCCGCGGCTGCCCCCGCCGATGGCGCGTCCGCTTCTTCCTCTTCCTCTGGGGCTGCGCCCGCTGCTTCCGGGGCCGCTGACCCCGCTGGTTCCTCCTCTGCCGCAGGCGCTGCGTCGGGCGGACTGCCCGACTGGGCCTTCCTCGCGATCATCGCCGTCGCCGCGGCGTCGCTCCTCGTGATCGGCGCCCTCGTCGTTGCGCGCTCGCGCCGCAGCCGCGCCGAACAGGCCGCCGCCATCGCCGAGGCCGACTCCATCCTCGCGCCCCTGCCCACCGCCCAGGGTGAGGGCTCGGGCGAGCGCGGCCCCGGCCTCGTCGATCGAGGAGGGGAGCAGTGAGCCAGCTGTGCGTCACCGGACTGGGCGCGTCCCTGGGCGGGCGCAGCGTCCTCGAGGGCGTCGACCTGGAGGTAGAGGCCGGGGAGCTCGTCGGCCTCATCGGACCCAACGGCGCCGGAAAGACCACGCTGATCCGCTCGATCCTGGGCTTGATTCCCTCCAGCGGGCGCGTCGAGACTGACGGTGCGATCGGCTACGTGCCGCAGCGCCACGAGTTCGCGTGGGACTTCCCGATCAGCGTGCGCGACGCCGTCCTGCAGGCCGTCACCGTGCGGCGCGGACTGCTGGGGCGCGCGCGGACCCCGCACTTTCGCGCGGTTGAGGAGGCCCTGTCCCTCGTGGGCATGCGCGACCTCGCCAAGCGCCCCATCGGCGAGCTGTCCGGCGGGCAGCGCCAGCGCGTCCTCGTTGCCCGGGCCCTCGCGATCCGGCCCGCCGTGCTGCTCCTCGACGAGCCCTTCACCGGCCTCGACATGCCCACGCAGGAGATGCTCATGGACCTGTTCCGCGCGCTCGCGGATGGGGGCCGGGCCCTCCTCATGACCACGCACGACCTCATCGGCGCGCGCGCCGGCTGCGACCGCCTGTACCTGCTGCGGCGCACGATCGTCGCCTCCGGGCGGCCCGAGGAGCTGGCAGACGCCGACCCGTGGATCCGCGCCTTCGACGTGCGACCCGACAACCCGATCCTCGACGCCCTAGGAGTGCGCGCATGAGCACCGTGATCCACGCGGCCGGACGTGCCCTCGTACCGGCGGCCGACTTCCTGAGCCCCTACGACTTCTTCCGTGACCTGACGAATCCCGCGCTGGCGTTCCTGCCGCGTGCGCTGCTGATCGCGGTCGTCGCCGCGCTCGTATGCGGCAGCGTCGGCGTGCACGTCGTCCTGCGCGGCATGGCGTTCATCGGTGACGCGGTCGCGCACTCCGTGTTCCCCGGCCTGGCGATCGCCTTCGTGTGCGGCGGTTCCCTGGTGCTGGGCGGCGCGCTCGCGGGCGTCGTGACCGCCGTGCTCGTGGCCTTGTTGGCGCAAAATCGCAGGCTGAAGGAGGACTCCGTCATCGGCGTGCTCTTCGTGGGCGCGTTTGCATTGGGCGTCGCGATCATCGCGCGGGCGCCCGGGTACGCGGGGAGCCTGCAGGACTTCCTGTTCGGGTCGATCACCGGTATTCCGGCGTCGGATGTGCCCGTGGTGCTGGGCGGCGCGTTGTTTGTGTTGCTCATGCTGTTCCTGGCGCACCGGCCCATCGTGGCCGTGACCCTGGACCGCGAGAGTGCCCGGGCGGCGGGCGTGCATGTGCTGCTGGCTGACCTGTCTTTGTACATCGCGGTGGCTCTCGCCGTCGTGATCTCCGTGCAGACGATCGGCAACGTGCTGGTGCTTGCTTTGTTGGTGACCCCCGCGGCCACCGCTCGCCTCCTGTGCGACCGCCTGGGGACCATGATGATCCTGTCACCCGCGCTCGGCGCCTCCGGGGGCCTGGTGGGCCTATACCTGTCGTGGGCGCTGGATGTGCCCACGGGCGCCACGATCGTCCTGGTGCTCACCGCGTGCTTCGTGCTCGCCTGGGTCTTCGCGCCGAGGCATGGCCTCCTCGCGCGGAGCCTGCGCGAGAGGCGGGGGTGACTGTCTGGGCGTGGGGCGCCTGCGGGTGCGAGCTGACGGGGCTGACTTCAGTCCCGTCTATCCGAGCCCTGTTTCACTTCTGATCGTGCGGATCGTCGGTGATTGTTTCACGTGAAACACTGACGTTGAGGCCCCAGCCCACGATGATGGGCTGGGGCGCGTTTAGATACGAGTTCCGGTTCCTCGGCTGCTCATTCTATGACACGTAACGGCGCAGTAATGAGTGTCTATGAGACAAAATGTCCACGGTATGATCCATAGTTGTGGCTCTATGAGATAGAAAGCCGCCTCTATGACACAGAAATGTGGGTCTATGAGATAGAATCGATCCTATGATCAAGAGTATTGATGATCTGCTGGGCGCTCTGGCTGTACTAGAGCTGCGTGGTGGTGATACCACTTCGATTGAGGCGAAGACATTCTCCAAGTATTCGTCTGCACAGATGGGACCGACCATGTGTGCCTTCGCGAACATGCCCGAAGGGGGAGTAGTCCTGATGGGCGTGTCGGAGCAGGGTGGTATCAACGTTGTCGGCGTCGATGACGTCAACAGCCTCTTGCAGAGCGCAGCTAGCCAGGCGCGGAACGGCTTTAGTGTGCCGATCATGATCGATGCTCATGCTTTTGACCTGGACGGAAAGACCGTCGGAGTCGTCAACGTCGCAGGCGCGAACACGAACGACAAGCCGGTGCGATGGATGGAAGACAAAAAAGCATACTTGCGCCAGTACGACGGTGACTATCAAATGTCGCCGTCGGAGGAGCAGATGCTTCTTTTTCGCCATCACCGCCCGAACGCCGATGCGCAGCATGTGCCCGGTAGCTCTCTTCGGGACCTTGACTCAGACCTGGTCAAACGGTATCTCGCCTCTGTCCGCGAGACGACCCCACGCCTCGTCAGTGAGAGTGATGAAGCGGTCCTTTATTACACGGGCGTCGTTGCGGGCCGCGACAGTGAAGAGTTGTCGGTCGCCGGCCTGTATGCGTTGGGTGAGTATCCTCAGCGCCTTCTCCCGCACCTGACGGTCACGGCTGCAGTCGAAGGCGCAGATGATGTGCGAGCCGTTAACCGTCGTGATTTCACGGGGGCGCTGCCGGTCATCTTGGATGATGTCTTGGGCTGGGTTGCGCAGAATGTGGAATCGCGACAGGTCGTGACACGGGATGGGAATGGGCTGACGGATTACGCGGTGCCCCTGCTGGCAGCCCGCGAGGTCATCGCGAATGCACTTGTTCATCGTGATCTATCCGAGGCCTCACGGGGGAAGGGTATCGATCTGAGGATCACCCGTGACGGGTTTCGGTTGACGAATCCTGGTGGGCTGTGGGGAATCACGGTTGACCGGCTGGGCACCGGCGATCATCCCGCGGTAAACGAACACCTCTATCAGATCTGCCGCAATGTTGAAGGACGTAGTGGGCGCGTCATCGAGGCGATGGGGACGGGTATTCGAGAGGCTCGTCGGGCGTTGCAGGAAGCCGGGATGGCGGAGCCTCTTTTCTTCGATAATGGAGTGTGTTTTACGGTTCGTTTCCCGAACTCGGCGCTCATGCCTGACGATGACCTGGCGTGGATTGGTAGTCTCGGCTTGGAACAGGCGGCAAGTCTGAATCTGCGCCAGAAGGAGGCTCTGGTCGAGATGCGTCACGGCCGAACCTGGAGCAATGGGGAATATAGGGAGCACTTTGGTGTGACCGCTGACGAAGCGCGTGCGGATCTGCGCGACCTCGTGTCACGAGGTCTGGTGACGTCCACGGGTGAGCGCCGTTGGGTGCGTTACGAGCTTGTTCAGGGGAGCTGAGGGATCCTTTCTGGTGTCCTGTCGGCTGTTGAACGTGAAATATTGACGCTGAGGCCCCAGCCCACGATGGTGGGCTGGGGCCTCAGTGTGTTGAACCTGGTCGTGTGTGAGCGCTGCATGATGCCTCGTGGGTAGTCCTCGCCGAGGGCAAAGCGAGTTATTGGAACGATCGCCGTCGGAGAGAACCTTCGGGGGAGATGTCCGCTTCTGGCGGAGTTCTATTCCTTGTGTGACCAGAAATGTTTGACGACCCATATATCTCCGTCAGCTACAAGCAGCATGGTGCCTTCGTAATGGTCGACAGCTTCATCACTCTTCGAAGAAAAAGAGATGGTGGAGTAGTCAGGTTTAGTTGCGTCATTGTCTTTACGAATAGCGGTTCCACTCTGCTCGGAGTAGTCGAATTTAATGCATGTTCCGCTAATTTGATCTGGCGTAGATGTACAGTCCCATATCTCTTTCGTCATGAGGTACTTGATCGTAATTGGTCGTGTGACAATTCGATCTGCATGAAGTGCCTGGACGTCGTCATTTACTCTGGTGCAGAAATTGTCGATCTGGCATACCGTCATGAAGTCTTCTGTGTCTCCGGTATTGAACGCATATGCCCACAGGTCGACGTACCACTGTGATGTCGCTTGGGCACCAATTTGTCCACCTGCGTAGAGGTGTGGCGGGGGAGTGGGTTTCGTAATCTCGGCGGGTGTTGGCTCGGCGGATTGAGGGGCGTCTCCTGATTGGGGGCCAGATTGTTCGGTGCGCTCAGACTGGGGCGACTGTGCCCCGGACTGAAGATCAGCGTTCGCGTGGGCTCGAGCGTTGAATGCGTGGAACCCCAGGAACGACGCGCCGATGATGACAACAGCGGCAATGGCGGCGCCGATCCACTGGCCGATGGTGGAGAGTTTGGTGGTCATGGTGCATCACTCGCTAGTGTCCTTGTTTTTCTTCCCAGGTGTCGGTGTTGCTAATGAGGAGGTGACCCAGGGGGAATGGGCCTGTTGTCTCCGTGGTGGTGACCAGGCCGTTGATGGTTTGGGTGTCTCCGGTGAAGGGGTTGGTGGCCGTGCCTGCCCAGGTGGTGGTCAGCGTGATGGTGCGCGTGGCCTCGGGGTAGGGGCCGTCGAATCTGGATCTCCAGCCGTTTGGTGGCGTGTAGTAGTGGCGGATGAGGGCTGGGTCGGTGTTGGGGTCCATGCCTTCTTGCCAGGGCATCCCCGGCGAGGTCGTGGTCAGGTCCGGGGTGTCGTCTCCCCAACTCCACGTGTAGGACGTGGCCGTGAATGTCACGGTGACCTCGCGGCCGAACATCGTAACTACATGGGTTTGTGTAGGGCGTGTAGCCGATACGATCGTGGGGATGTGTTTGTTCGTGTACGACACCCCGTCGGGCCGCTTGTACAGGCCAGCGCCATCGGCGTGGATGACCGCGCGTGCAAGATAGAGCATGTCGCGTGTCGTTGGGATACGGCCTGGGTCTTGGTTCGATCCGCCCTGCGGATCGGGGGGAAGTGGACAATTGTCGACGGTGTTGTCATCAGAGACTACCGGACTGTTGGATGCCTTTCCGACGTAAACGATCTTGCAGGGTACTGCACTCTTATAGGAGTCTGACACGGGATCAGCCTGCATATCAGCTGTTAGGCGAGGAATATCGTCAGCGGGAAGATGATCACTCGGAGAAGAATCCGGGTCGGATTCGTGATCTCCGTACTCTCCATCAACGACGGCGTGCCCATCTTCGGTGTGTCCTCCTATCCTAGGAGGCTCTGCTCCTAGAGCAGATGCGGAATTGGGCACCAGAAAAGAGGGAAAAAGAACGACTAGAAGAATTGTGATACTGAAAAACGGTAATCTAGCCCTCATTATCACCAACAGTCCTTCCTTGTACCTCTTTCCATCCACCGTCTCGCCATGTCATAATGAATGTGACTGTGGACTTATATGTTGAGCTGGAAGACTGTAGTTTTGTCCGTGTGCAGGAGGTTCCGTCGTCTGTTTCCGTACGGAATTTAACAAGAATAGATCCCTCAGGTACGTCGTCTCCATTTGCAGCAATTGGCTCTACGCGGAGAACATGCGTGATATTTGATTCCATTCCGTAACTCCATCCGTTGGCATATTGCTCATTCACATCATTGATGTAGTCCGATGCAAATTTCGACGTTGGGGACGACATGTCCGCGAATGGTTGCGTGTCTCCTGTGTTCCATGCGTAGACGAGTAGTGCGAGGTAGTGTTCTGCGGCTGCTTCCGCTCCACGCTCACTGTTTTCCTTTGCCGCCTCGGGTAGCTCCGGCTTTGTGTATGTGTCCGCAGCGAACTCGGCTGGGCGCACGAGGACTCCGTCGGGGCCGATTTGGTAGCCGCCGGACATGGCGGGCTCGCTCGACACTGTGGGGGCGGGCGTGGGCTGCACTGTGGGGCCTGTGGCCGCGACGGTGGGCGTCTCACCCCAGGCGTGCCACCAGCCTTCGGCGACACCGTTGACATAGAGGGCGAAGAAACCGCCAATCACCAGTCCCACAACTGCGATACGGATACCCCAATCGACAGCACCGGCACGCATCCAGGAACGAACCTGGGTGCGCCCTCCCGCGGAGCGCGTGCGGGTGGCAGCCCGAGAGGGTGACGCGGGGTCGTGCGAGTGCTGCTCGTCGGGCAACTCCAGCTCAAGGACCGCGTCGTCTTCGTCAGCGACAGATCGATTGGACAGGGGTGAGTTCTCCATGGTGTGCCCTCCACGGTGAGATGCGTGTTGGTCCGCCCCCGCCGTTGGGGGCGGACCCTTAGCTGCCAGGGTACGCGCAGAACCGACACGAAACACTAAGAATGCTGCGCAACCATCACGCAAATCCTCCCACCCACATTCCCGTTACCGCACGAATGTGCAGACCTGAGCCCCGGCCTCGTCGTGACCTGTGGGTATGGGCGTGTTCCCAGATTGTCACTGGTCGGCGATACCGAATTATCGGCCTTGCAAGTGGACACAGATGCGTGCCCCGTGCGATATGGTTATCGAGAAATGAAGCGGCGTAGCTCTTCGACGCGCGGGAACGAACGGCGCATGTTGGCGCGATGTGGCGGCGTATTTCTCGCATCGGGATCCACACCGCATAGAGGAACGGCTGAAACGACGAGAACTCTTGAGGACGAGAGGACTGCCGTGAAGACACAAGGAGTACAACTATGGAACTCATCGATGAGTTGATCAACGCTGCACAGACCTTCTACGATGACGCGCGCGCGAATGAGAATGGGCGCTCCCGCTCGTGGGAGCATTGCTATCGCGTCTTCCGAGATGCGCGGACCGCCCCTTCCCCCGACTATGACTATTTGAGCCTGCACCTCGCTTTCTACCTGGCGAGCTGGGGGATGTATCGGGGTTCGTCCTTCCTGCTTCAGAAGGACTACAAGGTGCTGTCGCCCATCGTCGAGAAGGTCCTGAAACCCGAATATGACTGCCTGTTTGGGCTCGCGTGCGCGGATTTGCGAAACAATGACGTTTGGGTGCAGTACATGAAGCTGTACGACAAGATCGACAGCTATTTCGATCCGATCCGCGAAAAGGTCGCAGGGCGTAAGGTTACGACTTCTGTGTCCCCGGTCCTCATCACGAAAATCCTCATGGGAACGCTCGGCTGCGTGCCCGCATACGACAGATTCTTTGAAGAAGGAGCGAGGTATTTTGGCCTAGAAAAGAAGACTTATCACGAGAACTCTCTCCTCGAACTCGCGGATATTTACGAGGCCCACAACGACCGCCTTGAGGAAGCGCGGCGCGGAATGCGGACTGATGACCTCATCTATCCGCAGATGAAGCTACTCGATATGGGATTTTGGCAGGTTGGGTTCGAGAAGGACGCTGGGGACGCCAAGTGACCCGTGACTGAACTTCTGGTGGGGTCGGCGACGCCGAGAATCTCGGTCATCGCCGACCCCACCAAGAGTCGCTACCCCCTCGATTGGGCACGTGCCACCCGCCGTGAGGACAGTGGGTGGGCACCCAACTTAGGCCTCGATAATGAGGCCACCGTTGGATGCACACGAGGAGGAGCCGCGATCACGGTCGAGTGGGCAACACCGCCTGCCCGATCCTGGTCTTGACGTCCTCGACTTCCCCGGAGAGAACGTCGATGACGGCATTCATGAGCGGTAGCTGATCGCGAAGCTCCGGGGCGTGCTGTTCGACGAACTTGAGCGCCAAACTGGCCGCAGGAACGCCTTCGACAGTCTGCTCGAGGCGAGCCATCTCCTCGAGCGCTTCCTTCGGCCCTTCGCCGCGCCCGATGCGCACGCCGTAGAACTTGTTGCGCCCGGATAGCCCCGTCACCTCGAGGTCGCCGACACCCGGGAGGCCGAATGCGGTCTTTTCGTTGGCACCCTGCGAGGTGCCGAGGATCGACATTTCCCTCACGGCCTCGTTAAATGTGGCCGCCTTGAGGTTGTGGTGCGGAACCCCGGTCTTCTCCTGGAGGCCGTCAGCGATGCCGAGCGCGATCGCGAAGACGTTCTTCATGGGAGCGCAGATTTCCACGCCGGTTTCGTCGTCGGTGGCCTCGATGGCGTAGTTGTCGGTGCGAATTGCGCGCGCGTACTTGATGGCGACGTCGAGATCCTTGCATCCAAAGATGGTCGCGGTGGGTTCCCGTGCCGCGCATTCGTTCGCCTTGACGGGACCCGCGACGGCGATGATCGGGGGCAGGTTGTCGTATCCCTCGTTTGCCGCGATGCGTCGGATTGAGTCGGGCAGCAAGAGCACGTCGCCGTTGTCGAACTCAAGGAATCCCTTGGAGGTCACCATGAGGGCATCGGCTTTGACGATGCCGGGTAGCGCCATTTTCACGACTTGCTCGACGCCGACGGAGGCCACGGAAACGATGACGGTGTCCGCGCCTTCCAGGGCCTCGTCGAGTTCGGAGGAGCGGTAGAGGGTGACGCCCTGCGCGAACGGCTGGTTGGTGCGCGGGTGGTTCTCGCCTCGCTCGATTGCGTCGAGGAGGTGATCGTCGAGCCACGTTCCCCACAGCCGCACGTCCCAGCCGGCGTCCGCGAGCGGCGTGCAAATGGCCGAGCCCATCGCTCCGGCGCCAAGGACGGTAATGGTAGACATTGTTTCTCCTTGCGATTTCTAGAGTTCTGCCTTCGGCGATTCGGGTTTCGTCGAGGGGGTCTTGCGGGAGAGCTCGTAGAGGTCCTCGAATACGTCCTTCAGCTTTGGGTAGAGCTTGCGCTGGACTTTGGCGACGTCGCAGTACTGCTCGTGCTTCTCCATGTCGGGTTCGATTGTTTCGCCGTATTGCGCCATCTTCTTTGCGGTGGCGGCGACGTCATGCTCGCCATAGATGCCCGTCGAGGCCATGGCGAGGACTGCCGCACCGAGCGCGGAGATCTCGTCCTGAGTGCACACGGTGATGGGCAGGGCGGTCGTGTCCGCCATGATTTGGCGCCACAGGAGGGAGCGCGTGCCGCCACCCATCGCGCGCAGTCCGGTGAGCTTGACGCCGGTGCCTGCCTCGATCGAGTCGAGGTTGTAGCGCATTTCGAATCCGATGGATTCGAGGATGGAGCGGTACATGTGGGCGCGAGAGTGGGTGCCGCGCCAGCCGATGACGGCTCCTCGGGCGACGGAGTCCCAGTGGGGGGATTGGACGGCGTTCCAGTAGGGGAGTGTCACGAGGCCTTCGCAGCCCGGCGGAATGCGGCTCGCGGCCTCGTCTAGGGCGGGGTCGGGTGCGCCGAGGAGCTTCGGATCGCCGAGGGTTTCACGGAACCAACCGGCCAGGTAGGAGCCGGAGGACTGGAGGACCTCGAACACGTAGTTGCCGGGGATGCCGGAGACGTGGGTGCGGAAGACCTTGTCGTACCTGTAGATCGGCGAGTCGACGCCCGCGTTGACGGCTGTGCCGAGGTTGAGGAATCCGACCTCGGGATCGACGGCGGCGGCGCCGATGCCGGCTGCCTGGCCGTCGCCGAGGCCGGCGATGACGGGTACTTCGGCGATGCCCCACTCTTCGGCGAGTTCTTTGCGCAGCGTGCCCATCTCGTAGGAGGGTTCGACGAGGTCTGCCATCTGTTCGCGGGAAACGCCCGCAATGTCGAGGAGTTCGTCGGACCAGTCGCGCTTCTGAATGTCGAAGAGGCCGAGGGAGTCCGCGGCGGCCTGCGAGCTCACGGGGCGTCCGGTGAGCATCCAGGCGACGTAGCCGTGAACATCCATCACCTTGTAGGCGTCAGCGAAGATCTCGGGTTCGTGTTCCTTGACCCAGGCCATCTTGTAGATGGCGGGGGTGACGCCGGCTGGCTTTCCGGAGAGCTCGTGGATGTGTTCGCTGCCGTAGCGGCGGATTTGCTCGGTGGCGCGGCCGTCGAGCCACAGGATGCCGTTTCGGAGCGGTCGTCCGTCCTTGTCGAAGGGGGCGAAGGACTCACGCTGATGGGTGATGCCGATGGCCGCGATACGGCTGCGGTCTGTCGGCGAGAGCTTGGAGAGCGCCTCCCCGATGGTCGCGCGGCTGGTTTCCCACCAGCGGATCGGGTTGTGCTCGTACTGGTCCATCGCGGGGGTGTGCAGCTGGATGTTCTGCTTGGCTGTGTGCCAGATGTTTCCTTCTGCGTCGACGACGATCGCCTTCGTGGATGTCGTCGAGGAGTCGATTGCGACGACGAGAGGACCGTCTGCCAGATACTTGTTCTCGGTCATGATGCTTTTGCCTCACCTGTGAATGACAATTGCTGATCTCGCACACACGGAAAGGCCATTCTTTCTGCGCGGCGATGAATGCAGAGACTACTCCGCCTGGCAGTGAGGAACAATGAAGCTGTCACATGCGCACGAGAGGGTGCGAGGCCACGTTGTCGCGATGAGTGTGGCGCGTCGGCTTCATTGGAAAAGTGCGGAAAATGGCGGTTTATCTGCGTGTTTGTGGTGTGGTGTATCGTCTGCTGCCGCCTGCATGGGCGGCGGGGATGCATACGTTGTGTAAAAGCGAGGCGCATTCAAGATGCACATAGGTGCGCTTGGGGCGCTAACCGCAAATTGTTGGAGATGGCGCTGTAGGAGCAAATGTGCTCACATGTAGATGGGATGTAGCGGAGTGCGCTTCCTAGGTTCCTCGGCGGTCTCTTTATCGACCCGGATCCAGCTTGACGAGTAGCCCGTGAGGTTCGGTTGACTAGGTTGCTGGGATGCGGCTGGGCTTAGGCTGGTGTTGTTGACACTTCGTGAAGCGGGTGTGGGGCGTGTGGCTTCTACGGATGAACGCATCTAAGCCTGCGATTCCTGTTGCTTTACACGAGCCGCTTGGATGATTGCCTGGAGAAAGGGCGCGTCCGCCGATCGTGTTTCAGCATTGAGTTGGTCAAAAGGACGAGCAGCTTCATGGTCGGGGTCCGGGCGTGTTCAATTGTCTGTGTATCCGTCTTTTTGTTTGAAAGGATTGATGCATGATGAATGATGATGATGATGTTGTTGTGTCTGGCGCTAGTGGGCGTGAGGCTGTGGAGGAGCTGCGTCGCTCGGGGGCGTTGGATGCGTTGTTTGAGCGTCTTGATGCTGGTGAGGTCGAGATGACGGGCAGTCAGGGCTTGTTGCCCGCGTTGCTGAAGGAGGCCTTGGAGCGCGGCCTTGCCGCTGAGCTTTCCGAGCACTTGGGGTATGAGAAGGGCCAGACCAGCACCCAGGCGCGCTCGAACACGAGGAACGGCACGACGAAGAAGACCGTGATATCGGAGGTGGGAGCCTTTGAGATCGAGGTTCCCCGGGATCGGGCAGGCTCTTTCACCCCACGCCTGGTACGCAAAGGACAGCGGCGCCTCGATGGCTTGGATGCGATGATTATCAGCTTGTATGCCGGGGGGATGACGGTACGCGATATCCGCCATCACCTGGCTTCCACCATCGGCGTGGAGGTCAGTGCCGGGACGATTTCCACGATCACTGACGCGGTGTGCGAGGCTGTCTTAGAGTGGCAGCACCGCCCCCTCGAAGCGTTCTACCCGGTGATCTACCTGGACGCGATCCGCATCAAAATCCGACGCGATCACACAGTGGAGAACAGGGCCGCTCACCTGGCGGTCGGAGTGGACATGGAGGGCATCAAGCATGTGCTGGGCATCTGGGTCCAAGCCGATGAAGGAGCGGCTTTTTGGGCCCACGTATGCGCCGAGCTGGCCAACCGGGGCGTGCGCGATGTCCTGATCGTGTGCTGCGACGGATTGACTGGCCTGCCCGAAGCCATCGAAGCGACCTGGCCCCAGTCCATGGTCCAAACCTGCGTCGTTCACTTAATCCGCGCGTCCATGCGTTTCGTGGCCTACAAGGACCGCAAGGCCGTCGCAGCCGCTCTCAAGGCCGTGTACAGCGCGCCCAACGAAGAAACCGCCCGAGGGGCGCTGGAAGAGTTTGCGGCCAGCGAGCTGGGAGCACGCTACCCCCAAACCGCCTCGACCTGGCAGCGCGCCTGGCAGCGCTTCACGCCATTCCTGGCGTTCCCGCCCATGTTACGCCGCGTCGTGTACACCACCAACGCTATCGAATCGTTGAACTACCAGCTGCGTAAAATCACCAAGAACCGCGGGCATTTCCCCAGCGAAGAAGCCGCCGTCAAACTCCTATGGCTGGGAATCTGCAACATCGAAGACAAACGAGCCGCCCAGCGCCTCACAAACGCAGGCAAACCCCCCAACAAACGAACAGGACACACCCGCCTCATCCAAGGACACACCACCACCAACTGGAAACAAGCCCTCGCCCAACTCACCACCGCCTACCCCGACCGAATTACCCCCTACCTCTAACCCCCATACACAGAAAAATTGACAGGCTCCGGGGTCCGTCTCGCTGATCCAAGCCGCCCAAGCGTCGTGGACGTCTTCGCAACGGGTGTTCGCCCCCTTGGCTCTCATGAGAACCGCATAGGCGCGGAAGAGCGCCTCCGAATGTGCCGGTATCTCGGTACCGTCGGGAATCTGCTGTCGGATTAGTTCAGCATCACGTTCGATGTAGTTCATCTACGCACCCAAGCATCCCAACACAACATAGAGTGCCGCATACACGAGTGGGACGTACTTTTCGACGTTTCCCAGCTGCTTGTACTCAACCTTTAGTCGCTGGATGCGGCTAATGGACTCATCAGAATTCCCCAATTTGATCCATTCATCTCTGAAGGGCTGAACTGGCAAATACTCATGCTCGATAGCGTTGATGACCTTAAACTTTGCCTTGTTGAGTTCACGGTAATTGCGCAATAGCAAGAACCAGCAGAACGCTAGTACAGCACCCGCTAAACAGGTCGCCCGCAATGCCCAGGGACCAGAGTTGGAAGGAAACAGTCCGGCTACCGTGACTAAGCCTGTGTTGACGGTCAGAAAGAAGGCATTTGCCGTAGCACGCCGGGAAGAGACCCGATCCGCCATTTCAACCGCCAACTTGTAGATGTCAAGGACTTGGGGGTCAACTGAAGCTGGCTGATCGTTCATCGACTTCCTCCGACCAGGATCTTGAGGTTGTCCCAAGTCCACTCGTAGAGCTTGTCAGAGAGCAGTGCTGTGCTCGGCTTAGTGACATCACCGGTGGAGTAGCCTGCAAGAAGGAAATACGGGATGCCTTCCTCCTGCGCCATCTTAAGTTCTTCGGCGACACCGGTCGCCGTGTGTGCATGACGACCGCACAGGACGATCACCACGTCACATTGGCGAATTCTCCTGCGTGCCTCGCTCTTCCAAGTGGGCGATGCTTCCTTGATGGACCAGTCGGCGATAGCGAATGGGCTGTCGCTCAGTTCGGATTGCGCCAGTAGCGCGACCTTAATTACGAGGTCGTGGTCGTAGTCGAAACTGACGAAGGCTCGAGTAAGCATTGTGTGCTCCAATCTCTAGATTCGTTTGAATTTCACAATATGCGATGACTTGGGATGTTCCCTTGCCTCAAGAGACCACCCAGGACACGGTGAATAGTTCGTTGGTTTCTTCCTTGGGTTCGAGGGCCATCGAGGCTTTGTCGAGGTAGGCGTCGGATTCGTCGCGGAGTTTGTCGCGTTGGCGGCGGTATTCGTCGTCGGCTTCTTCGGCTTTGCG
>ERZ772956.1701-NODE-1701-length-14705-cov-4.712082_pt1 | contig 14705 bp, 16 predicted proteins | sample MGYA00580683_ERZ772956 | MGnify/ENA primary metagenome ERZ772956 (study PRJEB29015, sample SAMEA2738077) | human oral metagenome | biome: human oral; feature: human-associated habitat; material: saliva | place: China | collected 2212 ... | reverse complement strand
TTTGAGCTTGGATGTAGGTGGTATGATGGCACAAAAAATGTACAAAATACTAATTTCCCCTTTTTATATGTCAATCAAGAGGGAGCGATCCAGTCTGGGAGTTGGATGGGCATATTTATTGATATGTCAAATCGCGAGGAAAATGTAGATAAAGTCCTCGCAATGACCCCTGTCTCAGAGGGAGATGAAGCATACACTTTTAAGCCCTATGACCGTGTGCTCGGGCGCGACAAGGGAGATCAAGGATGGTATGTTGATCTCTTTGTGAGCAAGGGAGAAGAACCATATAAGTATAGGTGTTTTAGGTACTCCTATAAATATTGTATACCATATGCTGGGAATGAGCATCTTGCCAAGATTAACTAAGAAGAAATAAAGATTATGGAAGAACAAGTAACCATGACGCCCGAGGAACGGGCAGAGTACGAGGAGTTTAGAGCAGCAAAAGCCCGTGAACGGGAGGAAGCAGCGCGCAAGGCGCAACGCGAGGATTACGCTATCCTCGTCAATTGTGAGGTGTCGACTGCAGTTGCCCAGCTCACTGAGCTCAGTGAGCAGATGCGGATGATCAAGGATACCATCTACGACAATTTTAGGACGATCCTGAAAATGAAGGATGAGGTAATGCACCTCTCGCGCGAGGGAGGGCAGTATACGCATACTTTTACAACCTCTGACTCGCGTTACAGGATAACGCTCGGTTGTCGTACTGTCGACGACTATCGAGACACAGTAGAGGATGGTATTGCAATCGTTACAGAGTATCTGCAATCGTTAGCTAAAGATCAAGATAGCGCGGATCTCGTCGAGACGGTGATGCATCTCCTCTCGCGCAACAAGCGCGGAGTGTTACAGCCATCTCGGGTGATCCAGCTGCGTCAGCTTGCTGACAAGAGGCAGGATGCCCGCCTCCTTGAGGGGGTGAAAATCATCGAGGAGAGCTATCAGCCCTACACCTCCAAGGCCTTTGTGCAGGCTCAAGTCAAAGAGGCAACAGGCTGGGCGACTATCCCTCTTAATATGACAGAGGTATGAGCAGGGGTATACGTTTTACTCCATCCGGCAAGGGATTTGTTGCAGTGGTAAGTACCGCGGCGGCAAGAGATAGACGTATCCCTACCACTCGCAAGGAGTGTGTGATGGAGGGGGGATTGCGTTTCGTCCTCCATCTCACAGAGCGAGAGTGGCACAACATAGAGGTGCTCTCAAAGGGAGCAGCACCTGAGGGTTAGTTAGTTTATTTCTTATCTTTTCATCCAGGGGTGCGACGTCGGGAGATGCAGCACCCCTTTTTGTTTACATTTCCGGCGGCTTTGTTTACACTTGCGTGCGCCAAATGTTATATAAACGTAAATCTCATATAGGAGATGTATTTTGTATGCAAAACATATTGCGTATACAAAATATATTACTACCTTTGTGATGTCAAAAGAACGACAAAACGAAAAAAGAAACGAACGAAAAAAAGAAAACGAAAATGACAACGATCGAAAAACTACAACAACTCGGAGCAGCTCAGTACATTGACTTCTCATTTGCCGACACTAAAAGCCTTTTAGAATGCTACCTCTGCAATGACAGAGATGCAGAGGCTATCCAAGCTATCCGCATCCTCAATGATGGATGCGGAATGATACTCGAAGTAAAACTCGGGGAGATTATGATGCACAAGGCATCGACCGTGTACATTACAATCGAAGACAACGAAATGATGGATCTTGTTGAAGCAAGTGACATCAAGATGGAGAACGTGGAAGTCATCTACTCGAGCGATGAAGCAGACAATGAAGATGCTGCTATGAAACCTCTAACGAAAGAACAAGTAATCGAGCTAGTAAGCAAGGCAGAAGGAGTCCTAATCGCAACAAACGCCGGTGAACAAGTGACTAGTCATTGTGAAGAACTAGCTGAGAGCCTAAAAGGCATGTGCTATCATGGTCTTATCGCTGAAGACAAGGCTCCAGCAGACATCGCAGAATCTCCAAGCTACGAGAAGGGATGGGGAGTATACAAGTTTAGCGCTCCCGACTGCAATACAATCGACAGCGACCTCTACATCAATATCGGCGAGTAAGACAAACAAGGGGGCGGGATAGTCCGCCCCCTAAGACAATACTACTATGAGAGAGAAAAAGAATAGGACAGTATACCTCGCTAGGGTAGCATTCATGTGCGGAGGTGATAAAATGCCATATATGCAAACCCTAACAATAAGATACTCATATGTTGCTCCTCTTGACGCATGGACGCTATATATCAATGAAGAGAATTATAAGGGATATCTCGAGGGTGTTGATGATGCTTGTTTTGAAGGCTGGGGCAAGGAGATGAATCAAGATGAGGGAAATGCACTTATAAGCGGGCTACTTAATAGCGGATGGCATACCGTACAGAGTGGAGATTACGGTGATTGGAATAACGTTGCTTGCCTCTATGCACAGCGTGCTGAAAATGCAGAAATACTGCTAAATGACATGCTAAGTAAGTTGAGAAATTAATAGGAACTATGGATAACAGATTTAGGCTCTCGATTATCGACACTACTCCTGCATATGTAGAGGAGCTCGGTGAGTACGAAGATTGTATAGAGGATATTGTACGCTTCTGCGATTATGAGCCTCTCGATGCATTTAGAAACGCTAAAATAATGACCGCTCTTGCGACGAAAGGAGAGGTAAGGCTAGAAATTACAATTGTAGAGACGGAAGAGACATACTACATCGATCTTAACACAGAGCTCGGCTGGGGGTGTTATGATAAAGGCGACTGGACGCTCTACAGGGCTGCAAAGCATCAATGCTTTGACATGTTTGATAATTAAAAGGGTATGACAACAAAAGAATTTGGTGCGATACTGCGTACGCTGCGTGAGGAGAGCGGTATCACGCAGTATCGACTCATCAAGGATAAGGTGGTGACGAGTACAACTCAGCTGCAGGATGTCGAGGAGGCGCGTCGGGATGTGCGTCTCTCAACCGTCTTGAGGATGCTCGATGCCTATGGTAAGGATATACAAATCATCGACAAGGGTGCTACAAATACGGCAAAATGATTACCTTTGCGTTGTCAGCAATGACGTCGCGCCTTTGGGTGCGTGAGTTGAAACGATTACAACACTATCGTTTTCGATTTTCGATCGTTGGGGAGGCTCTCGGGTCTCCCCTTTTTTATCTCTTGATTTTTGCTTTTACGGAGCCTAGGAGGTCGAGAGACTGCAACCGATAGTCTACTGCCTTGCGCCATTTACGGCGTGTATGACGCGTAACACCTGCAAACTGGCGCTTAGGTATGCGGATGGTAAGCTGCGTCCGCTTAGTGATAGCAAGCGCCTTGTATTTAGGGTCTTTTGTGCTTTTATACATCGCCCAAAAATATTTTCGCATCTTGGTTGTTACCGGGACCTGTACAACCCCTCCCTCGTTGTGTATATGAGCATAGAGAGTGCTGCTGTTGATAACGACCTGGTTGCCGTCCGCCTCAACCGTGATGCTCCGCCTTAGTGCCCCGCTGCGCAGCATAAGAGAGCCGATGCCATCCTCGTGCTTGCGTGGAGGCCACGCCTTACCATCCCACTCCTTGCGTACAAATGCCTCTGCGGTCTCCTCCTGCATGATGACGAGTAGATCGTTAGCTAACAAGCGCTCAAGGTCTTGCTTATCTAGTTCCATGATTTGTTTATTCCGATTTTATTATTATCTTTGTGGTGAGGATTAACCGGGTAATGCCGCTATTCTTCGTCCGCGGGGGCTAATACTTAGTTCATAAGTGTTAGCCTTCCGTCTTTTTATAGATAATCATAACATTTTCGGTTTCACCCTCTTGTATCCAAACTTCGTCTATTTTGTCGCCGTTTCTACAGCGATTGGCAATTACCTTTTTTACAAAGTAATCCGTCCAATCGGGGTGACGTTGTATTATGACTCGAGGAGATTGCTCTAATCCCCTATTGAGCATGTTTTTTATTGCACGTTTACCGTCTGTGTTGTCACTGTATCCTTTGACCTCTCTATATACGCTTACTCCATCTTTTGTACAACGCAAATCGGGACATTTGCCCTCGTACTCAGTCCCGATTAAGTCTGCATATATAGTCTTGTAATCAAAATCTCTTGCCCCATGTTGCACGTTTGGCAAGATCTCGACGTCCTCCCCATTTTTAGCAAAATAGCGTGCAGACGCAAGTATCTGTTTGTAGTCTGATTTTGTTGTATCTACATTGTCGTATAGCTCAATAGTATGCCCATCCTTGGTTGTCTCGATGATCCTCTTGGTCGGGATATAGTCATCCCCTAGATTTTTCTCAATTTTCGCTCTTTCTTTATTCCCATTTTTCCCATAGTATGGGTGTTTTGGGGGTATAAGTCGCCCCTCTTTGCCCGGATTAAATCTAAAAATCTCCTGCTTACCGGGGGTCATCTCCTCCATGAGATCGACGACCTCCTTGCTCTCAGAGCGAGGGTGCGTCCCCGGGATTACCTGTATTACATCGCACCGACACCCCCAGCCGTTGGGCGGGAAACAGGTGTCCCACGCAGGGTCACTAAAGGGGAGACACATACCATTAAGGCGGGCATGGTCAGCGCGTACTTTTTCGTCTCCTGCGGTCTTGTAGAGGAGATCGTACGCGTCGCCAAACTCCGCAAAGCGCTCCCACTTGGCCGCCATTTGGGCAGATGCCTGCACAAAGGCGTACTCAGCCTTGAGCCAGGTTTTATTGTACTTGTCGTCAATCTTAACCGTATCGGCTACAAACTCTTGCCAGCTTTTTAGGGTGCCGTCGGCATTGCGCGACCGGCCGGCCACCTCCTGCAGGTGGTGGTAGGTCTTAAAACCGGCAAAGGTGTGCAGGTCTTGACGCAGGGCACGCTGCGTCGAGTTAGAGAGGTCTCGAATGATGGGGTCTACCTGGGCGGTGTACCCTCGAGCGCTCACCTCGATAGCCTTGCGGATGGGCTTATCGCGTAGCATGTTGGGGGTCATCTTGCCCCCCTGCTCAAGTACAAACTTTTTTGCACGATTAAAGGCCTTGCGGAGACGTCCGCCCTCGTCGGGGTCGTCATCCCCCTTGAGCTCGATGCGGATAGGGGTGTATAGCCCCTCGAGGATAGAGGTTAATCGCTCATACCTCGAGGGGACTATCCGAAAAAAGGATCGGAGGCGGTGAGTTGGTTAGCCTCTCCGAGGGTGGCACGCTTACCGGTCACGGCCACCCCGAATTTGTTTTCGATCCATTTTTCGTCTACCTCGTAATAGGGGAGGATGTCCTTTGTGCGTTGCCATAGTGCGTTTTTATCTTCCTCCTCGGGATACTCAAAGCGGAGGTCTGAGGGGATATGTCCGAGAGTGCTGAGGGCAGGCAGGATAGTAGAGTTCATCGCTTTTTCGACAAGGCTCCTGTCCTTGGCGCATTTAGCGTCGAGGAGCTTAAGCGAGGACTCCTCCTTGCTGTAGTTACCGTTAGCCGTATCCTCTCCGATTACACACCCGAGGATCTTAATCGAGATATCCTGCTTACACGCCCATATAAGGCGCTCAAAGATATCTCCATTGCCGGCGACACCAGTCGCAAACGACATCTCCTCGTTGCTGTCGATAATTGCCCAGTTGGCGCGTCCCATCCGCGTCATCATCTCCTCAGCTCGCGCAAGTGCCTCCTGGTCGTCGGTGTCGATTTTGAGCGTCCGAGGGGGTATGCCAAACGTCTCGGCAAACTCGCTCCAAGCGCTGAGCGCATAGCGCTTAAAAATGGTATTTGGGCAGCAGTCAAAGAGGATGCCGAGGTCGCTTGGAGAGCCTACCTCGAGGATGGAGGTGCCGTACCGGCTGTCTGCGCGGTAGTCGATCCCCTTTGTGTCAGCCACATCGGGGAGGATGAGCCCCAACCCCGGCACAACATGGCGACGAGGGAGCAGCGAGACGGTAAAGAGGTCCGTCGATGAGGGGGTAAGCTCAAGGAGCGAGTGCCCCCAGTAAGGGGTCTCAAATAGGATCGTAAGGAGCTCGTTAAAAGCGATGGAGTCGCTAAGGAGCTTAGTTACCTCCTCGTTAGTTACCCCCTTGGCATCAAGGATAGCAAAGGGCTTGTTAAGCGATCGGTCCCTCCGCAACTCCATCTTGGAGGCGAGGTAGAGGTCGTGCAGCATATCATCGATAATATCGACGAGTCGTGTGCGGCGGGGAAAATCGGGCTTGGTAGCCTCCTTTTTAGCGTCGCGCCAGGAGCGCATGTCGCGCGAGGTCTGCGAGGCTTGTTTTTGGATGATTTTTTCGAGCAGCGATTCGGTGGCTTTGTGTAGTGCCATAATGGTAAGTGCTAAGGTTAATACTCAAAATCGACTTTAGGGCGTGAGCCCATCGTGAGGTGGGATACGATCCGCCCGTCCTCCGTTTTGCGGGGCGGTAGCCCCACGATGCCGAGGGTGCCTGTCGCTATGCCTTTTAGGTACTCTTGATGTAGCTTATACGCCTCTACAACTCGCTCAAAGGCGATATCTACGTTGTGTCGACGCATGATATAGTAGAGGGCTATATCCTTGATCATCTCCTTGATGTCGGCAAGGCAAGGGGCGTCAGAGGGCATCGATTGTATTGCGGCAATGTCGTACTTAGCGGATAGGTAACTAAGCACCCGCGCCTCAGAGGCACGGAGGCAGGTTAGGGTTATCTCGGGGGTGTTGTCGGTCATCTCCTCGAGCTTGTAGGCATCGACGACGGTAAGCATCTCTTGTTGTTGTACGAGCATAATCGGTATTAGTTAAGTGGTGGTTAATCGCAGGTTAAACGGCCGTTAATAGTGCCGGTCGGGACGCTTGGAGGTCATATAGTTACGCTGGTCTGATCCTACCTTGTTGAGCATCCATATCGCGGACTCGAGGGCGTCGGGGGCGTCGTCGTGGAGACGGCTCCCCTTTTCGGTGGCGAGCAGCTGGTCAATGAGTATTTTTAGCCCCTCGCTATCGCGCTCCTCCTCATTAAAGAGGACAAACCCGCGCTCAAAAAGAGGCTGCATCGTCTCAATACGCGAGTACTTGTCGGGTTTCTTGCGCTTGTCAGGGGTGATGGGGATTTGTCGCCCTCCTCGAGCAATACCCTCATCCTTAAACTCTTTGAGCAGGAGGTCTTGGATAAAGTTAGCCTCCATGTAGTAGCGGGGCGGCTTACGCCCTTTTTTGCGCGCAATCCACATCTCGATGTCATAATGCCACGCCACCATCTCAGCAACGGAGCATTGCCCTGCGTAGGCCTTGAGGACATGGTAATACCCCTCTTTGGTCTTACCAACGAGTATTGTTGCTTTGTAGTCATTTGCTTTTGTACTCTTAAATGAGGGGTCGGTATAGGCTATGATCTTGACGTAATCCTTGAGAGGTAGGATCTTGGTGTAGCGCATCCACTCGGGCTTAAAGACGGCTCCCTCCTCAATCGGATTATTAAGGTACTCACGAGCAAAGCTGATCTCCCCTTGCTCATCGCGCATCGCTTGTATATCCTCGCGCGAGTAGTAACCCCACGAGGGATTGCCCTTGCTGTCTATGATGTTGACGCGGGTATGGTATAGATTTTTGATATTGGCAAAGTGCGCAAGGATCATATTTTTTGCAAATCGATTGCCCACCATGATAAGGCGCCCACGCCCCCCCGCCATGGTGCCGTATAGAGGTCCCATTACCCAGTTGTAGGCCTTTCGTACGCGGCTCTCGTTATTGCTAAGTCCGTCCTCGTCGATATCGTCGATAAGGATATAGTCAGGGCGCTGCCCGTTTTTTTTGAGTCCGCGGGGGCTTTGTCCACGACCAATGGCCACAAACGTGGTCCCGTCGGCCAGGGAAAACTTGCCCGAGGTCCACTCGGTACCCTTATCCGCTTTTATCCCAAAATCTTGGATATAGGCCTCGTTGTTGGCAAGCTCCGCTTGGAGGTCGGCTAGCAGCCCCTTGGCGTTGTCGTTGCTGCTGGATACCAGCACAATAAACCGAAACAAATTTTCGCCTCGTGCGAGGATCCACAAGGGGATAAGGCAGCCCATGTGCGTAGATTTTGCGTGCCCGCGTGCCCACTCAAAGAGGGCTCGAGCCCTCGGATGTCCTGCAATGTATTTGGCCGCGTCGAGGTGGAATTTTGCCGAATCGCAAGGCGCAATATGCGAAAAGTAGGTACGCACAAAGTAGTTGTAGTCCTCCTTAGCACGCCGTACGCGCTCCTCCTTGGTCTCCTCACACTCCCCGAGGTCAAAGGTCGTGCGGGTGATGAGCGACACCCGCTCATCCCATCGTTTGAGGAGCTCCGCGGATACTTGTCTTTGAGGTCGCTTAATCATCTGCTTGTTGTGTTAGTAGGTTGTCACGCTCAATGAGCTGATGGATATAGATGTCCTGCAATCGCGTAAGCTCCTGCACAAACTCGCGGCTTGTCTTGAGCCGCTTGCCCTCTGCCACGAGCCAATCGCCGAAGCCCGTGAGGGCAAGGATTACGTCGTCGACGGTCGCCTCTTTTTGTAGGCTCTTGATTTGCTTGCAGACCTTGCTAATCGCATCCGCTGTCGAGAGGGGCTCCCCTTGCTCGATAAGGGCGTCGAGCTGCTTGAGGAGCTTATTATAGAGGGTCTTGGGTGAGAGGAGGGACGCATTGCGGCTCTCTTGCCACGCCCCCTCTTTTTTCCATTTTGTGAGGGTCTGAGGGGTAATACCGAGCCGCTCCGCAATCTCGCGGAGGGGTACCTTGTCGAGGTACAATCGCTTTGCATGGTCATACTTAGCGGGGTCTTTCGGGGCAAAGGGCTTCTTTGTATTCATTTTGTTTATTAACTTTGCGGTGTGTATTGATTTTGTCTATATGAAGCACGAGAACTACCTTAGGCACGTTGAGATGGTGCAGCAACTAGTACGGGAGTACTACGAGCCGGGGCGGCAGGACCGCTGCCTTGCCGAGGTGTGGCGTAGGTGGGTCTATCCGGTCTATCCGATGTGCTACGAGACCCTCCGCCGTATCATGGCCATTAACCTCAAGGAGGAGCAGACGCAGATGCGTGCGGCTCAGTCTCGCCCCGTACAGGCGTCGCTCTTTGGCGATCTTGATTTTTAACCGTCTGCCCACTCTTCGCGGGCTAGCTGTATCCTCGTCTCCTGCAAGCTCTCTACCCTTGCCCCTGCCTTATACCCCTCTAGTCTCCATCCCTCCTTTTGGGCTGCCTTGATAACCTCGTCGATGAGGGCGAGGTAGTGGGCATAACTCTCGAGATGTCGGTCGGGGGCAGCACTTGAGGCTATAAGGGGGAGGTTAACGTAGAGACGGAGGGTAAGGTCTGCACGGTATCGATCCCACTCCTTATCCTCGTTGCATCGCTCCTCGCCTTCGGGGGCAATAAGGAGCGCCGGGGTCTTGATAGGCGGGTGCTTAAGCTCATCGAGGTACTCGTCACACTGCCCTTGATCAAGGGCAATGTAGGCGAGGGATGTTGTCTCTTGTAGGGCTCTTATGAGAGCCTTGATGCTGTCAATTGTAATAATCATAGTATTAGCTTAGCTTACGTATAGTGCCCTCCTTGGAGAGGATACCGACGAGCTCTCGACCTCGTATCTTAAACTCGACTTGCCCTCCGCCGCCTGCGCTCATCGGTTGTATCAGCGAGCGCAACTTATCGAGGGGGGCAATAACCTCAGGGTTGCTGCTTGCGCCTGCGTACTCGCCCGTTAGGGAGAGCGTGGGACCGTAGACAATCCCCCCATCCGCAAAGGCGTTGACCTTGGGTATGGAGGTGAGGGAGGCGATGATGCTTGCAATGCTCACCGCTGCCATAATGGGGCCCACAACGGGGATACCGGCTTGTGATTTACCTGCCTCCGAGGCAGATACCGCCACGTTAGCATTAAAGAGCGATAGGAGGTTGGGGAGGGCGTCCTTGATGACGCTTGCCACGTTAGCACCCCACTCGAGCCACGCCCCGGCTGCCTGCAGCATCGAGCTCTCTGTCATATCCCCCAGGTTGCCAATAATCCCTCCCATTGTGCCGGCGAGATTGGCGATGTTGCCCACCGATTTTTGTACCCCGGATACGTATCGATCCCACTCCTTACGCGCTCTGTCTAGGCTCTTTTTTGTTGCGTTGTACAGCGTTTCCGGGGCTTTTTTGACTGCGCCGGAGACTAGCTCCTTGGCGTCCCATTTTTTAGCGTCCTCTTGTTGCTGCTTTTTGTCGCGTCCAAAGAGGTCGCTTTTATTTGCAACCTTGCCCGACTTATCTAGCGTCTCTCCGATACCGACACGCTTACTCGCTCTACTCTCAATCGCAATAATCTCCTTCAGCTTGTCGAGTATCTGTTGATACTCGTTGATTTTCTTTTGTAGCTGGACGGCGTCCTCTTTGTTGCTCTTATTGAGCTGCTCCTGCAGCTTAGAGATGTTGTTTGTGAGCCCCTCGATCGTTGTGAGGTTGTAGATTTTCTTTTCTTCCCCCTTATCCTTTTTGGTGGTGGGTAGGGATAGAGAGGGGGTATTAGTCTCGGCCTTAGTTGGTACCTCTTTTTTGTCATCTCCCCAGGACCCGCCGGCTCCTCCGAGGCTCTGTACACCTCGTGCTTGATTGTTATCGCGGATGGCGCGGGTTTGGTCGTCGATGGCGCGTGTGGTAGCCTCGATTTTGTCGGTTGGAGGGTCGGTAGCAAAGAGGTCACCCAACCAGTCGATGAGGTCCGCCACAAGGCCGATTGCCACCTCGAGGGGCTTAATCACAAAATTCTCGATCCACCACCCCCAAAGCTCAAAGATGGGTCCGAGGCTCTCGATGAGCTTGCCCAGCTTATCGAGGACGGGGATAAGGAGGCGGATAATAAGGTCCACAAGAGGCATGAGTGCCTCGATGATCTTAACAATCGGAGGGATGAGACGGGCAAACAGCTCTATAATGGTGCGGATAATCGGCATTAGGGAGCGGAGGGCAGAGGCTAATAGCCCCCCTAGGGTCGATATAAGCTGCGTGATAGAGGGCATAAGGTCACGCACCGCTCCGATAAGGGCGTCAAAGGCCGGCTTAAGTCGCTCCATCATCTCGCCCGCGGTCTCCTGTACGGCCTGCCACAGATCCTGGCAGGCTGCGCGGAACGTCTCGCTGTTTTCGTATGCGATGTAGATGGCACCGGCAATAGCCCCAAAAATAAGGGCGTATTTGCCGAGAGGAGAGCCGATTAGAACCTTATTGATGCCGCTAAACGCCCCCTTAAGATTGGTAAGTAGGGGGGTAAGCTGCGCAAGGGGTACCAGCTGCTCTCCTAGGCCTGCCATCCAGGGCAGCATCCCTCCGGTGGCCTCGTTGATGGATATCTTCAGCTCGTCCATCCGGGCGCGCATCACCTCGAGTCGGTGTGCCCAGGTGCTGTTGCGGATATTAGCCTGCTCGATGGCCGCATTTGAGCCGGTCACCTCCTTAGTCATGGCTCTAACGCCCTCCGCGTTTTTAAGCAAAAACTGAGCGGCCACGATGTTCTCACGGCCAAATGTTTTGGCGAGGAACGTAGCCTTTTCGGTCTCTGAGCTCATCCCATCGAGGTGCTTTTGGATGATCTGCAGCCCCCCAGCAAAGCCGGTTTTTGTTATGTCGATCTTGAGCCGAGTCTGCATAGCGATAAGCATATTACGCATCGCCGTACCCGCCTCGGCGCCCTTGGTGTTGTTTTGGGCGAGGATTTCTAGGGCTGCGGCCGTCTCCTCGACGGATACACCGGCGGAACTTGCGGCCGCCCCGGCCACCTTAAAGGACTCAGCGAGGTCGACAACCTCCGATCCTCCGGCTCTTGACCCCGCAGCTAGCACGTTGACAATCCTTGCTGCCTCCGACGCCTCCAGCCCAAATTGGTTAATCGTCCCTGCAAGGGCGTTGCTTGCCTCCTCAAGGGGGAGAGCCCCCGCTTGTGCTAGTAGGATGGTCTGCTCCTGCAATACCTTGAGCTGCTCGATCGGTACGTCGATCTGTCCCGCAAGAATAGCAAAGGCGCGGGCGGACTCCGACGCTCCCAATCCGCTCTCTACTCCGACCCGCCGTGCGGTCTTGGAGAGGTCCTCGAGCTCCTCTCCGACTGATCCAGTAATGGCCGATAGGTCAGCCATCGACTGCTCAAAGTTGATAGCCGGGGCGGCTAGATCCCCGAGGGCTGAGGCTATCCCCTGTACTTGGCTGATAATAGCTGACAGCTCAATAGTCTGTATCGCAGTAGAGATACGGTTTGCCGCCCGCTCCCCGTGCTCTCCAAATTGGTCGAGAGCATCTCTGCTCTCGTTGGTCTGCTTGGTAAGGCGCTGCTTGGCGTCTCGGGTCTGCTCGCTTGCCTGTGTCGTTTTGTTTGCGGCCGCTTCGGCGGCTTGTGTCGCCTGCTCCCCCGCGCTATTGACCTTAGACTGCAGCTCCGAGACCTCACGAGCGAGATCGTCGGTCGCTGTGAGGGCTTGGGAGATGTCAACGTGGATAGTGGCAGTATGGATAGATTGGCTCATAGTATTAGGGTTGGTGTGTTGGGTCTTATCGGTATCGCTCCTCGATGGCGCGGAGCTCCTCGGGGGTCATGATGTCGGGAGGGGCCTCCTCTCTTTGGGCGTCCCAGGGTAGGGGAAAAGCCTCGTGCGCGGAGATGGGGGAGGAGAGATGAGGGACAACGGAGGCGTACATAATACTCCGCGCTTGCTCCCACGAGGTGTGCGCCTCCTGCTCCTCTCGCTTGAGTTGCATCGTAGCAATTGCGTGCCACTCCTCCGTGGTGAGGCGGGCAAAATCGGTGGGACTCAGCCCGCAATGCGTCACGGCAAACGCAAGGTCGTCATAGATCATAGCGCGTATCATCTAAGGGTGAGGGGGCGTCGGATAGAGTGAGCTCGCTTGTCCCTAGTCGAGCGTCGTACCGAGAGCCCATGAGGCGGTAGGTGTGATGCGGTCGGTTGCGGAGCCTAAACAGGGTCCCCACGGGGTAGGGGGTGGGGGTAGCTGTTGTGAGACTCAAGGTGTCGTGCGGCTTAGCCATCGTCGCAAAATAGGAGGCAGCGACCCACTCGGGGACGGTACGACCCCCGAGATCCTGGAGGGGCTTACCATCTTTGTCTGTGAGTTGCCCCTTGAGCGATGGGGGGAGAGCTACCCCTTTTATTTCGGTCGTGTAGGTTAAGTCGATAGGCTCTCCTTTGCGCAAGTAGGCCTTGCCCATATCGGCCACGACAAAGCGGTCGTACTCGCCCTTGTTGGCATATTCGTAGGTGATGTAGATACGTCCTACCATCACTGTACTCGGGGTAATCTCTGCCGCCTCGAGCCCATCTCGCACAGCATAAAAACGCAGGGGTATATAGACGGCAAGGGTCGTAAGATTTGTCTTAAAGCTAACGCCCCTATCTTGCAGGCGTCGCTCGTGTATCTCAATTGTCTGAGGGTAGACGAGGTCGGTGGCAAAACCAAATTTTGCCATTTTGCCCCCCTCGAGCTCGGAGCGAGAGACTTTAGCGTAAGGGAGGTGGTTGCGGAGGTAATCGTCGATAGAGGTCTTGTAGTACGCTTGGTACTGCATCTTGTCTCTTGGGGTCACCGACCACACCGACCTAAAGGTATTTGCCCCCTCCTTGCCCATCCCTACACAAAATAGGAACTGCCCCATTATTGAGTTGTCGCGCACCTCAGTAGCGGTCTGCGGGAGGCGCTGAAACTTTGTCGGGTCTTTGCGATCGGTCGCTGTGTAGCAGACGCCCCCTCGAGCACTCATAAATTCCGGCTCCCTGATATTGCCGGCTTTGATCTCAGCGACGGCGAGTAGGTCGCCGTCCCAATCCTCTAGCCCCTCAAATCCGAGCTCGATATCGATCTTTATACCCGTCGCCTCTCGCGGCGGATTGTAGGGGATACTGAGAGCTACCGCCTCCTTAGCGACGTAGGGGATACGTACCTGCATCCCTCGTGCTTGCTCTCGCGCTGAGGGGCGTGTTGCCCTTTTTGCAATGCCACTCGATGCGGATAGCATAAACAATGGCGGATTATTGACATAAAAGTAGTCCTCTGAGTATGAGCAAGTGCGTAAGGGAAACGTTGTAGGCATAAGCCGGTAAACATTTTGGCTCCTCTCCTCGGGGAGATTGATGCGGATGGAGCCCATGGCTGCCTCCGTCTCGAGGCTGGGCGTCCCCTCTAGGTAGCGCTCTGAGGTCTCAAGGACTACGGGTGTCGATGTCGCAAGGTGGGAGACTCGCTCGATGCGCCATGTGCTGCCTGTATGGTAGCACACAAGCCCTAGAGAGGATAGTATCCCGTCTAGTACCTCTCCGGCCGTCTCGGACGATATAAGTCCGTCCTCGTCCGTGTGGTAAATTTCTGCGTTAATATGTGCTGCAGTGAGCCAGGGCGCAACGTCCCCGGCCGCCTCTACCTCACTCTGACCGGTCAGCCTAAGGCAGCCCTTAATCACCTCCCACAAGGAGGTAACTTGCCGCTCAGTACGTGGTAGCGAGTCGATGTCGAGACGGTAGTCGTCGAGCCGCTTGATACCGCAGCTCGCAGTTAAGGTGCACTCGTAGGGTATCGAGTCGTACTGCTCCTCGTACAGCCCGCGCTCTACTCTCCCCTTAAATATGAGGGTAGTACCGGTTTTGACCTCCATCCACCACTCGCGCTCATCGAGCACAATGTGCTCGTAAGCATAGTGCGTCTCCGAGACAAGATGCAGCTCTGTACGTGTCCCCCA
>ERZ772956.1700-NODE-1700-length-14707-cov-2.585108_pt1 | contig 14707 bp, 13 predicted proteins | sample MGYA00580683_ERZ772956 | MGnify/ENA primary metagenome ERZ772956 (study PRJEB29015, sample SAMEA2738077) | human oral metagenome | biome: human oral; feature: human-associated habitat; material: saliva | place: China | collected 2212 ... | reverse complement strand
TGGTATTATGGACATGACCATGATCACGGATGTGAATTTGGCGGTAATAAAGGCAGCGGCAGTATGGATTAAGGAGATGAAAAATTCACATTTTTATGATAGAGTAGGGGTATAAAAACAGGCTCTGATATACTTGGCAAATCGGAGCAAAATATAGCATTTTAGGAGGCACTTCAAATAAATATGATAAAGATACTTTTCATCTGCCACGGCAACATCTGCCGTTCGCCTATGGCAGAGTTTATAATGAAAGACAAAGTGAAAAAGCTTGGGTTTGAGGATATGTTTGAGATAGCCTCAGCCGCAACAAGCTCGGAAGAGATATGGAACGGCGTGGGAAATCCTATGTTTCCGTCTGCAAAAGACGAACTTCAGAAACATGGAATAGCCTGCGCAGGTAAGAAGGCAAGGCAGATGGTAAAGTCCGACTATGAAGAATATGACTATCTTATAGGTATGGATGATGCTAATATAAAAAATATGAAAAATTTGTTCGGTGACGGAGATAAGATATTCAAACTTTTAAGTTTCGCAGGAAGCGATGATTCGGTATCGGACCCATGGTACACCGACAGATTTGATGTTGCCTTTGAGGATATAAACAGAGGTATAGATGGATTTTTGAAGTATTTGGAGGAGAAAAATGTCATCAATTAAAAAGGTATTGATAATAAAGGTAATTGCCGCAATCTTTTGTATTGCGGTAGGAGTGGTATCATTCTTTCTGATAGCCGATAAGCTGGGGAATGTGGATTTTCATGCGGATACGATAAGTGCTCTTGACAAGAGCAGAAGTAAGGTTATGGAGCTTGCTGCTGCGGCTGTGGCATCTTCATCGGCTATTACACTTTTGCCGGGAGATGTAGGTACTCCTATTGCACAGGAACTTGCGGATATGAGCAAGTATTTTCTGATTGTGCTTTGCGCAATCTACCTTGAGAAGTTTTTGCTCACCGTAACAGGCTTTGTGGCATTTAAGTATGTTATTCCTGTGGCATGTGTGCTTTTCATCGTTTTTATCGCTTCAAACGAGAAGATATTTGCAAAAATCGCCACAAAGCTTTTTTTATTCAGCCTGGTTATATCATTTACCATTCCTGTGAGTGTAAATATTGCGCGAATGATTGAGAGTAATTATGCCGCCTCGATAGAGACGACTCTTAATAATGCCAAGGAAAATACGGATACAGTAACAAAGAGTGCCGAGGAGGAGAACAAAAACAGTAACGCCATTGAGAAGATAGTAAATAATATTACAGGGAATGTGAATGAACTTTTAAAGAAGTTTGAGAATACTCTCAGTTCATTTATAGAGGCTATTGCTGTACTTATTGTAACATCATGCCTTATACCTATAGGAGTACTTTTATTTTTCTTATGGCTGGTGAAGCTTGTTTTCTCAATAGATGTAAATAATTTCAGCTTTATCAGAAGAGAATAAACAAATTGTTAAAAAAATATCGTTAAAATGTTGACAATGATAATGTTAAGTTATAATATATAAGCATGTAATTTTAGTAACACTTAGGTTCTTAATAGTTAAGAACTGATGCTCAAAAAATGGAGGCTGTATATGAGATTTACATTACCAAGAGACATTTATCATGGAAAAGATTCACTTGAGGCTTTAAAGAGCTTCACAGGAAAGAAGGCTTTTGTCTGTGTAGGCGGTGGATCAATGAAAAGATTCGGATTCTTAGACAAGACCATTGCTTATTTGGAAGAAGCCGGTATGGAAGTAAGACTTTTTGAGGGAATTGAGTCTGATCCTTCTGTAGATACTGTAATGCGTGGTGCCAAGGAAATGCTCGAATTTGGTCCTGACTGGATAGTTGCTATCGGTGGCGGATCACCTATTGATGCGGCAAAGGCTATGTGGATCAAGTATGAGTATCCTGATTGTACTTTTGAGGATATGTGTAAGGTATTCGGTATTCCTACACTTAGAAAAAAAGCAAAATTCTGTGCTATTTCTTCCACATCCGGAACAGCTACGGAAGTAACAGCTTTTTCAATTATCACAGACTATGAAAAAGGTATCAAATATCCTATAGCCGACTTTGAGATTACACCTGATGTTGCAATTGTAGACCCTGCACTTGCACAGACAATGCCTAAGAAGCTTGTTGCCCATACAGGTATGGATGCTATGACACATGCTATAGAGGCATATGTATCTACAGCCAACTGTGATTTTACAGATCCGCTTGCACTTCACGCTATAGAAATGATAGACAAGTACCTTGTAAAGTCATACAATGAAGATAAGACGGCCAGAGATGCAATGCACAATGCACAATGTCTTGCGGGTATGGCATTCTCAAATGCTTTGCTTGGAATAGTACATTCAATGGCACATAAGACAGGTGCCGTATTCGGTGATTTGGGTGCTCATATTATTCACGGTGCCGCAAATGCGATGTACCTTCCAAAGGTTATCGCTTTCAATGCAAAGGATAAGGAAGCCGCAAAGAGATATGCCAAGATAGCGGATGTACTTGGATTGCCGGGTTATAGCGAAGACGAGAAGATAAAAGAGCTTATCAAGTACCTTAGAGGTTTAAATGATGCTTTAAATATTCCACATTGTATCAAGAACTACGGTGCGGATTCATATCCTACAGAGAACGGATTTGTACCTGAGAAAGTTTTCTTGGAAAGACTTCATGATATAGCTGTAAATGCTGTTGGAGATGCATGTACAGGTTCAAACCCGAGACAGCCAAGTGTTGAAGAGATGGAGAAACTTTTAAAATGCTGCTACTATGATACGGAAGTAGATTTCTAAAAATTTTTATAGTATAAATTAACACATCAACATCTGATTTATTTTTAGATTGTTGATGTGTTTTTTTGATAAAAAAATTAAAACTCGTTATCAATTTTGCTTGAAAAATGAAATAAAAAGTTGTAATATGATATCGAGTTTCAAATTGAGTTTAAATCTCAGTAGTCAAATTGGAGGTGTGGTTTGAAGAAAGCTCAGTACAAAACAAGACAATTGCTTGAAATAGAGGATTTCCTGAAAAACAATGAGAATAAGCATGTCACCGTGAATGATATTATTCTCTTTTTCAAACAGCAGGGAAAGAATATCGGGAAAGCTACTGTTTACAGACATTTGGACAGAATGGTAAGTGATGGGACAGTACATAAATATATGTTGGAATCAGGAGACAGTGCCTGCTTTGAATATGTAGAGGGTGAAGACGTTCATCCGGTATGTTTTCATTGTAAATGCGAAAAATGCGGAAAGCTTATCCATTTGGAGTGTACTGAATTATCTTTAATCGGCGAACATTTGAGAGAAGAACACGGCTTTTCTATAGACCATGCCAGAACAGTTTTTTATGGAACTTGTAATGAATGTAGAGAATAGAGGGAGACTATGAAGAAGTATATTGGAATAGGACTAAGTATCCTTGTGGCTATTATGATGGTTTTGGGCTGTGCAAAAAAGGAAAGTACCGGCAGCAGTGAGGCTGAGAGCGGCAGCAGTGTAACGGAAAGCAGCAGTGTAGCTGAAAGTAAAAGTGAGGAAACTAAGAAGCTGAGCATTGTTACTACTATTTTCCCTGCCTATGACTGGGTAAAACAGATAGTAGGTGATAATAAGAATGTAGAGATTTCCTTCCTTATAGATAAGGGTGTGGATTTACACAGCTATCAGGCATCTGCGGCAGATATCGCAAAAATTACAGACAGTGATTTGTTTGTATATGTAGGCGGAGAGTCTGACGGTTGGGCCGAGGATATTATAAAAGAGAATCCTAATTTGAAGTATATCAATATGGTAGACAGTATCGGTGAAGCTGCATTAGCAGAGGAACTTGTAGAGGGTATGCAGGATGAAGAAGAGCATGACCATGAGGGCGAAGAACATGCACATGAAGAGGGCGAGCATGCACATGAAGAGGGCGAGCATGAAGAAGGCGAGGAAGAGATAGATGAGCATGTATGGCTTTCAATTAAGAATGCTGAAACTATAGTAAGTGCTATAGAAGCAAAGTTGGCTGAAATTGACCCTGACAATAAGGCTGAATATGAGAAAAACGCAAATGACTATTTAGCTAAGCTTGATGAACTTGATAAAGAGTATAAGGATACACTTTCAAGCATTCAGAACAAAACTATAATAGTCGGAGACAGATTCCCGTTCAGATATCTGGTAAATGAATACGGAATAAAGTATTATGCAGCATTTACGGGCTGTGATGCGGGAAGTGAAGCATCTTTTGAGACTGTAAAGTTTTTGGCAAATAAGATGGACGAGCTTAATATGTCGGATATTTTTATAATTGACGGTTCAAAAGGAGATTTGGCAAAAACAATAGTTGACAATACCAAGGATAAAAATGCCAAGGTTTTGGTGCTTGACTCTATGCAGTCTACAAAGAGCAGTGATAATGCAAGCTATCTGGATATAATGAAGAAGAATCTGGAAGTGCTTAAAGAGGTATTATAGACTGGAGATTTATGATAAAATGTGAAAAATTGTCACTTGGATATGACGGAAAAGCCATAGTGGATAATCTTAATTTTGAAGTTTCGGACGGAGATTATCTATGCGTAATTGGGGAAAACGGTGTGGGAAAGTCTACACTTATAAAGACGCTTTTAAAACTTATAAAACCGATCTCAGGAGAGGTTATATATAATGAAAATTTGTTGCCTACGGAGATAGGATATTTATCACAGCAGCAACAATTATTAAAAGACTTTCCGGCATCGGTTTTTGAAATTGTGCTGTCAGGATGTCAGTCTAAGGTGGGAATCAGACCATTTTATAAAAAAGAAGAAAAGCAGACCGCAAAGGAGAAGATAGAAAAACTGGGACTTCTTGATCTTATGACAAGAAGTTTCAGTGAACTCTCCGGCGGTCAGCAACAAAGGGTGCTTTTAGCCAGAGCGTTGATGGCGGGACAAAGACTTATGATACTTGATGAGCCTGTTACAGGTCTTGATCCTGAGGCGAGTAGTAACATGTATGATATTATCAATGAGCTGAATAAAAGCAATATGACCATTATTATGATATCTCATGATATAAAAGTGGCACTTGAATATGCTACCAAGGTTTTATATATTGGAGAACATATATTTTTCGGTACGACTCCGGAATATAAAAAGAGCAGGGGGATGGCATGAAAGACATACATATATATTTAAGCTATCCTTTTGTAAGGTATGCAATAGTAGTAGGCATACTTATAGCACTGTGCTCTTCATTGCTTGGTGTTATTCTGGTTTTGAAACGATTTTCATTTATTGGAGACGGACTTTCACATGTGGCATTCGGTGCAGTTGCGGTATCTACGGTATTTAATCTTACAGACAATATGGTGCTTGTATTACCTGTGACCATAATTGCCGCAGTTCTGCTTTTAAAGGGCGGAAGTAACGGAAAGATAAAGGGAGATGCATCGATAACGATGATGTCTGTCGGGGCGATGGCCTTCGGATATCTTGTTATGAATGTGTTTTCAAGCGGATCAAATCTTGCCGGAGATGTATGTACCACCTTGTTCGGCTCCACTTCAATACTTACCTTGACAAAGGAAAAAGTGATTCTTTGTGTTATACTGTCAATATTTGTAATATCTGCATTTGTACTGTTTTATAATAAAATCTTTGCAGTAACATTTGATGAGAATTTTGCGAGTGCTACAGGTATGGACACACAAAAATATAATCTCTTGATAGCGATAATCATTGCAATAATTGTAGTATTGGCTATGAATTTAGTCGGGTCACTCCTTATTTCGGCACTTGTGGTATTCCCTGCATTGGCATCCATGTGTGTGTTTAAGAGTTTCCTCTCAGTGACCGTATCATCAGCGATATTTTCAGTGGTTTGTACCGCTCTGGGACTTTTCATTTCAATACTTGGCGGTTCACCTGTAGGTGCAACTATTGTATGCATTGATATAGTGGCATTTTTTATATTTTATTTGATAGGTAAAATGGGACATTAATCAGAATCTGTGTTATAGTTTAGGTAACGGTAAAATTTGTTATCCGAATTATGACACGGATTTTATTTTTAGTAAGCTTTGTTATTTTTTTGTCTTGATTATGTTTTGGAATTAATGTAAAATCAAATCGAATTTGAAAATAATACGCAGTTTCGGTATGGTGCCGGGCTGCTGACTAATAGCATTTATTCAAACAGCTATAAACTGTTTGATAGAAAACGAGGTATATATGGAAAAAAGACCTGTAGTATTATGTATAATGGACGGTTTAGGACTTAGAAAAGGACATGATCACAATGCGGTGTTTGAGGCAAATACACCTAATCTGTGCAGTCTTATGAAGGAGTATCCTTTTGTAGAAGGACAGGCAAGCGGACTTTTTGTAGGTCTGCCTGACGGACAGATGGGTAACTCGGAGGTAGGCCATATGAATATGGGTGCCGGAAGAATTATATATCAGGAGCTTACAAGAATATCAAAGGCTATAGAGGACGGGGATTTCTTTGAGAACAAGGCGCTTCTTGCCGCAGTTGACAATGCAAAGAAGAATAACAGCGCACTTCATTTGATGGGACTTGTTTCAAGCGGTGGTGTTCACAGCCATAATACACATATTTACGGATTGTTGGAGCTTGCAAAGAGAAACGGATTAAAAGAAGTTTATGTTCATGCATTCCTTGACGGTAGAGATACACCTCCTACATCCGGAAAGGAATTTGTAGCCGAGCTTGAAAAAGAGATGGCTAAAATCGGCGTTGGAAAGGTAGCTTCCGTAATGGGACGTTTCTACGCAATGGACAGAGATAACAGATGGGATAGAGTTGAAGCCGCTTATTCTATTATGACTAAGGGCGGAAACCTAAAAAAGAGTGCTACAGGAGGTATACAGGAGTCATACGACGAAGGTAAGAATGATGAGTTTGTTGTACCTTTCTCTGTAGATAATGACGGTGCAAAGACTATTAAGGATAAAGATTCGGTTATCTTTTTTAACTTCAGACCGGACAGAGCAAGAGAAATGACAAGAGTATTCTGTGTAGACGATTTTGACGGCTTTAACAGAGGAAAGAGACTTGATACCACATTTGTATGCTTTACAGATTATGATGAGAGCATAGGTAACAAGCTTGTTGCTTTTGAGAAGGAAGAGATAAAGGATACATTCGGAGAGTTCATAGCGGAGCACGGTATGAAGCAGGTAAGAATTGCCGAGACAGAGAAATATGCTCATGTCACATTCTTCTTTAACGGAGGAAAGGAAGAGCCTAATGAGGGTGAAGACAGAATTCTTGTAAACTCGCCAAAGGATGTTGCTACATATGATTTGAAGCCGCAGATGAGCGCATATGAGGTATGTGATAAGCTTGTAGATGCCATAAAGAGCGGTAAGTATGATGTTATTATAATTAACTTTGCAAACCCTGACATGGTAGGTCATACAGCTGTGGAAGGTGCGGCTATAAAGGCTGTAGAGACAGTTGATGAGTGTATAGGAAAGACTGTAGCGGCTATCAAGGAAGTTAACGGTGTGATGTTTATCTGTGCCGACCACGGAAACTGTGAGACTTTAGTTGATGAAGAGACAGGTGAACCACATACAGCTCATACTACAAATCCTGTACCTTTCATTCTGGTAAATGCAGATCCTAAGTACACTCTGGCAGAAGGCGGAAGACTTTGTGATATAGTTCCTACGCTGATTGAGCTTATGGGATTACAAAAACCGGCTGCAATGACAGGAAAGAGTTTATTGATTGAAAAGTAAATAGGTCTTATTAATGCTCAAGGTTTTTGCCTTGGGCATTTTTTATGATTTTAAGAAATACTGATAAGATGTCTAATCATTCTCAACATTATTAAATAAACCGTAAATAATATACAAAGATAATTCATATAGCGTTAATTGACTTTGAAAAACAAATAGCGTATTATGTGTATTATTAAGCTGATACAATGGGCTTGATAAAGATTAGCAAAAAAATATATAAAGATTTCGTGATTATTATTGAATACGGGAGTGATTGCGATATAATACTAAACGCGTTAATATGCAGATAACGGAGGTTATATGAGAAGTAAATTAATGAAAATGGGAGCATTGGGATTGGCTTCTGTATTGGCTACACAGAGTATTGGTGCAGGTACTGTTTTTGCACAAAGTTCAAATTTTGATTTAAGAAAAAAAGTAATAGGCCTTACGGGTATAACCTTTGTAAGCGGAAATATAGACAGATATGTTACAAGAGGTGAGTTTGCAAAGATGCTTGTACAGGCTTCATCATATCGTTCCGTACTTACAAAGACAAGCAATGTGTCGGTATTTAATGATGTTCCGAAAGATAATGAGAACGCTTCCGCTATAAAGATGGCGGTGGAGCAGGGATATATGACAGGGTATCTTGGCGGAAACTTCAAGCCTAATGATAATGTAACATTGAATGATGCTGTAAGAGGAGTACTTACTTTACTCGGATATCAGGCAAGTGATTTTGCAGGTGATGCAAATAATAAGAGAATGGCAAAGTACGGTTTCCTTGAGTTAAATGAGAACCTTACATCACTTACACCTACTTCAAACCTTAAGGTAAGAGATTGCATCAACCTCTTTTATAATATGTTAAAAACAAATATGAAAGACGGCGGAGCATATATTGCAACCGTATTCGGCGGTGAGTTAAACAGCGATAAGGAGGTAAATCCTTTAAAGCTTGCCGACAATTCACTTAAGGGACCTAAGGTGGTAAAGTCTGTAAATCAATTGATACAGGCGGTTCCTTTTGACTATAAGGATGCGAATCTCTTTGTTGACGGAAGCAGCGTAGGTGCGGACAGATTCAAGAGTCTGATGGTATCATCAGATGTAGGCCTTGTAATATACTATTCGGCAGCTGCAAAGACTATCTGGGCATATGATGAGAATACGGATGCTACAAACGGTAAGAAGGCGGTACATGGTACTGTTGAGAGTATATACTATGAGTCAACATCTACACTTACACCTACATCCGTGACTATAAACGGAGAAACATATAAAATTGCAAACAGCGATATGCAATTTGCATTCTCTATCTACGGAAGTATCAAGGTTAATGATGATGTTACTTTAGTCGTAGATATAAATAATTCTGAAGATGGATCTGCAAGCTACACTGTAGTTGATTATATAGCAGATTAGTGAGGGGAAAAATGAAGAAAAAATTTATTATTATACCTGCAATTATAGCCCTTGGCGTAGGTGGATTTTTCTTTATGAAATCAAGACAGGCTACAAAGATTGATACGAGTACATTTGTATCTACAGCAATAGCATCAAAGCAGGATATCTCTTCGGAGATATCCTCTTCAGGTACTCTTACACCTAAGGACACTTATAATATAACTGCGCTTGTATCGGGAGATATTATCTCGGCGGACTTTGAGGTAGGTGATATGGTTAATAAGGACCAGGTGCTCTATCAAATAGATAAGTCAAGTCTTGAATCTGATATAAATTCCTCAAATAATTCTCTTAGTAAAGCAAACACCGGATATGCTACGGCCAACAAAGATCTTGCAAAAGCAAAGGCGGATTTTTCCGGTAATTTGTATCGCTCTACAAGAAAGGGCTATATCAAGGAGTTGAGTATTCAGGCAGGAGATAAGATAAGCGGAGGTACAAAGCTTGCCACCATATATAATGATACTGTGATGAATATTCGTATTCCTTTCCTAAGTATGGAGGCACAGAATATTCAGGCGGGAATGACAGGAACTTTGACTCTTACGGAAACAGGAGAGCAGATAGAGGGAAAAGTAATTTCCGTATCAAGTATGGATCAGACAATGGACGGTGGAAGACTTGTTCGTAATGTTACGTTTGAGGTAAGTAATCCGGGAGGACTTACAGATAAGACCACTGCAAATGCTACAGTCGGAGATATTACTTCTACAGGAGACGGCACTTTTGAGGCGACAACAAATGTTGATATGAGTGCAGACCTGGCTGAAGGTGTACAGATAGAAAGTGTGTTGGTGAATGTAGGTGATTATGTAGAAGTCGGAACACCTATTTTTAAGATGACTGCAGAGTCTGCAGAGAAACTTTTAAAAACATATAAGGATGCTGTAGATACCGCACAGGGAAATGTGGATGCGGCAAAAAAGGGTGTTGACACTGCAAAGAAAACCTATGACGAGTATACCATTAAATCACCTATTTCCGGAAAAGTTATATCAAAGAACTATAAGGTCGGAGATAAGGTTGGATCAGGCGGAAACAACAAGGCTACAAATATGGCCGTTATTTACGATATGAGCTCATATACATTTAAAATGAGTGTGGATGAGAAGGATATTACAAAGGTTCAAAACGGACAGAAGGTAAGAATAAAGTCGGATGCTTTCCCGGATCAGGAATATTCGGGAACGGTTACCAATGTCAGCCTTGAGAGTACAAGCCAAAACGGTGTATCAACCTATCCTGTTACAATAACACTTGATGAGACTTACAATCTTTTGCCGGGAATGAATGTGGACGGATATATTACACTTGAGTCTGCAAAGGATGCACTTACAATACCTTCAGGGGCTCTTATGAGAGGAAATAAGGTCTATGTAAGAGATACCTCGGCAACACAGAGTGCAGATGCAAGCGGTGCGGCTGCAAGCGGAGACGGCCTTATACCCGCAGGCTTTAAAGAGGTTACAGTAACTACCGGAGTTATAAATGCGGATTTTGTACAGATTACATCAGGACTTAATGAAGGTGATGAGGTCTATGTGGACGAGAGCGCAAGTATGGATACCGGAACAGGCGGAATGGACGGCATGGGCGGAGAAGGCTCACCTGCAGAAGGAGGCGGAGCCGATACAGCCGGAGGAGCGAACGGTGGCGGAGCCGATGCCGGCGGTGCCGATGCAGGAGCCGGAGGAGAGTAATGGAAAAACTTATCCAAATGACAGATATTCGAAAAGAATATAAAATGGGTGATGAGATTGTTTATGCCAATGACGGTGTGACTCTTGATATAGACAAGGGAGAGTTTGTTGCAATTGTGGGTAAGTCGGGATCCGGTAAATCCACTCTTATGAATATTATAGGAGCTTTGGATGTGCCTACATCAGGCAAATATCTTCTGGGCGGAAAAGATGTCGGAAAGCTTAGTGACAATCAACTTGCCGATATCAGAAATAAGATGATAGGATTTGTTTTTCAGCAATACAATCTGCTGCCCAGAATGAATCTTTTGGAAAACGTGGAATTGCCGCTTTTGTACGCACATGTTTCAAATCATGAAAGAGAAAAGAGGGCAATGGAAGCACTTGAAAAGGTGGGACTTGCCGAAAAAGCAAAGCAGATGCCAAATCAGCTTTCAGGAGGACAGCAGCAAAGAGTGAGTATTGCAAGAGCTCTGGCTGCAAACCCTTCACTGATTTTGGCGGATGAGCCTACAGGTGCCCTGGATTCAAAGACCAGCCGTCAGGTTTTGGATTTTTTCAAGAAAATTCATGAAGAGGGAAATACGGTTATTATGATTACACATGATAATTCTATTGCGATAGAAGCAAAGAGAGTTATTCGAATAGCTGACGGTAAAATAAATTTTGATGGAAGTAGTGAAGAGTATGCTGCAGTCATTTAAACTGGCAATAAAGAGTATAATTGCTAATAAAATGAGATCATTTTTGACAATGCTCGGACTTATCATAGGTGTATCTGCTGTCGTTATACTGGTCAGTGTAATGATGGGATATATGAACAATATGGTAAAGTCATTTATGGACATGGGAGCCAATACTATCAGTGTCAATTTGGTCAATATGCCTGCAAGACAGGCGTCGGTAGATCAGATGTATGACTTCTTCAATGAACATAGAGATATTTTTTCCGAGATGACACCACAGGTCAGTGTCAGCGGAACAATAAAGGTGGGAAGTGAAAAAACTACCACTACTACAGTTTCCGGAGTAAGTGAATACTATGGTAAATTGAAGAATTACAAACTTGAAAAGGGAAGATTCCTATCATATGCGGACATGGTATCCAGACAAAAAGTTGTTGTAATCGGATATTATGTTGCAAGCAAGCTTTTCGGTTCACCGAAAGCTGCGATAGGTGAGACTATAAAGATAAACGGTTCGGCATTTACTGTCGTGGGTGTGGTACAAAGACAGGATAAAACACAGTTGTCGGCAAGAGGAAGTGATGACTTTGCATTTATGCCTTATTCCACAGCAGGACAGTTAAACGGAACTTCAGTACCTGATTATTATATTTTTGCTACAGTAAATACACAGGTAAGTAATCAAGCTGTAGAGCTTTTAAAGGATTTTCTAAAAACTATCTATACTCAAAAGGAAACATATTTTGTTCAATCTATGAGTCAGATGCTTGGAGAGATAAATACACAGCTTGCTCTTATGAGTACTATTATAGGAGCTATTGCCGGTATTTCACTTCTTGTTGCAGGTGTGGGAGTTATGAACATCATGTTGGTATCGGTTACTGAGAGAACCAGAGAAATCGGTATCAGAAAAGCACTTGGAGCCAGAAAGGGTGTTATACTGCAGCAGTTTGTTATAGAGGCTTTGGTTACAAGTACACTGGGTGGTTCGCTTGGAATCGTACTGGGTTGCATTGCCAGTCCTACTATTGGCAGTTTTATGAATATTTCATCACCTGCCAATTTAAATGCGGTTATAATTTCATTCAGTGTATCTGTAGCAATCGGACTTATATTCGGATATATGCCGGCTATGAGAGCTGCAAGCTTAAATCCGATAGATGCACTTAGAAGCGAGTAAAATTTTTATTGGCTTATTAATTGATATAGGATATACTAAGAGAATGAAGAAATTTTTTTATACATTTGGGATATGTCTTTATCCGATAATTATTTATACGGTCATTCAGTCTTCTTTGGGAATGCTTCTTGCAATATTGTTTGGTTTACTTAAAGGAGCTCGCGATTTTAATGCGATGATGGATGTATTAAAGGAAAACGCACTTGTTATTAGTGCGATATGTGCAGTGGTTACTTCTGTAGTTCTAAGTCTCTTTTTCAATATTGATGTTAAGAACGGCAGAATTGAAAAGCGCGGTCAAATTAAAGCAATGGATTTTGTGATGGCCATTGTAGGCGGTGCAGGCGTTTCAATTGCATTAAATATCGTTATAGCATTGACAAATATGGCAGGTAATGATACGGCGTTTGTGGAAGTCAGTGATATGATTACAAGTAATCCGCTTTTTGTCACAATAATATGTGCCGGAATATTGATACCGATAGTTGAGGAAATATTATTCAGAGGTTTGATTTTTAACAGAATTAAATGTCAATATAATTTCGTGGCAGGTTTACTTATATCATCTTTGTTATTCGGTATTTACCATGGAAATATAGTTCAGGGTATATATGCGACGCTTCTTGGTATCTTCCTCGGATTTGCATATCACAAAACAAAGAGTATTTTAATTCCTATATTCATACATATGGGCGGAAATACTTTTGTTTCAATTTATGGCAAGCTGGGTGAGAATGAAGAAAATATAGGGATTTTAGTGGTAACTGTGGCAATCAGTATAATATTTGCTTTAATAGGTACAATATATTTTATAAACAGAAAGGTTGAGCAATGAAAGTTTTGAGTATAGCGGTGCCATGCTTTAATTCGGCGGCATATATGAGAAAGTGCATTGATTCTTTGCTTGTAGGTAAGGAAGATGTAGAGATATTGATAGTAAATGACGGTTCTGCTAAGGACAATACGGCTGAAATAGCTGATGAGTATGAGAAAAAATATCCTACTATATGCAAAGCAATCCATAAGGAAAACGGCGGACATGGTGATGCTGTAATGTTTGGACTTAGAGCCGCTACAGGCGAGTTTTTTAAAGTAGTGGATTCGGATGATTATCTGGATGAAAAGTCATTTTTGGAAGTACTCAATAAGCTTAAAGAGTTTATAAGAGATAAGGAAAATATTGATATGCTTCTTTGCAACTTTGTCTATGATAAGGACGGTGCAAAGAGGAAAAAGGTAATGACCTATAAGAGAAACTTGCCTATAAACAAGAAGTTTGAATGGGAGGATATTAAGCCTTTCCACACAGGACAGTATATTCTTATGCATTCCGTAATATACAAAAGAGAGCTTCTTATAGAGAATAAACTTGATCTTCCGAAGCATACATTCTATGTGGACAATATCTTCGTATATCAGCCTTTGAAGGCGGTAAAGGATATTTACTATATGGATGTAAATCTTTACAGATACTATATCGGTAGAGAGGATCAATCTGTAAATGAGCAGGTAATGATCGGAAGAATAGATCAGCAGATAAGAGTTACTAAAATCATGCTTGATTCATTTGATCCTTATGATGTTGCAAATAAAAAGCTTAGAAAGTATCTTATAAGCTATCTTGAGATAATGATGGTAATATCTTCCATACTTGCTATTCGCTCAAAGAGCGAGGAAAATATGCAAAAGAAGAAAGAACTTTGGGATTATCTGAAGGATCACAATCCAAGACTTTATAAGAGGATAAGATACGGTCTCCTGGGACAGACTATGAACCTTCCCGGAAAAGTGGGAAAAGGTATTGCCGTAGCGGGATATAAGATTGCAAATAAGCTGTATGGATTTAACTAAATAGAAAAGCTTGCATCCGGATTATTGCTTTAAAATTCGGATGCATTTTTTTTAGAAAAAAACAAAATAATGCTTGACATTAGGAGGATTATTTTATA
>ERZ772956.1689-NODE-1689-length-14767-cov-5.087887_pt1 | contig 14767 bp, 19 predicted proteins | sample MGYA00580683_ERZ772956 | MGnify/ENA primary metagenome ERZ772956 (study PRJEB29015, sample SAMEA2738077) | human oral metagenome | biome: human oral; feature: human-associated habitat; material: saliva | place: China | collected 2212 ... | reverse complement strand
ATAAGTCTTATCATAAAATGCTTTTTATTGTAAGATATTACCATTTTTTATTATACTAGTTAATTCTCAGAAGCCTACCGACATATGATTTTAATAGTAATAAAATTTAGATTCACTTTCATTCAAAATTCGTGAATCAATTACTTATCAGAGTAAGTATTATAAACCTCCTCTTACTTAGTGAAATAAAAACAATTTTATTTTATTATACTTTTTTTACTTATATCATAATTCTTTTCAATTATAAAATATTGTCGCTCTTTTTATAGAACGACAACAGTTTATAATTTTAAATTTCATATAATTTACATTTTAAAAATTTCGACCTTTGGTAAATCAGTTTCAAATTCTATAAAATCTGGATTGAAATATACCTCAACTTTTATGATTTTATCCTTATAAAGTTCTAAAACTGATTTTAATTCAAATTTTATTTTAGCTTTATCTTTTTCTTTTTTATAAGTGATAAACTTATTTGCTCTTGGCATCCAAGTTCCTTCAACTGTTTCAATAAATAATGCAAATTCATTACTACAACCAAACTTACTTGCACTATTCAAAGCTGTTACAGATACTAAAGAAGTTTCTTTAAATAATTTATAATCTTCTTCAGTATATCCTTCCGTTACACCAATTTTTTCATATTCTTTATATTCAGATGGTATGATAGAAAACGGATAGAAATAATGTGTTTCATCAGTAAAAATCATTTTTCCGATAGAAGAATTATCGGCATCTTTGTTACTTGAATTTTTAAATGGAGATAAAACATCTTGGATATTTACAGTATTTTTATATAAATTGAAACCTTGTCCAAATTGTACAGCACCAGTTATTGAAAAATTGCCATATTTTCCACTTGGAAAAGTTGCACCAAATTGTTTAACATCAATAGAATTGAAAATGTTTACTAATGATGTTAGATCTTTTGTTCCTTTTTCTCTTTTCTTTTCTTTACCATCATCAGTAGGTATAAAACCATTAAATAAGTACTCATATCTTTCATCTAGTTCTCTAACTTGTAAATTTTCTGGTTTAAACGATTTTATATATAATATTTTATTTTCTTCGAAATTATCCCAAAATTTTCTATAACTATATTTAATAGCCTTATCACTACCAAATATTTCTCCATTTAAAGTAGATTTAGGATTTCCAGTAAAATCTGCATTCCAGTTTGACATTAATGATGATATTCCTATTATTCCAAACACATTTTTTCTCATTCTTTTTGACATTATTCATCCTCTCCTTCTATTTCTCTTATTTCTTCTTTTTCTTTATCACTAAACAATAAATTTTCACTTGTACTTCCTAGTAAAAGGATATTTTGTTTTAATTCACCAAATTTATTATCTTCCATATAAGCCATAAGACTTGCTACCACATATCTAGCTTTATTTGTTAAAAAATCAAAACTTCTACTAACAAATCTTTTATTTATTTTACGAGCTATTAATTCTTTGTCTGTAATTTCAATATTATCAAAGGCTCTTAAAAATTCAAAATTAAGTCTATCTTTACCTCTTGTCTTTGTATTTAAGTAGTATAAAAGTTGCCCTAAATTGAATGAAAATTCTTCATCAGATTGAATTTCCCATTCTTTTTTTTGTGCTAAATTATCAATTAATTTTTGCTTTAATTCCATCTTTTTCTCCTTATAATTTATTTTATTAAAATAGTTTTCTAAATTTAAACCAATATTTAATATTTGTTTTACTCTGTATTTTTTTTCTTTATTTATAAGTGCTATTTTAAATCTATCCATATACATTCTTTCAACAACATTAGCAATTTCAAGTCCACCTAAGAAAAACCAATTATATAAATGGTTTTTATATTTTATTGTAAAGTTTTTCAAATTGTCATTTTTTACATCAGCATTTGCAAAATAAGTATCAAGTCTATTTCCAAAAAAATGAAAATTCAATTCATTCTTCAAATATTTTAAATCAACTTCACCTATTTTAAAACTATCATATTTCTTTTCAAAATCTGTAAAATCAACAATTTCATCTAAATTAAACTTCATTTCTTTTTTTCTTAGAAAATTTATTTTTTCAAATACTGGACTTCCATTTACCATTCCTAATTGAATTAAATAATTATAATTTTTAGTATCTATTAGCAAGTCTTTACTTGAAAAAATATCAACTTGAGAAAAATATATATATTTTTTTCCAACTTTTAATTCTTTTAATAAGTAATTTCTTAATTTATCTCTTATGATTACCTCATCTACTGTTAATAAAATCGGTAATTTGTTTACTTTCCCATTATTCATTAAACTTGGTTTGCTATCATTTGCTGTATACCAGCTATTAGGTACACCTAAAACTTCACCTTTTTCTATAATACAACAATCAGTTTTTACAAAGATGCTTGGAACTAAATATCTTTTAGCTCCATTTTTAAAATTTGTATAACTTTCCAATATTTCATCTTCTGTTTTTAAATTGTTTGGTACAAAGAAAATTTTAAATGTTTTTTCTTTTTCATCATAATATTTATAAATTTCTTTATCTAAGATATTTTTTATTTTTATTATGTCATTATTATCTAAAAATTTTTCATCAACTTTTAAGTTTTGATATAATTGCAATTTTATTTTATCTTTTTTTAAACTATCTTCATAATTTTCAAGAATATCGTAAAATTTGTCAATTTTATCCTTTAAAATTTCTGGTTTTAAATTTTGTGTCTTAGCTCTAAAAGCATAAATTTGATTAGAATGAAGTTTTTTATCAGCAACAGCTTTATTTGATTCTAAAATAGCACTATAATAATCAAAAATTGTTATATGTTTGTAAAAACCATCATTTTTCCAACTTTTTTCTTTATCTTTCTTTTTATCAACTTCAAAAATAGTTAAAGGTTTAGTAGGAGTATTAAAATTATACAAAATATAAATACCTTCAGATAATTCATAGTCATCAAGTAACATTTCATCTCCTAAAGTATTATATCTTCTTCTAAAAACATCAATTAAATTTTCAATCATTTACAAACTCACCCTTCTTTTTTTTGACATAAGTAGGCATTACAAAGCCATACCCTCTTGTTGTATTATTCATTATTCCTACACCTAATAACATATATGCGACTTCTTGTGAAATTTCATCCTTTTTTACAATTATTTCTAATTTGTCTGTATAAAATGTTGTATTCTTATAAATGATTTTTATTGGAGCTTTATTAAATAACTTAATTCCAGTAACAAAAGTATCTTTTATATCTAACATTTCTGAAGTATTAGTAAATTTTCTATATTTACTCATTGAATTTTTGAAAATTTGTTCTTTTATAAAAGATAGAGTTTCATTAAATCTCCAATATCCTTTATCATACTTGAATAAAAAAGGTGTTAAAGAATAAAGTTTTTCTATTATTTGCTTTGGTAAAATTCTTGATCTTGTTTTAACAAACAATAAATCATCTGTTTCTAAATCTTCCAATTTCAAAAATAATTCACACAAATCTTTTCTTATACTTCTTATTCTAAACATATAGTGTTTTCCTTCTTTATAAACACCATCTGTTTCTATTTTGTAAAAATTATCAAAACAATATTCTTTAAATGTTTTAGCTGTATGATAAGAACTATCTAATTTTTTACAAATCCTATCATCTAAAATACTACTTATAACAGTTGAAACTTCATCAAATTTAAGTTCTTTCTTTAGCTTTACAATAACATTAACTTCATACACTTCTATTTTTGTCTTTTTCATTTACATCTTTATCTCCTTTCTAATATATTATTCTTCTTCTTTGTTTTATTCTACCATTTTAAATGTATAAAGTCAATCTATTTTTTTGACTTTTTTATACTTATTTTTTTTAAATAATAAAAAACCACTTATAAAAGTGGCTTGTTTTATCTGCTAAAAACTATTTTAATCTATTCATTTTCTTTCCTTTTTATATTATTCTAAATTTTTCTTTTATAACAAAAATAATTTTCTACTGGATAATTCCAATATCTACCATCATTCATTTTTGCTTTTTTAAAAATTTCATAATTATTAATTAATGTATCTATAAATTCTTTTTTTGTTATTTCTATTTCATCATTTTCAAAGTCATATTCTTCTAAATTAGCAAGTCTATGAAAATTAACAACTTCAAATTCTAAAGAAAAACCTAAATGATTTAATAAACCTTCATTAATTTCAAAACGATAACCTTTATCTTTATCCAAAAACACTTTAAAACAATCATGTAATGTTATCTTTTTTAAAATCGAACCATCTTCTTCTCTAATGATTCCAATAACTTCTTCGATATTGTTTTTATCAAACATAATTTCTTTTTTTCCTTTTAAATCATAGATTTTGAAAACTATATTCATTGAAACTTCTTTTGTTTTATCTTTTCCACAAAAAATATGGTTTTCCAGTATATTTTCTATCATAAAACAATATTGTATTTCATTTCTAAAAATCATACCAACAATCACAAAAATCAACTCCTTACTTTTTATTTTTTTTTAAAATATATCCTTCTTTTTCTAATTTTTCCTTAACATTTTTCTCAATCATTAATATATGTTTAACCCTTTTGTTTTTTATTATTTTTTCTTGTAATTCTAATGGTAATAATTCAAACATTATTCTTTGACTATCATTTCTTATTTCAAATAAGTCTTTAGGATTGTTTTCGCCTAAGAATAATTCGGCTGAACATATATATGTTTTACAAATAATAGGTTTGCTTGGATTATGATAAATACTACATTTCCCATTAATAAGGAACGGACAAGTCCACCACAAACTTTCATCATTATTATAGTATTTTTCTAAATGTTCTTTTTTTAATATTTTTTTTAATTTTCTAAAATTTAATCTATTTGTTCCTACTGACAAAGAGCAACATTCATAACAAGTATTAGGACATTTTCCGTTATTAGTTAAATCTGTTCCTAAACTTTTTTGTATAATTTCTAAAATTTCATTCATTTTCTTACCTCTCATTTATTCTTCAGACCAAGATGTTGAAACTTCTCCATTTGGTTTTACTTTTAAAGATTTTTTATTTGCTTTTGAAAAATCTGGGATAATATCCTTCCTATCAATAAAACAGTCTCTATAAAAATGTCCATAAACAGTATTGTTAAAAGATTTTAATAGTGGTAGTTCTTGTATATATTTAGGAACAGTTGTATCAAGTTCCTTTCCTTTCACTTTTGAAAGAGTCGAAAACTTTATTTTGTAGCCTAATTTTTGATATTTTTCAATAAAATTATCTAACTTATCTTTATTTTCTAAAGTATCTTTTGTTATTAATTTTGAAATAGTAATATCACCTTGTAATTGTTCTGGTAAAATATTAATTTCTTTGTCATCATATAAGCTAAAATTCCAATGAATGTTTGATATTTCATTGTCTATTTTTATTATTTTTTCATAATAATCAAAATTTGTAGTGATAACAAGATCATAATATTTTGATAGAAATAAACAAATTTCTTTAATTTCTGGATTTAAAAGTGGCTCTCTTCCTACTAAAGTAACTCTTTTAATTTCATTTTTTTGTAAAATTATGTTAATTTCTTTTAATTTTTCTAATGTTAAGTAATCTTTTGATTTATTCTTATAAATATCTATACAAAAAGGACAATTTCTATTACAAAGATGCGTTAAAACTATATAAGCATTTTCTTCTAATGAAATATCATTCGGATTAAATTCTTCCATTTTTTCTCCTTTATTTTTTATAAAGGCAGAGATTTTTTCCCTGCCTTTACAAATTTATTTTTCTAATTTTTCTAAAAGTTCTTTTTTATAATTTTCAAGTTTTTTTATTTCTAGTTCAACTTTTTCAATTTCTTTTTTTATCTTTTCAACATCATCTTTATCATCAAGAAGTTTTACCCCTTCTTTATCTTTTATTTTTTCAAATAAAGGTTCTATTATTTCTGTTCTTAATACAGTATTTTCTAATGTGTCAAGTCTAGGTGTTTTAACTGAACCACCACTACTTGGAAAACCACCACTTACGATAACAGTATCTTTAGATAATAAAACATCTTTATCTCTTCCTAATCTTTCAGCAATAACTAATTCTCCTATTTTTACAGTTGTTGATGTTGCTCCCTCGTATTTATCTAAATCTAATTCAACTCTAACTCTTTTATAAAAAGTTTCTCCATCTGTTCCGTAAATTTCAATTAGAATTTCTTTTAAAAGATCTTCATTTTTATTATCAAAACACCAATATTCTCCATCCCATTTTCCTTTTATTCCTCTTGCTTTTTTTACAAAAGTTTCATTATAAGGACTTTTCACTTTAATTGTTCCATTTTCTTTTAAAATTTTTACCATATTTTATCACTCCTTCAAAAATAAATTCTTTTAAGACACCATTATTTTATCATTAAAATAAATATATGTCAACAAAAAAAAGAGAAGTTTTTAGACTTCTCTATTTAATTTAAACCCTAATTATTATATATTGTTGATTGGTTTTTCTTATAACATCTTTTGTAATCAATCTTTTATCAATCCCAATTTTACAACCTAATAATACAAACAATAATGTTACTAATAAAAAAATATTTCTTTTTTTCATTTTTACCTCCATTATTACTTTTCTTATTAAATTTCTTCCCTTTTAATTCTTTTAGCAAAATCTTTAAAAATTTCATAATAAGCTTCTAGTAATTCTTCTTTAGTGAAACAATATTCTTTACAAGTTTTTAATATTTCTATAAAAGCATAATGAAAATTGTTAGCTGTTACTTGATAAATGGCTCTTATTAAGTTATCTTCTTTTGAAATCATATCGTAATTAACATCAAATTCATTTTTTATTTTTTCTAAGAATATATCATATCTTTCTCTTTCTTCTTTTGTTATTTTTGCTTTTTTATTTTCTTTTTTCAAATAATTAACAAAATTAACAAATTCAAATATGACTTTTCCCATTTTTAAAAGTTGTGCTTTTTTATCAAATTTTATTTCATCTTCGTAATATAAATGGCTGTTTTTTGTTCCTTCATTAAATTCGATGATATTTTTGAATAAAGATAATACAATATAACCAGACTTAAACTTGTTTTTTCTTATTAGTTTTTCACTAATACTTAAATTCAATTCCAACATGTCATCAAAATTTTCTGGACGACTAAAATTAACTATCATTTTTTTCACTCCTTTTTTATTTAAAATTCCCTAAAATATTTTTGCATTTTTTATAAGTGTATTATACCATTTTTTCGATTAAAAATCAATTATAAAAAAATAAAATAGACACTTGTGTCTATTTTACCATTTTAAAATATTTTTGCATTTTTCAAATTCTTCAACTATTTCACTTATTTCTTTTGCTTTCTGTAATTTGATTTCAAATTGTTTTACAATTTTTTTATCTTTGACATCTTTTTTTTCTTTTAATGTTTCTTTTAAAATTTTTCTAAAATAATCTTTTATAACAGCTAAATTTATCCCTTCTTCAAGAATAATATTCATTGCTACTTTAGTAAAAACTTCATCTTTTTCAGCCTTTTTATATGAAGTATTTTCATCTATAAATTTTAAAATATTTTTACTTCTTTTAATTGTGGTTATACGATCATCTTTTAAAATAGAAGTTTTATAAAAGTTATAAACATCATTCAAAATTTGGTTTTTAAATTTATAATTTTCAAATAAACAAATATATTCTGGAAATTTAATAATTGTATTTAAAATTTCTATTTCTAAATTTTCAATATTTTCCTGTACGGCTTTTTCTTTATTTTTCTTTTCTTCTTCAACTTTTTTTTCAATTTCTTTTTCTTTTTTTGTTTTGTATTTTTTCTTTTTATTGTCTGTTACTAATGTCTTTTTTAAAGTTTCAAAATCAATATTTACTTTTTCCACTAATCTTTGTAAATACATTTCTTTTTCTAAATCATCAGTAACATTTTGAAAAAACTCTTTAAATCTACTGATAAAATTTTGCTTTTGTAACATTTCATCAATGTTGTCATAATCGGCTTTATATGTATCAAATAAAAAATCAAATATCTCTTTTGAATTTTTAACAACTTCTAAAAATTTTTCTTTTCCTTCTATTTTTAAAAACTCATCTGGATCTTTATACCCTTTTAATTCTAAAACTTTAATTTTAAAACCTTCTGATTTAAGAATAAAACTTGCTCTTTCAGTTGCTAATATACCTGCTTTATCATTATCAAAACATAAAAAAACATTACTTGTATATCTTTTTAAAATTTTAACTTGTTCTTCAGTAAAAGCAGTTCCTAATGGTGCTATTGCAGTATCAAAGTCAAAAATATTAGCTCTAATAACATCCATATATCCTTCCATTATAATAGCATAATTCTTTTCTCTGATGATTTTTGCTCTTTCTATTCCATAAATAGAATGTCCTTTTTTAAAAATAGGAGTATCTTGTGAATTTATGTATTTAATTGGATTAGCTTTTTCCATTGTTCTTCCACCAAAAGCTATAACTCTTTCGCTTGATGAAAAAATTGGAAATATAATTCTATTTCTAAAAGCATCATAAATATTTCCTTCATCACTTTTCTTTATAAGTCCTAATTCAAGTAAATCATTATCTTCATAACCTTTACTATGCAAATAATCGTAAAGTTCATTCCATTTTGAATTGGCATATCCTAATCTAAATTCTTTAATTTGAAAAGTATCTAAACCTCTTTCAGATAAATATTTTAATGCTTCCCTACTTTCATTTTCAAACATTTGTTTTTCGTAAAATTCCAAAGCATCATTCATTATAATATTATAAATTTCTAATTCTTCTTCATTCTCATCTTTTATTTCAGTTAATTGTATATTGTATTTTTCACCTAGTTCTTTAACAGCTTCCATATATGGTATTTTTCTATACTTAGAATAAAAATTGATAACATTTCCACCAGTATTACAAGAAAAACATTTACAAATTTGTTTTTTAGGAGATACCATAAAAGATGGAGTTGTATCATCATGAAAAGGACATAATCCTTTATAGTTACCACCACTTTTAGATAAAGGTATAAGTTCTCCTACCACTTTCTCAATTTTTACATTTTCTAACAATTTTTCAATATCATCTTGTTTAAAATACATATCTATCACTCCATTCTAACCATTCTAAAAATATTATAAATGTATTATACCATATTTTTTAAAAAAAGAAAATACTACTTGCTGAAACAAGTAGTATTTCATAGTCCTTTAATAGACATTATAACCCTTGCAGTAAAAGGAGGTGTAAAATGTCTAAATTCCCCATATTGTTGTTAGTAATGATAGTAGTTTTTTTACTATTATCTAAAAATGCTTATTAAAAAAAGTGTTTTATGTGGGTAGATTGTTCCAGCAATCCACCTGCTTTTTTTATTTAAAGATATTATAACAATTTTTTTAAAGTTTTTCAAAGTTTTAATTATTTTAATTATTTAACAAATTCTTTTGGAACAAGCATAAATACATAAGGATATTGTGGCATTTGTTTTCTTAGAATATCTCTAAGATTTAAGTATCCTTCAATAGTTGGATCAAGAAAAACCATATCATACTTTTCGGCAAGTTCTAATAATTCATCAAAAGAATAATCTTCAGTTACTGCATACAATATAATTTTTCTTATTTGTGATGCAAATTCAGCTTCTCTATATGCTTGACCATATTTTTCATCTTGAGCTCTTATAATAAATGTTCCTATACTAGCTTCATCATTAGTATCTGCATGTTTTGAATATGAATATTTAAAATCTGCATATTTTAAATAATCTATCTCTTTATTTTCTAAATAAAACTTTCCTACAATATCTTTTAATCTTCCTTTACTTTCTAATTGTATCAAATTTCCTTTTCCAATACTTAGTCCATTAGAATCACTGGTATTATTTGTTCCTCCACAAGCGACCATTAAGATTCCAAGCATTAATGTTATTAATATTTTTTTCATTGATATCACCTCTTTCAAAAAGTTAAAATTTAATTAACTGAATTATACCATTTTGTTTATAAAAAGTCAATAAAGCAAACAAACATTTTCAATATTTTTGGTAAATCCCATCAATTTCTGATATTCCCTTATCATAATCATCTAAATTTATTTTTTTACCAATATGTTTTCCAGAACCTATAATAAGTTCATTTTTATCATTTATCCCCCATCTATTAACAACAATTCTTGTTTTATTTTTAAGAAAAACAAGATATGTCATGCTCCACCATTTTAAATCATATTTGTTTCTACAAACAACATAACTATTCCAAAAAATTTTTTTTAAATCTTCAGAAGTCAATTTATTTGTCATGAAATCACCTTCATATTTCACAAGTTTCTAATATTGAAACTATCTTTTTAATTAATTTTTTCGTAGCAACAATATCTTCTAAACTATCATGTGCTTGAAAATCTATATTAAAATATTTGCATAATGTTCCTAATTTATTGTTTTCCAGTTTTGGTATGATATTAGCCATTTGTAAAAAAGTAATAATTAACATAGGATCTAATGCAAAAGTAGGACTTTCTATATAACTGAATAAAAATGGATTATGATTTCTTACAAAAAATGCTTTCAACATATTTACATCAAAATTTACATTAAAACCAGACACAAGAAATTTGTCGCTTTTATCATATTTATTAACATATTTATCTAATATACTAACAAAATCTGTATATACTTCTTTTTCATCAACATATTTATCTTCTTTTAATTCTTCAAAAGTTCTATTTTGGACTTGTAATGCCTCTTCATTAACTTCTGAATTTTCAAAAGGTTTTACATAAAAATTAAATTTTTCTTTTTCGACACCATCTATCTCAATTATTCCAGACAATTGAATTAGAGCCGATTTTTCTGGATTTGTACCTCCAGTTTCCGTATCAATATATAATATTTTTTTCATAACAACCCACCTTTTTAATTTTCAATATAACTTTTTATAAATTCCTTTTCATCATAATGTATATAATAATTGGTATTACTCATTGGCGAAAAATGTCTTACAATATAATCATCTATTTTGATTTTTTCTTTTCTTTTAGATAATTCGATAACAAAAAAATTCTTTTCTTTTAACTCCAATTTCGCTTTTTCTAATAATTCTTTATCATAGACATTACTAAATTTTAAAATCTCATCTAAATTGTTTTCATTCACTTTAATTCCATAGCAATTATCAGATATGAAAAATTCTTTATTTTCTGTTTTTTCCTTAACTTTTAAAAGATACTTTTTTTTTACCAAATCTTCTGTATTTCTTATTGGTGCTTTTTTATAATCAAAACGATATAAAATAATATTTTTTTTATTTTCTTCATTATTAAATTTTCCTTTTTTATTAAAAAAAGTTTTGTTTAAAATTTCTTTTAACATCTTTTTCCCCCTTTCAATTGTTTAAACATTCTTTTCTTTTTCTATGAAACCAGTATTTAAGATAACCAATTCTAAATATTATATTTAATTGCTTTTCATCTATTTGAGTTGCTAAAAGATTATGCTTTGCATTTCTATATTTTTTTAATATCCATTTTTTTGAAACAACCTCACCATGTAGCCCTTGTTTCATTTCAATATATGCAACTAAAATTCCAACATTTTCTGGTACTAATTTTTCAATTTTATCCAAAATATAATAAGGAACAGCATAATAAAATTGTTTTATATTTCCATCGTGATTATGCTTCTTTTTTAAATCAGCTTTAAAATCTGCCACTGATATTTTTATTTCTATTTCTCTTAAAAACATTTTTTTACTTACTGATAACATATCACATTCGTGGTCTACAATCCTTACATATTTTTTTCCATAAATAGAAGTTTTATCTTCATAATAGCAACCATTCATTGGATCAAATCTTGGCACTATAACAAGTGATGATTTTTCAAAATAGTCATAAATTAATAGTTCCATTTTTTCAGTAGTTATTTTTTTCATTTTCTATTCCTTTTTTTGCTTTCCAAAATTCATAATATTTTTCATAAATATCATCCATTTCAATTTCATATAACCCACCAAAGTTACATAAAATTTCTAAAACATTTCTTAATTTTAATTTAAAATCAACAATACTTTCTATAAGTGCTAAAACCAATTCCGAATTAGATGAATGAGTGTTATATCTATTATAGGAAAAATCATATAAGATATAGTCTATATCATCTAATGTTACTTGGCATCTATATTCGGAAAAAAATGCTTTCATTTTATTTTCTGAAACAATATTTTTTTGTAAATTATTATCATAAAGATAATTTAAAAATTGTGCTAAACTTATTATTATTTCAAGCATTTTTAATGTTCTATCGCTTTTGTTTTGACTTTTTAAATTATAAAAATCAACTATCTTTTCTACAAGTTTCATTTTTAAATAAACAACATCTTTAAGGTTTTTATTTTCATCTAATTTATCTAATATCTTTTGTAGTTCCATGATTTCTGTAAATTTATTAGGAATTTTATTTTTCATATTTACTCCATATTATCTTTTTAATAATACTCTCAAACTACTCATCTATAAGTTCCACTTTTTCTGTTTCAAAACTTTCAAAAACAAGACTTGAACCTTCAATTTTAATAATATTGTTCTTATATAGTTTAATAGCTTTTTCTCTTTTATTAACATCAACTTTAATTAATTCTAATTCACCATTTTTTATATCTATCAAAACATAATTTTCACCATTTAGCCTAGTCAAAGGTAATAAATCTTTTTGAAAAGGTTTATTTAATAAAAAAGCTCTATGAAGTATACCAGCTATTTTTGGTGAATTTATACTCAAAATAAAAAGTGATAATCCCAATGATAAAATTAATAAACTTCTTTTTGTTGACTTTTCTTTTAAAAATATAAAATAAACTTGAAAACTAACTATTATAAGCCCTACGACTATATAAAGTAACATAAAAAAGGTCGAAAAACTCATTCTCTATTCCTCCTTCAATTCAAATTCTGTTATTTCTATTTCTTCTACTTTGCCAAAATCTTTTTTTATTTTTTTATCTTTTTGAAATTTTTTCAAAGTTTTTGTTAAAACTTTCTCTAAATCTTCTAAATCTTTTTTAGAAAGTTCCATATATCCTTCAGCTACTTCTCCATATTCATCTAAGGTTCTTTCACATAAGAAATCAGCCACATTTTCAGCTATTCCTAAAAAATCTTCTTCAAAAGGTATAAAAAGCCCAATTTCAATTTTGTGCTTTCCAAAATCTTTATTCAATTTAAGCTCATTTATAGCATTTTTAAAGGCTTTATTACGACTTCTAAAACTATCTGAAGTAAAATAATAATCATCATCAATTCTGTAACAATATTTTTTCATATTAAAACTCCTTTTTTTGTTTTATTATACCATTTTTTTTATTAAAAATCAATAAAAAACAATTAAAAAAGCATTATAAAAAATATAATACTTTTTTTGTTTTTATTAATTTTCTTTTTCTTCTTTAAAAAAATTTATTTTTATCGGAATATTACTTGATATACTTCTACTTGATTGTGAATTTAAAATAATTTCAGTTACTTCTTTTTTATTTAAAATATTGAAAATATATTCACTTTCTTCTTTTGAAATAACTTCATTAATGTTTTTTCCATAAGAAATATAACTTATATGTCCATCAAATATAGGTGTTTTCATTTCGTTCCAATGAGTTTTTATTTTTGTTATAATTTTAGGACTTAAACTTGTATTATCTCTTATGCATACAAATCTTTCTTTGAAAGTATATTCACCTATTCTTAAAAGTCCCCAATATGGTTTATTTTGTATCCTATTATTGTAATCAGATCCATTTTTTAATTCCTTTTTGTTTAATTCTAGCCAATTATATATATTAGGAGCAAGTTCTTTTACTCTTTCAAGTTCTAATGGTTGTTTTTTCCCAGTTTCATATAATAAAACAACATATAAATTTTCCCAGTTATTTTTTAACATTGGACTTGTTATAAATGGAGCTAAAAATCTTTTTTCTAATTTTATTTTTCTATTTTTATCAACCTCATATAATTTTCTATTTTTTACTATCGGATAAAAATATGCAGTTTCTTTATCAATATTTTCAGCAAATACAAATCTCATTGGTGCTTTAGCTTCAACACCTTTTCTAAATTGATATTGACAGTTTCCTATATATTTTTCGTAATCTTCAATTTTTTCTTTTTCTTTTAATTCTAAAAAATTATTTTCAGATATATATTTTTCAAAAGAAATTAATTTGTTTCTTTTAGATATTTCAAATCTTTCATCTTCTTTTTTTAAAATATTCCTAAAACCAACAAGTAAGATTTTTCCAATATATTTTCCTTTTCTTTCTGGGATATCATAAAATAATGATGAAGGAACAAATTTATTACTACTTTCTTCTATAATTCCTAAAGAAGTTGATTTCAAATTTCTATTATTTTTAGTAATAAAAGAATCTATAAAAAGCCAATTACTATTTCCTTTTTCAGGAGAAAATTTATAATAAATTGAAGGTGAATAAAAAATATTTTGTAAATCTGGAAAATGTTTTAATTTAATTTCTGTGAAGTTTCCAATTTTGATATTAGATAAATCTAATCTTCCGTTTTTAACAGCTTTATAAAAGTTTTTAGCAGTACTCTCATAATTATTTTTAATAAATTCAACTCCTGTAAGATGTTTAAAATGCCCAGAATTAAATACTAATTTTAATTCTTTAAAAATTCCTTGTTCTTCATAAATACCTGAACCTCCCACGACTGACACTCTATGAGTGCTAGAGTTGCGGGTTCCAAAATCTTTAAAAATATTTAAAAATTTTCTAAG
>ERZ772956.1683-NODE-1683-length-14793-cov-6.863889_pt1 | contig 14793 bp, 15 predicted proteins | sample MGYA00580683_ERZ772956 | MGnify/ENA primary metagenome ERZ772956 (study PRJEB29015, sample SAMEA2738077) | human oral metagenome | biome: human oral; feature: human-associated habitat; material: saliva | place: China | collected 2212 ... | reverse complement strand
TACCAACCCCAACCCGATATTTTAGAGTGCCAACAAAAATAGGTGCAGGCATGTGGGTTTATTTTCAGCTATTCTGGCATTCTGTCTGGGTACATGATGCAGAATTCGCCGTATACTTTTAACAAAATTCCTTAAGGGATTGTCGTTGTTTTGTTGCTTGCAGCGTAGAGCGTAGATAAGTACAGTGCCTTAAGCAATGTAGCATCACTATGAAAAACCGATTTCTGACGGTTTAGTTTCTTATAAGTGCTGTTCAGGTTTTCAATTGCGTTTGTTGTGTAAATCACTTTCCGAACGTCTGATGAGAACTTGAAGATAGGAGTGAGAACATCCCAGTTGTGCCCCCAACTCTTCACGGAATTTGGATACTTGTCATTTCATTTGGACATGACTTTTTTCATATTCCACGGTCCTTGTTTTTCCGTTGCTGCTAAGTAAATGGGTTTTGAGATCTGCGGCGTAAGCTTTCTTGTCTTTATACGATACATATTTCAAAGCATTTCTCACTTGATGTACAATGCACCTTTGATACTCTATTTTAGGAAAGGTTGTTTTAATACCTGTGAGCCCACTGGCACAAATTACCATAACATCTGGACTCCGCGATTCCTTAATTCATTTTAAAGCACCTAGCCAGTATTTGTTGCTTTCATTTTCGCCGATTTGCAAGTTGATAACATCTTTATGTCCGTCTATATTAACGGCAAGAAATACATATGCAGCTAATTTACGAATCTTTTGATCTTCTTTTACTAAAAAACGCATAGTACCAATAAATATAATCGGATATACTGAATCCAAAGGTCTTCTTTGCCCGTTGTCAACTTCATTCAAAACCATAGATTTCTTCAATTTGATCAGAAATTTGTCTTGCTGTTATTCCCCGAGCATACTTTGAAATGATCTTTCGATCGATTTGTGAAATATATTTTTGACATTTTGATACAACCTTTGGCTCGAAGCTGCCTTGCCTATCTTGTGGATCCTCAATCTCAAATTTACCGTAATTGCTTCGAACTCGTTTGGTCTTTTTTATTGAGGTGAAATGAAAAAGTAAGTTCACCCTGTAAGGTTAAATTTACGATTTTAATGACATTGGGGAAGTCCTGGGGTCATTTTTTATGAGAAATTAATGTAAAATTAACTTCTTTTTTCAAAAAATAGCAAGACAAAAAAAGCAAAATGCATTAAACTGTTTTTTGTATAAGGTTAAGTTCATGCATTTTGCCCTAAAGTTTTGTGTTGATTTAGGGCACCGGAACTAATATGGGATTCTTCGGGGTTTAATTAATTTGCCCTGGGAATTCTTTTTTATTCGATTTTTAATAGATATGGCATAAGAGTTACTGCGTCTTTATCTATTTTCTTGATATGGAGCTTTTCAAGTATTTTTTCACCATAGAAGAAAGAGAATACCTCGTACGGTGTCTTTCCGTTTAATATCTTCCGTGGTACCGAGTTGATATGTGAAAAAACAAGCTCCAAGTCTTCTTGAATCAAACCTTTTAAGTCGTTGCCATTGGGGATTATGTCTCTTACATAGTTGTGGTTGTTTTCAACATGTGGCTTCTGACTCGGCATTTGCGGGTCACAGTAAAAAATATTGCTTCGTACTTTGCCTGTTTCACTGTTATACTCGAAAAGGTCATGCTTTGAAAATTCAGTTCCTCTATCCGTAAGGATAAGAGAGAAAATCTTATTGAAGTCATAAGTGCCAAGCCTCTCCTGCAACCTGTCCAGAGTGCTTGCCATCGATGCACTTGTCTTTTCCCTATGTAGAAAGCCTATCATAACAGGTGCATTTTCGAATATAAAGGTCTGAATATATGGTCCCTCAGAATCATTAAAGACTGTATCCATTTCAGCGGTAGGAATGTTGGGATTTGCAGCCTTGAACTCCAAGTAGTCATCATACTTGAAACCATCGTAGCATACCGTTTCTTTCCTTGGTTTAAGAGGTTTTCTCTTTCTCATAGAAACCTGCCTTCGTAGGGAGAAGTTGTCTATTCTTTGTGTTAAGAAGATGCCGGACTCAATGTATGTATAGATACTCTTTACGGAAAGACCTATCTCAGGGTGATTCTTAACTATTTGGTAAATCGACTGTCCCTTTTTTAAGAGTGGTCAGATGATATCAGCTATCATAATCATTCTCGTAGAAATCATGTTCACACCCTCTCTGCTGTCAGAAAGAGTATTCAAGTAGATTTCATGGGCTTTTGCAGCATGATAGTAGTATTTATCCAATCCACACTTTTGATTGTCAGGGCAGTGGTTACATACACTAATTCTCTCACGTCGTTTGCACTTTCGCTCCTTAAAGTTTTCGCATTCTTTCTTGCAGCCGAAACATTGTTTAAGCTTGCTGGCGTTTTCGCAGAAATAGCGAGTGCTTCTACCGTATGCACTTGCAAACTTGAAAGTCCTATGCTTTCTAACTTCCTTAGATATTGTGGAGGAGACTTGCCAAACTCTCGTGCTATTTTTGCTTTACTAAAGCCTTCTTCAAGACAGTGCTGAATGTATTTGCGATCATCCAAAGTTAGATGTGTTACTTTCATTTTCTTCCTCCTCGTCCGTTCCGGAACACCAAGACAGAGGCAGCAACGAAAATCACAATCGCCTAATTCGCAGACATTTACCTAAAGGTTCTAAAAACACCACCTCAGCTGAGGTGGCAAGAATAGAACTTTGGATAAACAAATATCCTAAAAGAATGTTTAATTATTTGACTCCGGAAATTATTTATCATTGTGGCTAATTTCATCTTGAAATATGCCTAGGGTGAAATTATCACAGAATAACAACAAAACAATTTTTCAGTATTGACAATTACATGCTATTTGATTATAATAGTACGATTTAGCATTAGCTGAATGAGTGGATTGGAAAGAAAGGAGTTATATTATGTATGAATATGTAAATGACAAACAATTTCTGAGACGTATGCGTTCTCTTTGCGGAGATGTAATGCAAGATCTTTGCCATACACTAAAAGTGGAATACAATATTGGTTCTTCTTTTTACCTTGTAGGTAGCGGTGCAAGAAACCTAATAATGCAAAATGCTGACAGACCTATTGATTTGGATTATAATCTTCAAATCACAAGAATTGATGACTGGGAAGATTGCAGAAATATCAAGGAATGTGTCAGAAAGGCTTTCAATATTATTCTTTCAGAATATGATTGGAGCGACTGCAAAGATTCAACATCATCATTGACTACTGGAAAAATCTATTTTCCTCAGGGCAATGATACACAGTTTTCAATAGATGTTTGTATTGTCTGCGAGGATGTTGACGGAAATTATTATCGCTTAATTCATGAGAAAACAGGTCTTTTTAATTGTGATAAATATTTTTGGAACCAAGCACCTAATTCAAAGCAACTAAAAAAGAAGGCTGATTATATCAAAAACAAAGGGAAATGGACATTGGTCAGAACACAATACAAAAAAATTAAAAACAAGTATTTGACCTCAAATGACCATAACCATTCTTCGTTTATATGTTATATTGAAGCAGTAAACAATGTTTATAATTCAAGAAAGTATTGGAATTAAAACTTGACAATACTAACTTTCATCGTTACTTAATCAAGTGACGATTTTTTTATGGCAAAGATATATAAACCTACTATATATAGAGAGTATAACTGGCAATTTTTTTTAACAGAAAATTGAAAATATACCATAGATGAGAATGTTGGTTATAACTTGGCAAACATAGTATAGATAAGGGCAGATTATATAATGGTAGAGTAGAAAAGGAACACTAATTTCTTGATAGTGATAACTTCTGACATTGTTTGAACCGCGGATTCGCTGCTAGCGTAACCTTGTTCTACATAAATCATCATGTGGTATCTAACTGATTAACAATGATGCAGAGAACTGTGGTTGGAGCCTTTCAAAAACCATCAAGTGGCAGGAGGCAAACACAAATCCACAGTATCTCAAATAGTATAGCATCATGCACAAATGAGTGTGTTATTGCTATGAAATAATAATGCAAAGAAGTAAAGGAAATCAACGGTATTTATCGGAATTTTTCTTTGAGTTGCGGATAAAAAGTGTTATAATACTACAATAGCCGAACTATACGAATTTTGAGGATGAACTATGAAAGATATTATCTGTGATAAAGATTTATTTGACAGTATACCGTTGCCGATGTGTGCAGTGGATTCCAACGGTAAAATAATTGGATTCAACTCACATATAGGAGAGGTTTTTCTGTACGATGATATTATCGGCAGTGACTTTTTTGCAATAACGGGACTGAAAATTGAGGATGTAATAAATGCAGGAAAAAATAATACAAATTTAACTATTGAAAGAAGCGATAAAACTTTTAGGGTTTTTACCGGAAAAAATGATTTTACCCACCGAAACAAAGCTCTGATATTAGATGCTTCAACAGAAGCTATGGGTATCGATAGTTCTGTGCGTGAAACGGATGAACGGGCGAAAACTGATGAAAAACCTCTCATAGTATTCTTTTATGATATAACAAGATACGAAACCCTGAAGACAACATACGAAGGTGAGAAGACCTGCGTTTCTTTAATTCGTATAGACAACTACGATGAATTGATTGCAGGCACACTCCCGGATATGAGAATGGAGGTTTCGTCCAGAATAGATAAAACGATAAGGAAGTGGGCATCAGATTGTGAGGCATCCATTGTAAAGCATGAAGAAGACGAGTATGCAATGTATTTTCAGAAGACCTTTCTGACAAAGATGATTGACGGCAAGTTTTCTATTCTCGATGAGGTGAGACAAATTGAAACAGAAGTGGATTTTCCTATGAGCCTTTCCATAGGTGTTGGTGTCGCCGAGGATAACATGTTTGATACGGAGGAGTCTGCAAGGGCTGCCTTAGACCTTGCCCTGGGGCGAGGAGGAGATCAGGCGGTTGTTAAGAAACATCATCAGATTGATTATTACGGAGGAAAACTTCAGACCGTTGAAAAAACTAATAAAGGAAAATCCAGAGTAATTGCCCATATTCTAAAGCAACTAATCGCAGAAGCAGGAAGAATTTTAATAATGGGTCATACAAATCCGGATATGGACTGCTTCGGTGCCGCTTTGGGAATGTTTAGAGTTTGCAAGATGCAGGGGAGAGATGCAGGCATCATTGTGGACGAAGTAAACGATCCTTTAAGGGTGATATATAAACAGGCAAAGGAAAGTGAAAATTATAGTTTACTTTCAGGAGAACGGGCACTGGAGCTTGCAAATGAGGAAACCCTTTTAATCGTGGTGGATACCCATAGACCGAGTTATGTATCCTGCCCGGAATTGCTGGGGAAAGTTGGGAAAATTGCGATAATTGATCACCACAGGAGAGCCACTGATTTTATCAAGGATGCCGATTTGTCATATATTGAATCCTATGCTTCATCAGCCTGCGAGCTGGTATCAGAAATTCTTCAGTATGCAGGAAAGAAGAGAGCTTTAGAAAAACTTGAGGCAGAGGCACTGCTGGGTGGTATTACTTTAGATACAAACAGATTTGCAGTAAAGACGGGTGTAAGAACCTTTGAGGCTGCAGCTTGGTTGAGGAGATCAGGTGCAGATACCACGGAAGTAAAAAGATTTTTCCAAACTGACATGGAAATGTTCAGAGTTAGGGCAAAAAGTATAGCTTCAGCAGAACTTCACAATAATGGGGTAGCAACTTCTTTGTGCGAGGGATACAATAGAGATGCACAGATAATAAATTCACAGGTTGCAGATGAGCTTTTGAATATAAAAGGTGTTAAGGCATCCTTTGTCGCAGGAAAGAATGATTCCGGAAAAACCGTTGTAAGCGCAAGGTCATTGGGCGAGCTTAATGTTCAGGTTATTATGGAAAAGCTGGGAGGCGGAGGTCATTTAACTACGGCAGGTGCCCAGGTGGAAGAAAGTCCCGAGGATGTTCTGGAAGTTATCAAGAATATAATCGGAAGTGAAGAGAGGTAGAAGAGATGGTTGTAATTTTAAAAAGAGATATTAAGGGAACGGGCAAGGCCGGAGACATTGTGAAGGTAAGTGATGGCTATGCCAGAAATATGCTGATTCCAAAGGGCTGGGCTATCGAAGCTACTAAAGGAAATATCAATACTTTGGAGAAGGTGAAGGCAAAGCAGGCGGAAGAAGAAGCCGCAAGAAAGGCTTCTGCCCAAGAACTTGCAAAGAAAATAGAAGAAATAGAAGTTTGTATTGAGACTAAGGCGGGAGAAGGCGGCAGGCTGTTCGGCTCAATTACATCAAAGGATGTTTGTGAGGCCCTGAAAACTCAGCACAATATTGCCATAGATAAAAAGAAACTGCAGATGAGCCAGCCGATCAAGGCTCTTGGAACATTTAGTGTAAAAATAAAATTATACCAGGATGTTTCGGCAGAACTTGCAGTTAAGGTGACAGAATAATGGCAGAGAAAATTCCTCCACATAATTTAGACGCAGAGAGATCGGTTTTAGGCTCCGGACTTTTGAGTAAAGAAGCCCTGTCAGATGTCATGGAGATTCTGAAACCGGATGATTTTTACGATGGTGCAAACAAGGAAATTTACATGGCAATGATTGATATGTTCAGGGAGAATAAATCTGTGGACATAGTTACCGTGTGTGAAGAATTGAAGCGTAGAAATGTGCTGGAGATGGTAGGCGGCAGATCCTATGTAGGTACATTGTCCGGGGAAGTTCCGGTGACAACGAATGCCTCGGAATATGCTAAGATTGTTGCAGAAAAATCATCTATAAGAAAGTTGATTCATACATCAGAATTGATTCGTGAGAAGAGTTTTGATGAAAATGAAGAAGCAAAGGAGATAATCAATTTTGCAGAAAAGGAAATTCTCAGCGTAGCACAGGAACGGCAGCGAGGCGATTACTCAAAGCTTCAGGATGTATTGGTAGCAGACATTGAACTCATTAATGAAGCTGCGAGAAATCAGGATAAGATTATAGGAGTTCCCACAGGATTTAAACCCTTCGACAGTATGACCTCCGGACTTCAGAAATCAGAGCTTGTAATCGTTGCGGCGAGACCGGCTATGGGAAAAACGGCATTTGCACTTAATATTGCACTTAATGCCGCAGTTAAACACGATGCATCCGTCCTGATATTCAGTTTGGAAATGGGGAAAGAACAGCTTGGAAATCGTCTTCTTTCCATGGAATCTCGGGTCGAAATGGAAAATATCAAGAAGGGAACCCTGGACAGTAATGACTGGGACAGAATTTTTCTGGCAGTGGATAATCTGGCAAAAGCCAATGTGTATATAGACGATACACCGGATCTGAGTGTATTTGAAATAAAAAATAAATGCAGGAGATTAAAGGCAGAAAAAGGTCTTGATCTTGTGGTTGTGGACTATCTGCAGCTTATGAAATCTGAGGGAAGAGCAGAAAACAGGCAACAGGAAATAAGCACATTATCCAGATATTTAAAGCTTTTGGCAAGGGAAATGGATTGTCCGGTTATTGTGCTTTCACAGCTTTCTCGTGCTCCGGATCAAAGACCAAACCACACTCCCGTGCTTTCTGATCTCCGTGAGTCCGGTTCTATTGAGCAGGACGCAGACATTGTACTTTTTTTGTATAGAGATGATTACTATGCGAAAGAGGAATCGGAAAAACCGGGAATATGTGATGTTATAATAGCAAAGAACAGAAGTGGTCCTACCGGCAATATAGAACTGGCATGGGTAGGAAAGTATACGAAATTTAGTGATATAGCGAATGGATTTTAAGAAGAAAAAGGTTAGGGATTTATATCTTTACGATACGCCTGTTGAAAATATCTTTATAAATGAATACTTACCCCAAGCAAAGGGGGATTATGTCAAGGTGTACATGTATGGCTATATGCACGCCCATTTTGACATAAAATTAGATGAAGAAGCTATATCAAAACAGCTGGGGTTGTCGAGAGCAAAGGTTTCTGAAGCCTGGAGCTATTGGGAAGAAATAGGAGCTGTCAAGCGTCATTATGTCCAAGGTGATAAGGTAGAGCCTGTAATTGAATTTTTGAGTATTAAAGATCTGATGTATGCAACTTTGGAGGAGGAAGCCCGGGAGGATAAAATTTCAGAAAAGGATTTTAACGACAATAATCTTAAGGAAATATTCCGGCAGATAGAAAAGTTGATGGAAAGACAGCTGAGCTCGACAGAAATTTTGAATTTCAATGAAATGCTCACAGAGGAACATATTGCAGCTGAACTTATTTTCTATGGTATTGAGTACTGCAAAGGCAAAGGGAAGGACAGTCTGAAATATATTCAGACTGTTATAAGAAACTGGGCAATTAAAGGCTTTTCAAAGGTTTCCGAGGTTAAAGAATATATGGAAGAAAATGATAGAAGACATCTTCAATACCGCAGAATACTGCAGGCCTTCGGTTTTACCAGAAATGCCACTGAACAGGAGAAACAGATGATGGACAGGTGGCTTGATATAATGGGCTATACCATGGATACCATCGTGGAAGCGGTTGGAAAAACTGCGGGAATTTCCACTCCGAATTTTAATTATGTAAATAAAGTTTTGGAAAACTGGAAAAAGGACTCAGAAAAGAAAGGCATAAAGGATGTAAATAGTCGTGTGACTGTCACAGAAGCTCAGCTAAATGATTATTACAGATATATTTTAGAAAAGGACAAGGCTGAAGCAGAAAAACGCACTAAAGAGATTTATGCCAAAATTCCTAGAGTGAAGGAAATAGATAATAAGCTCAACGATATAAGAAGAAAACTGGTTCAGAATATGTTGGAGGGAAAAGATTATAACTCTAAAGATGCAAACGAAGAGAAAACAGATTTAGAAGTCGAAAGAGCCGGACTTCTTACGGATATGGATTATGAGATGGATTATACCGATGTCAGGTATTTGTGTGAAATTTGCAGAGATACAGGACAGACAGATTTAGGTGAGGTGTGTACCTGCAGGGTAGAGCGCATGAAAGAAGCAGAGGATTGGATAAAACAGAAGGATATTTAAAATGAACGATCGCAAAGCAGAGCGCAGAAAAAAAAAGAAAATCAGAATCAATATAGGGAGAATGATTGTTGTAGCTGTGGTGATAGTGCTTATCGGCGTTACATCTTTTAGTGTGAAGAGGATTGTAGCCTTGAAGATTGAGCAAAACCAATTAAGGCGTGAGCAGGCATCTCTGAAGGCAAAGAAAGAGAAACTTAAGTACGAGCTGAAACATATAGACAGTGAGAGTTATATAGAGGAACAGGCAAGAAAACAGCTAAATATGATTAAACCCGGTGAAATCATTTATATGATAGAAAAAGATAAATCTAAGAATAAAAAGAATGAGTAGTTATGCAGAAAATCAACGAAGTTATAGTGGTTGAAGGACGAGACGATACGGCAGCGATAAACAGGGCGGTAGAAGCTAAAACCATTGAAACCCACGGATTTGGAATGAACAGCTCCATGTGGAAGGAAATCGACAGAGCGTATAAGGGTCCGGGAATAATAGTATTCACCGATCCTGACAGGGCAGGCGAAAATATAAGAAAAGAAATAAAAAAAAGGTATCCGGACTGCAGAGAAGCGTTTTTGCCACAGGATAAAGCTCTGAAAAAAGGAGATTTAGGTGTTGAAAATGCAGAGCCTGACGCCATTATAGAAGCCTTAAAAAAGGCAAGAACCACAAAACATACTGAAGCTTTGGAATTCACTGTAGAGGACTTGCGTATGGCAGGTCTTGTGAACAGCAGTTTTAGCAGGAGAAGAAGAGAGCTCTTTTCTGAGAAACTGGGCATCGGATATGGCAACGGCAAAAGCCTGTTAAAAAAATTAAACGGATACGGTATAACAAGAGAGGAGTTTAATGGAGCTATACAATCCCTCAGTGATACGGGGAATAAAGAATAAATACGGATTTAAGTTTTCCAGAAGTTTAGGACAAAATTTCTTGACGAATAAGAAAGTGATTGATGAAATTGTGGAAGGCGCAGATATAACTAAAGAAGATTTGGTTATAGAAATAGGTCCCGGAATAGGAGTTTTAACCGCTGCAGCAGCAGAAAAGGCAGGTAAAGTCATAGCCATTGAAATCGATACAAACCTTGTCACAATTTTGGGAGATACCCTGGCTGAATTTGATAATGTCAAGGTTATAAACGAAAATGTCTTGAAACTGAACCTTGCAAAAATCATAGAAGAGGAGGCAAGAGATTATAAAGCTGTCAAGGTTATAGGGAATCTGCCCTACTATATAACCACAGCGATTATAATGAAGCTTCTGGAGGAAAAACTTCCGGTTGAGAGCATCACGATCATGATGCAGAAGGAAGTTGCAGACAGGATTAAATCCTCGCCGGGAAGTAGAATATATGGAGCAATTTCTGTTGCCGTACAATATTATTGCAGGGTCAATATAGTTGAAGATGTTCCGAAGGAATATTTTATGCCTATGCCAAAGGTGGATTCTGCTGTACTCAGATTAGATGTGAGAAAAGAAGCACCTGTTAACCTTTTAAATGAAAAAATGTTTTTTAGATGTATAAAGGCAGGTTTCAGTCAAAGGAGGAAAACACTTTTGAATTCTCTTACAGGTACGGGGTTTGGAAAAGGGGTTATTTCAAAGTGCCTTGTAAATGCAGGAATTGATGGAAAGAGGCGTGCAGAAACCTTGTCGCTTTCAGACTTTGCGGCAGTGGCAAACGAACTGGTTAAAGAGGGGAAAAAGTAAATGCATAGAATTAGAGATTTTTATAATAAATATTTTAATAACACGATTATCAATTATTTGTTGTGGGCATTTTTTCTGAACCTGTTTATTGAGACTTGGGCCAGACAGAAAATGCCGCTATATGGCGGGCTTTATTTTATGGTAAAAGAACCTTTGGTTTTTTTCTATAATGTGCTTGTGATTCTGTCAACAATTTGCATTGGACTTTTATTCAAAAGAAGATTTTTTGTAACTCTTCTGATTTCAAGCGTGTGGATTACTATCGGTATTGTGAACGGAATAATTTTAATGCAGAGGATGACTCCGTTTACTATGAAAGATATGGATTCTTTTGATGATGCACTTACAATTATGACCAATTATATGTCCATAAAGCAAATTATCTTATTATTTTGCGGAATAGCCCTTGTGGCTGCACTTTTTATATTTCTGTTTATAAAAGGACCGAAAGTAAAGGACAAAATTTCTATCAAGAAAAATATAGTTGTTATTATCCTGATAATTGCAGCGACTTTCGGAAGCACCTACGGGCTGATTAGAATCAATGTTCTTGACACTTTCTTTGGAAATCTTGCTTATGCCTATGAGGATTACGGAGTTCCGTATTGTTTTATAAATACATGGCTTAATCAAGGTATACACAAACCGCATGGATATTCCAAGGATAAGATTAAAAACATAATCCAAAAGAGCGGTATTGATAAGAGCGGAAAAGTTACTTTGGTGAAGGGTGATGGTACTAAGAAACAGCCGAATATTCTTTTCTTACAGTTGGAGTCTTTCGTGGATCCTACCCTGTTTAAAGATATAAGGGTTTCCAAAGACCCGATACCTTATTACAGGAGCCTTATGAAAAAATATTCCTCAGGAAGTCTGACTGTTCCTGCATGTGGCGCAGGAACTGCAAATACTGAGTTTGAAGTTATGACAGGTCTTTCCGTCAAGTTTTTTGGACCGGGAGAATATCCTTTTAAATCGGTTTTGAAAGAAAGAACTGCAGAAAGTATTGCAAGGGATTTGAAGAATATCGGTTATTCTACCCATGCAGTGCATAATCATAGAGGCGTTTTTTACAGCCGAAATGAAGTATTTGATAATATAGGATACGATACATTCACATCTCTTGAATATATGAGTGATGTGGAAAAAACTCCTAAGAACTGGGCAAAAGACAATATTTTACCGTCACAGATTCTGGGAGCACTTAAATCCACCAAGGGAAGAGATTATGTATACACAATTTCCGTTCAGGGTCACGGAAAATATCCGTCAGAGTCTTTAATTGCCCATCCTAAGATAAGAGTAACCAAGGCTGCAAATGAAGAGACGAAAAATAAATATGAATACTATGTCAATCAGGTATACGAAATGGACTTATTTGTGAAAGACCTTATAAATAAGTTAAATAAATTCGGAGAGCCGACAGTACTTGTCATGTACGGTGACCATATTCCTGCCCTGGAGATGGCAGAAAGTTCATATAAGGCAAAGGATTTATATCAAACGCAGTATGTGATTTGGGATAATATCGGGATGAAGAAAAAGGATGGAGACATAACGGCATACGAACTGACGGCAGAAATTTTAAACCGCCTGAATATCCATGCGGGAACGACATTCAGGTATCACCAAAATGTGAATCATAGTTCATCAAATTACCTTCCTGATTTAAAACTTCTGGGATATGACATGCTGTACGGAAAAGATTATATCTATGGTGGTTCCAATCCTTTCAAGAAGAGTGGAATGAAGATGGGCGTGAAGAAAATCAAAATTGACAAGGTGGTCAATGTGGGAGGTAAGTATTACATAAAAGGAGAAAATTTTACTGAATACAGTAAGGTGACTTTAAATGGAAAAGCTTTGAAGACCGTATATTTAGGACCCACCCTGCTTGGCCTTTCAGAAAGTGTTGAACTGAACGATGCAGCAAAGATGAAAGTTAGCCAGATTGACAGGAGCAGCAATACGATTATAAGCACCACAGAATAACCTTAATAACAGAATTAATTTCTGTTCTATGGAATAATTTTAATCTCCGATTGACTTGTTTCAGGTGTTATTGAGTATATTTGGAAGTCTGCCGGCTGCAAGTAGGAGAGCGATATTTGCAAGGGGAGGTAAGCATGCGTACCTTAGAAACTGAAAATTTGTTATTGAAAATGTACAGTAGAGATGATGCAGAGGATTTGTATAAATATGCCAAGAATCCTAATGTCGGACCTGTTGCAGGATGGAAGCCTCATGAAAACACAGAGGAATCTTTGAAAATAATTGAGCAAATGTTTATTCCCACAGAGGCTTGGGCAATAAGAGAAAAAGGCAATGACAGGGTCATCGGAACCATAGCCCTTGAGAACGATCGTCACAGAGATGAAAACTCTAAAGAAATTGGATATTCCCTTGCTGAAGATAAATGGGGCAACGGTTACATGACCGAGGCATGCAGAGAGGTTTTGAGATTTGCCTTTGAGGAGCTGGGACTGAATCTTGTAGCAATTTGTACAGGTCCGGATAACCTTCGTTCTCAAGGAGTGATAAAAAAATGCGGTTTTACTTACGAGGGAAGGATTCGTAAATCATATGGAACTTATACCGGAGTTTGCAGAGATTCACTATGCTATTCAATGCTGAGAGAAGAATATAAGAAACGGAAGTAATTATATCTTTTAACCGATAAAAAATTAAAGATAGTCTCTAAAAAGCTTTATCGGCAGAACATCAAAAAAAGTTTGAAAAAATTGCGTCAATCATTTAAGATATAAGTACATTATAGTTCTGACAGTAAAATATCCCATATGCTTGTAGCTTGCGATGTATGTTTTAAGGAAGTATTTAATTTGAGTTAAGAAGGGGGAGTCTGACATGATGAGAAAAAGAACATCCGGTAAAATTTTCACGTTAATGTTGATAGTGGCTGTTTTTGCAGTGTTATTGGCAGGTTGTGGAGAAAAAGAACCAAAATTCGGCGAAAGGGTGAAGGATTATAAAGGCTTTAAAACCTTGAAGGAAGAAAAGATTATAGTAAAGAATAATCTTACTCTGCAAGCCTTTGTGCCTAATGGAAGTATTAGTAAATCAACGCTGGGTGGCATTACGGCAACGCATAACGGCGTTACACTTTCTCTGAAGATGCTGGACGCAAATATTGTTAATACGACAGGCGGTCCAAAGCAATACCTGAAAAAATTGGGAGCGACTACAGTAGTTACAAGTACTGCTGCAGAAGAAAAGCGCAATGATATTATCGAAAGATCTGATGTGACCTATGCCTCAAAATATACAATTACGAGAAGTCTTGGAAGATATACCGGTACAAGCAAAACAGAATTCATTAAGACAATTGAATTTGAGGGAAAAACCTATTATGCATATGGATATATAACCATTTATGAAACTTCGGTAAACAGCGATACCGAAGAGTTACTGAAAGAAATGAAAAAATATTATGGTGTGGACATATACCATGATAAAGAAAAGCTAAAAGAGAGGACAGAGTATTTTACAAAGAATCCGCCGAAGTATAAAAAGATTTTTGTAAATAGATATCTTGTTCAGATTCCTGTAGATTGGACCCAGGATTACAGGGTGTCAAATGCACAAGTAAAAACCTATGGTCCTAACGGGAAAGCAACGGATATAAATAATCTGTTCATTGGAAGCCAATATATTTCTTCAAGTATTGACAATTTGCCTAGTGGCGAACTTGAAAAAAAGATGAAGCTGCACATGGAAAAATTATTTGCAGATTTGAAAATGACTATGAAAGCGACAAGACCTTCTATACACGGAACAAAAGCATTTACCGTAGTGATGAAGAAGGGTGGAATAGAGTATAAAGGATACTTTATAGCAGAGAGGAATTATGTGTTGTTTATCTATGCTGCCGGCAGAGGGAAGGTTAGCAGTGACTTGAATGAGATAGTCAAAAATGCCTTTGATAATTTAGAATACACTAGGCAGAGAGATAATAAAACCAATGTTTAAAATATGAGAAAAGTTAACATGATATATAGTTAATATGTAGTGATAAAAGCCTGCAAATAAAAAGTCAAGGCTAAACTAATGAACATTGAAAATTTTATA
>ERZ772956.1678-NODE-1678-length-14830-cov-5.204264_pt1 | contig 14830 bp, 10 predicted proteins | sample MGYA00580683_ERZ772956 | MGnify/ENA primary metagenome ERZ772956 (study PRJEB29015, sample SAMEA2738077) | human oral metagenome | biome: human oral; feature: human-associated habitat; material: saliva | place: China | collected 2212 ... | reverse complement strand
AGCTTGCGGTCAAAGAGCCAGCGATTATTTTTATCGGTGATTCGATTGTGGAATACTATCCTCTGAATGAGTTGCTACAAAGTCCCCAAACGCTGCTCAACCGAGGGATTCGTGGCTATAAAACAGACCAACTGCTTGAACATCTAGATGCCCATCTCTTTGGGCAGGCTCTGGATAAGGTTTTTCTCTTGATTGGAACCAATGATCTCGGTAAGGAAGTGCCTCAAGAAGAGACCTTAGCTAACTTGGAGGGCATTATTCAAAGTTTGGCAAGGGACTATCCTTTGACCCATCTCCAGCTTTTGTCGGTTCTGCCTGTAAATGAGAAGGAACAGTACAAAGGGACGGTTTACATCCGGACGAACGAGAAGATTCGAGCCCTCAATCGTGCTTACCGAGACCTAGCAAGTATCTATACGAATGTCCAGTTTATCGACCTTTATGATACTTTCTTGGATGAAAGTGGCCAATTGCGCGAGGAATTTACCACAGATGGCTTGCATTTGACCATCGCCGGCTATGCAAGGCTGTCAAAAGCTCTCCAACCCTATCTCTAAGTGCTCTTAGGAGACATGATTTTCATATTAGCAAGAAAAAACGCTCCAGTCTGAATGAAGATTGGGGCGTTTTAGATACCTATATAAAAAGCGTGCTAAATGTTACAAAAAGATTACAAATGTTACAGTTATGTTTTGACGAATGGTTTTGAAAGGTATAAAATATAAGTGAAGATTCATTAGAAAGCAGGATAGGATTATGAAACACAGGATGTTTGGTCGCGAACTACAACGCTTCTCCATACGGAAATATTCATTTGGCGCAGCTTCCGTTTTGATTGGTTGTATCCTCTTTATGACGGGGCGGTCTGCATTTGCAGATAGTCTGGCTGCTAATCCAGTAGAAATAGCAAATCAGAGCCTTGATAGCACGAAAGGAGAAGAGGCAGCCAACCAACTCACAGTAGTTCAAGCTGTGACAGAGCAAAAAGAAGAAGTGGTCGCAACAGAAAAAGAAAAGTCTGAATCGTCAGTTTCAACTTCAGATTTACCGATGCAAGCAGAAAATCCTTCCACAATGAGCGAGGGTGCAGCGGACACATCAACTCCATCTGCTAGATCGGAGACTGAAGCAGCAAGAGCAGCGGACGAAAAAGAAAGCGGCCCTGTTGCGGTTGATACGACTGTTCGTATGGCTGCGGCTGCAGGAACTACAAGTAGTGAAGAACAGCAGATACCGAAGCAAACCTTGCCAAGTCAAGGACAGTATACCTATACAAAACGGACAGAAGTAAAAAATGAGCCTAAAGCGACTGCACCGACTCAATTCTATGTAAATGCTGGAGATAAGGTGTTTTATGACAGAGTTTTGACTACGTATGGTTACCAATGGATTAGTTACAAATCTTACAGTGGTATTCGGCGCTATGCTGCGATTGAAAAATTAAGTCAAGCAGAGCCTCAGAATCCTATAATCGACACTCCCCAAGGCACCCTCACTATTACAAATGTAGATTCAAATGCTGGTAGCTTCGATGTGCATGTAACCAATATCTCAGCTCCTAAGCCCATCAAAAAAGTAGCCCTACCCACTTGGTCCAGCGTTAATGGGCAGGACGATATCATCTGGTATGATGCTAAAAAACAAGTGGATGGGACCTATAAGATCAGTGTCGCTGCCCGTGACCATAAGTATTCGACAGGCGAGTACAATATCCACCTTTATTATCTACTGGCAGACAATCAGCTGGTCGGCGTAGGCGGTACCCAAACAACTGTCACCATCGGCAAACCGCAAGGAAAACTGGATATCACCAATAATAATCCAGACACAGGGAGCTTTGATGTCGTCGTCTCAGAAGTCTCAAATCCTTATGGTGTCAAGGAGGTTAAGCTCCCAACCTGGTCTAATGATAAAGGTCAAGATGATCTGGTCTGGTACACAGCAACCAAGCAGGCTGATGGCACTTACAAAGCTAGTATTCAAGCCCGCAATCATAAGCTGTCCACTGGTGAGTATCATGTCCATCTCTATTATGTTCAGGATAATGGCCAGCTGATTGGAGTCGGTGGAACAACGACCACCGTTTCCATCGCCAAACCAAAGGGAACCCTGACGATTAAAAATAACAATCCTGCAACAGGTACTTTTGATATTTTAGTCAGTGGAGTGAGCAGTCCGGAGGGAGTTCGTGAGGTTCTTCTTCCGACCTGGTCTAGTGCCAAGGGTCAGGATGATCTTATCTGGTATCGGGGTGTTCGTCAGGCTGATGGTGTTTACAAACTGACGGTCAAGGCTAGCGATCATAAGTATTCTACCGGCGAGTACAATGTCCACCTTTACTATGTAGGAGATAACGGCAAGCTGATTGGTGTGGGCGGCACCAAGACGACAGTTTCTCTGGCAGCTCCAAAGGGCAAGTTGACCATCCAGAACAACAATCAACAGACGGGCACTTTTGAAGTGGTGGTTTCTGAAGTCGAGAATGGCTATGGCATAAAGGAAGTGAAACTTCCGACTTGGTCTAGTGCCAAGGGTCAGGACGATCTTATCTGGTACACAGCGGCTAAGCAAGCCGACGGCACCTACAAGGCGCAGGTCAATCTACGCGACCACAAGTATTCCACAGGTGAATACAACATCCATCTCTACTATGTTCAGGATGATGGTCGTATGGTCGGCGTTGGTGGCACCAAGACGACAGCAAATATAGATGCAGCCTTTATAAAGAAAGTTCGCTACAATGGATCTTATGACTATGTTCAGGGTAAATATAATGAGATTGTCATTGCAAATAAAAAACATCCACTAGCTTCAAACTATAATCCTGGTGAAAATCCAACTGCAAAAGCTGCCTTTCTTCGATTAAGAAATGATATGATTGCTCAAGGCTATAATGTTGGTTATGCTTACAGCGGATTTAGAAGTTATGATTATCAAAAAGTTCTGTATCAAAATTATGTGAACAAAGATGGTCAAGCTGCTGCGGATCGTTACTCTGCACGTCCGGGTTATAGTGAGCACCAAACAGGTCTTGTCTTTGATTTAACGGATAAAGCGGGCAATCTTTTAGAGGACGCTGCTGCAAGTAATTGGTTGAAGAACAATGCACATCGCTACGGTTTTGTAGTCCGTTACCAACCAGGGAAAGAAGCTTCGACAGGATACATGCCAGAAGCATGGCATATTCGTTACATCGGTAAGGAAGCTGATGAAGTTTACCATTCTGGTTTGAGTTTAGAGGAATATTATGGCTTTGAAGGTGGAGATTACGCTTCATCAGTAACCCCGTCAAAACCAACAACTCCGTCTCCCCAAACACCCTCTATCCCTGCTCAAGGTGTATATCGTTTTACAAAACGCTCCTCTATCAAAGCAGAAGCTAGAATGTCAGCCCCTGAATTGGCTTATTATGATGCCGGGCAATCGGTCACTTATGATAAGGTTTTGAATGCAGATGGTGCGACATGGATTTCTTACATTGCTTTTAGCGGAAAGAGACGGTATATTGCTGTTGCTTAATTCAAACTTTACAACATCTACGGTTGGGAATCCGTAGGTGTTTTTTTATATTTGAAAAGCATTGTTTATTATGTCACAAACTTAGATAAAGCATAAAAGGAAATGCTGTTGTGTATAAGCTTTTTGATATTTTCTGAGATTGTGAAAATCTGTGAGCAAATTTTTTGTAAACGAATTCAAAAAGTATTATGATATTACCGTAACTAAAAAACAGATTTTGAAATTGCAATTCCATTCTCTGAGATGGAGGATTATTATGTCTAATGTGAAAACAGTGCCTGCTGCTGTTGCTATGCTTCGTGTATTGGAAGCATGGGGTGTGGAAAATGTTTACGGTTACCCTGGTGGTTCTGTCAATTCAACTATGAATGCGCTGGATCTGGAAAAGGAAAACCTTCACTTTGTTCAAGTTCGTCACGAACAAGTTGGAGTTCTTGCAGCTGCAGCTCATGCTAAATTGACTGGAAAAATAGGCGTAACTCTTGGGTCTGCTGGTCCTGGTGCTGTCAATCTTTTAAATGGCTTGTACGATGCGCGGGAAGATCATGCTCCGGTTTTAGCTTTGGTCGGTCAAGTGCCTAGCACAAACATGAACTATGATTATTTCCAAGAGTTTTCTGAATTACCGATGTTTAGTGATGTTGCGGTTTACAACCGAGTGGTTATGACACCAGAAAGTCTCCCTTATGTTGTTGATAAAGCGATTCGTGAGGCTTATAAACATAATGGTGTAGCTGTTGTTATCATGCCAAATAACTTTGGTTATGTAGAAATTCCAGATGTAGATTATGCTTCTCATACAGCAGAAAAAAACTTACCGCTGCCCCAAGCAACGGATGCCGAAGTGGATCAATTTCTTGAACTAGTAAAAGCAGCTAAGCGTCCTATTTTTCATGTGGGTTCTGGTATCGGGAACAATGCGCAGTTATTGATAGAACTGTCTCAAAAATTGCAAATTCCGATTGCTGTAGCGGGTCTGGCTAAGGGCAAAATTCCAGATGACTTTGAAGCCAACTTAGGAACATTGAATCGTGCCGCCTCTAAGGTTGGTGATGAAGCTTTTGCGGCAGCTGATCTGGTGATTGCTCTTGGGACAAACTTCCCATTTGCTAACTTAGTTTATCGTTCTCATGATTTTAAGTTTGTTTCTATTGATATTGATGCTGCTAATTTTGGTCGTCATCACTACTTGGATTTAGGAATTTTATCAGATTCTGGAAGTTTTCTGAAAAAAGCCTTGGAACGTAGTGAAGCGGTCGCTCCGCAACCATTTTATCAAGCAAGTGTGGCAGCTATGAAAGATTGGAAAGCTTATCTGGAACGTTTAATGCAAAAAGCAGACGGACCACTAGAGTTTGAGCAAGTTTATCGCGAAATCAACCGCATTTCAGATGCTAATGCTGTCTATGGTATTGATGTTGGGGACAATATTATCAATAGCTTCCGCTTCTTAAACTTTACATCAGAGAAGAAATGGACCATCTCCGCTCTTTTTGCCACCATGGGTTATGGTGTACCAGCTTCTATCGCAGGTCAATTTGCTTTTCCGAATCGCCAAGTTTTCAATATTGCTGGGGACGGTGCATTTTCAATGGTGATGCAGGATCTGACGACCCAAGTCAAATACCAGTTGCCAATTATCAATATTATCACTTCTAACAATTCACTCAACTTTATCAAGTCTGAACAGGAAGATCTGGTCATGAACTTTTCAGGCGTAGACCTCTACGAAGTAGATTTTGCGAAAGTTGCAGAAGGAATGGGAGTAGAGGGAATAACAGTTAAAACTTTAGAGGAATTGCCAGCTGCATTTGACCGCGCGCTTGAAGTTTCAAAATCTGGAAAGCCTGTTTTGATTGATGCTAAAATCACAGACAAACGTGGTATCCCTGTGGAAGAATTGGAATTGGATATTGTTGATGGTGACTTTGTAGAAAAAATTTCTGCTGGTTATCAAGAAACACATGGTCAAATGAGTCCAGAAGAATTCTTTGCGGCTTATGATGGGCAAGAGCTGCGACCTATTACAGCTTATTTCAAAGAATATGGTGTCAAGCCATAACGTGAGCCACAGCTTATCTTAATTTTTACGACTATTTATAGTAGTTAGAGCGGGAGGGCATCCCTCTCTAACTCTACTATAAATTGCAGAAGCTGTTTCACTTCATTAAATTGGTATAAATTTTATACAAATTCTTATTATTCTGATCTGTTAGATAGACTGATTGAATTTTTTGTTTCGAAAAAATGAAAGCGCTTGCTCTTAAGGGTTCGATCTGTCTTTCTCTGCAGATATGCATTAGACAGGAGGAAACATTATGTCTTACCAAACTAGTAGTGCTGAAGGTCCAGTTGATTTCATTAACACTTATGATTTAGAGCCCATGGCTCAGAAGGTCATTCCCAAAGCTGCATTTGGCTATATCGCAAGTGGAGCCGAAGATACTTTTACTCTGCGGGAAAATATTCGTGCCTTTAACCATAAGCTAATTGTGCCTCATACGCTTCGCAATGTGGAAAATCCAAGTACAGAGATTGAATTTGACGGGGATAAACTATCGTCTCCAATTATTCTAGCTCCGGTAGCAGCTCATAAGCTAGCGAATGTACAAGGAGAAGTAGCTTCAGCAAAAGGTGTGCATGAATTTGGTTCTCTCTACACCACAAGCTCTTATTCAACGGTCGATCTTCCAGAAATTTCGCAAGCTCTTCAAGGAACACCACATTGGTTCCAGTTCTACTTTAGTAAAGATGATGGCATTAACCGTCATATTATGGATCGGGTTAAAGCAGAAGGGTATAAAGCAATTGTTTTGACAGCGGATGCGACTGTTGGGGGCAATCGTGAAGTGGACAAACGCAATGGCTTTGTTTTTCCAGTTGGCATGCCGATTGTAGAAGAATACCTTCCTGATGGTGCAGGCAAGACAATGGACTTCGTTTACAAATCAGCTAAGCAAAAATTATCCCCTCGTGATGTGGAATTTATCGCATCTTACTCAGACCTTCCTGTCTATGTCAAAGGTCCACAATGCCGTGAAGATGTAGAGCGCTCGCTTGATGCCGGTGCTTCTGGTATTTGGGTAACCAACCACGGTGGACGGCAAATTGACGGCGGCCCGGCAGCATTTGATTCATTGCAAGAAGTGGCTGAAACAGTTGACAAACGTGTACCAATTGTCTTTGACTCAGGTGTCCGTCGTGGTCAGCATGTCTTTAAGGCACTCGCTTCTGGGGCAGATTTAGTGGCTATTGGACGACCTGTGATTTATGGTCTAGCTCTTGGTGGTAGTGTTGGTGTCCGCCAAGTCTTTGAGCATATCAATGATGAATTAAAAACAGTGATGCAATTATCTGGTACCCAAACGATTGAAGAAGTAAAACACTTCAAACTTCGTCATAATCCTTATAATCCAACTTTCCCAGTAGACCCACGGGATTTGAAATTGTACTAAAATGGATAAATTATCATCCAACTCTCTTTGGCGTTTCAAAGGGAGTTTTGTTATGCTAAGCGATAGAGAAATGAAGTCAGATACCCGATTTTAATAAAAACGTTCAGTTCTAAATGACAAAAGTTAGCAAAAGTCGTTAATGTACTTGGAAAATAGAATAGTATCACTATTTGACAGTATTTTATAAGAAAACTTCTTCTTTGTTTGTTATAATATAAAGTGTAGAAAACGTTTTATATTATAAGGAGGAAAAAATGACAGAAAAATTGACTTTTCCAGATGGATTTTTATGGGGCGGAGCGACCGCTGCCAACCAATGTGAAGGGGCCTATGATGTTGATGGTAGAGGTCTTGCCAATGTCGATGTGGTGCCGATTGGTGCGGATCGTTTCCCGATTATTGCTGGTAAGAAAAAGATGTTTGACTTTGAGGAAGGCTATTTCTATCCGGCAAAAGAGTCCATTGATATGTACCACCATTTTAAAGAAGATATTGCGCTTTTTGGCGAAATGGGCTTTAAGACTTATCGGCTCTCCATTGCTTGGTCTCGGATTTTTCCAAAGGGAGATGAGCTAGAACCTAACGAAGCAGGCTTGAAATTTTACGAAGACCTCTTTAAGGAATGCCACAAGTATGGCATCGAGCCTCTGGTGACCATCACCCACTTTGACTGTCCGATGCACTTGATTGAGGAATATGGGGGCTGGCGCAGCCGCAAAATGCTGGAATTTTACGAGCGTCTTTGCCGCACTCTTTTTACCCGCTACAAGGGGCTAGTCAAATACTGGCTGACTTTCAATGAAATCAATATGATTCTCCATGCACCGTTTATGGGAGCAGGACTTTACTTTGAAGAAGGAGAAAATGAAGAGCAGGTCAAATACCAAGCAGCTCATCATGAATTGGTAGCGTCAGCTATTGCGACGAAGTTGGCTCATGAAATTGACCCTGAAAATAAGGTTGGCTGCATGCTGGCAGCTGGTCAGTATTATCCAAATACAGCCAATCCGGCAGATTACTGGGCAGCTTTGCAGGAAGATCGGGAAAGCTATTTCTTCATCGATGTCCAGTCCAGAGGAGAATATCCAAACTATGCCAAGAAGAAATGGGAGCGTTTGGGTATTGAGGTTGAAATGACAAAAGAAGACCTAGACTTGCTCAAGACCTATACGGTGGATTTTATTTCCTTCTCTTATTATTCTAGCCGTGTGGCTTCTGGTGATCCAAAGGTCAATGAAAAAACTGCCGGAAATATCTTTGCCTCGCTTAAGAATCCTTACCTAGAAGCTTCTGAGTGGGGCTGGCAGATTGATCCGCTGGGCTTGCGAATTACCCTTAACGTCATCTGGGATCGCTATCAAAAGCCGATGTTTATCGTGGAAAACGGTCTGGGAGCAGTTGATACACCGGATGAAAATGGCTATGTCGAAGATGACTACCGCATTGACTACCTAGCTGCCCATATCAAGGCTATGCGTGATGCAATTAATGAAGACGGCGTAGAACTTCTAGGATACACCACTTGGGGCTGTATTGACCTAGTTTCTGCTGGAACTGGTGAGATGAAAAAGCGCTATGGCTTTATCTATGTGGACCGTGATAACGATGGAAACGGCACGCTCAAACGCTCCAAGAAGAAATCCTTTGACTGGTATAAGGAAGTCATTGCGACTAATGGGGCAAGTGTGAAATAGAGCAATTGGGGCATGAGACAAAATTTAAAATCATTTTAATCGGCTCTCTTATTTCAAGAATTCGGTGAGAGTGGGGCAGAAATCAGTAGCTTCGTAGAAACTTGATTTCGTCATTCCACTCTCTTTTTTGCTTTCCGTTGACTTCCGTCTTTTTCCTTGTTACACTATGGATAAGAGATTTTGCTGGAAATGGATGTAATATGGCTACTATTTTAATCATCGAAGATAACAACGATATTCATGATATTTTAAAAGATTTGTTTCAAGCTGAACATAGAGTTTTTTCAGCATATTCTGGAACGGAAGGACTTCTTGTTTTTGCGCAGGAAGCAATTGATTTGGTATTGCTGGACATTATGCTGCCAGGGAAAAATGGCGATCAGGTCTTGGCAGAAATTCGCAAAAGCAGTCAGATTCCGGTGGTCATGCTGACAGCTTTGGGTGAGAAATCGCTGGTCAGTCAATATTTGCTGGATGGTGCCAATGACTATATTGTCAAACCGTTCGATCTGGACGAGGTTTTTGCGCGTGTGACCGTGCAGCTTCGTAACCACCTTTTACAAGAGCAAGCAACAGAAATTCAAGGGATAAAAAATATCCGTCTTTCACCAGACACATTTGAAGTGGTCAATGGCGAGAAACGGGTTCGTTTGGGTAAGAAAGAGTATCAGATATTTCAAACCTTACTTTGTCACCCTAAGAAGATTTACACAAAGGAAGAACTGTTTGAGTTGATTTGGGAAGAGGCATATTTGCCGGGAGACAACACGCTCAACACTCATCTCAGCAATCTTCGTAAGAAATTGGCACAAGTAGATGATTCGGAAGAATATATCGAAACGATTTGGGGACTGGGTGTACGACTCAAGGAGGATTGAGAATGCTTGATGTTATACTAATTATGTTCATCAGTCTGCTTGGGTTCTTGCTCGTGCGTTATCATGTTGCGGTTCGTAATTTTTCACAGCAGATTCGTGAGAAACGAGAAACTGGTAGTCAAATTCGTTTGGCACCTCAAAACCACAGCCAAACGATTGTTGAGTTGGCAAATGAAGTTGAAAAGCTCTTTCAAGAAGTAGAGCAGACACGTTTTATCGCTCGTCAGGAAAAGAAAACCTTGGATATGGCGATTAGCAATATTGCTCATGATATTCGCACACCCTTGACCATTGCTAGTGGCTATACCCAACAACTTATAAAGGGAAAAGAAGAAAATGAACAGCTGTTGAAAATTGCGACCAATCTGTCCGTTGTTTCCAATCGTTTAGAAGCTCTCATGGAATACCGCCGTCTTATGGAAGGTGCAGTTCGACCACAATTTCGGCAAATAGACATTTCCAAACTGGTTGCAAAGCAAATGCTTCCTTATTATGATGTCTTTCAAAAGCAAGGAATTGAATTGCAAGTAAATTTGCAGGAGAGTTTAATGATAGAGTCAGACCCAGAAATTTTGGAGCGGATTGTCCAAAATATGCTGAGTAATGTCCTCAAGCATGGAAAGGAAACTGCCCAGCTGTCTTTAATCCGAAAAGATGCGGCTATTCATTTAAGTGTAAAAAACATTGTCCGTCAGCCCATTCAACATTTGGAAAAATTGACCAATCGTTTTTATTCTGAAAACCTCTCTAACACGGAAGAATCTTCTGGTTTGGGACTTTATATCACTCAACAACTAGTAGATATTCTTGGCGGTGATTTAACCATGAAAGCTAAAGGAAATTGGTTTGAATTGCTTGTCCGTTTGTGAATATTTTATACAGAAAAACAGCTAATCTTTGACTAGCTGTTTTCTTTTGTTATAAATCTTTTCTTTTAAATACCTGTATACCACTAAATGTAAAAAGAAGTGTGATGAGAAGAGCGATGGTTATGGTTTTGACCACCATATCCTGTTTAGAAACCATGTCAAAATAGAATTGCATGTTCAAGTATTTCAACCAGTCAATATCTGGGTAAAAGGCAGTTGGCAGACTTAGCAGGGAAACACCGATCAAATAAGTGAAAATAGCAGCTATAATAGAGTTGGTAGCATACAGTACGAAAGAAACAAGGCTAACCCAAGCTAGGGTACAAATAAATTGAACCCCTATCGTAATGAAAAAATTAGAAAGAAAATGTTTGGGTGCGGTTCCCATGCCATTGATGAGCGTAGCTGGAATAAATGAGGAATAGGTTAGAATCAATTGAAGTACGATGAGACTTGCCAGAACAAGAAACTTAGACAAATAGAATTCTGTCCGTGAAATACCACTAGTAATAGAATTTTTATATAATTTCTGGGTGAGATCAATTCCAATCAATAAAACAACAAGGATAATAGTAAAAATAATGGTATTACTAAGATTATCAGAGGTTTTAGTGATAGCCTCAAAGCCAGTCCAGCCTCCGTTATCACCCAGTTTTTCAAAAGCTTTTGTATCTGTATGAACTCCGATACTTCCCACAACACCATAGAGAACACCTAATAAGAGTGTGGTGATAAAAAGGATTTCTGTAATCCAAAAACCTTTTGAGCGAAAAAGACGATAAAAGTCTGCTTGAATAGTATGAAACATGATAAACCTCCCTATTCTACCAAATCTGTAAAGTATTTTTCTAAATCTTGGCGAGCATAGTAAATTTCGTTAATGGTAACCTTCTCTGCCCCTAGCGTTTGAACAATCTTGTTGATTTCGTGCGAGTGAGTGAAGATGTGTATTTCATCTGTCGCATTCACGACTTTGAGACGGTAGCCTAGTTGATCGTGGAGGATTTTGCTTGCTTTAGCGAGGTCACTTGTTTTCAAAACGATATAATCTTCATTTTCTTCTTCAAATTCTACTTTCGTAATTTCTTTGATGAGATGACCATTTTCAATGATGCCGAATTTTGTAGCGACCAAGTATAGTTCACTTAAAATATGACTGGAAATGATGAAGGTCATATTCAATTCTTCATTGAGACGTTGCACCAACTGGCGGAATTCTTTGATTCCGACAGGGTCAAGCCCGTTAATCGGTTCATCCAAAATCATCAAATCTGGTTTTGACAGAAGAGCAATGGCAATGCCCAAACGCTGTTTCATGCCAAGAGAAAAATCTCGGAATTTTTTCTTACCAGTATTGGTCAAGCCCACGTAAGAGAGAGTTTCTTGGATAACCTTATCCGTATTTGGGATATGCCGTATCTTGCAACAATAGTTTAAGTTTTCATAAGCCGTCAAATGATTGTAAGCAGCGGGTGCTTCAATGACAGAACCAACTCGCTTGAGAGCGTGCGTCCATTCGGAGTTATTAGAAGAGCCAAAGAGAGCGACCGTACCGCTATTGGGCTGAATCAACTGGGTAATCACTTTAATAAGCGTTGTCTTACCAGCTCCATTTTTCCCAATTAGCCCGTAAATTTCTCCTTGCTTCACGGTGAGACTGACATCATTCAAAGCGAGTTGTTGTCCAAATCTCTTGCTGATATGTTTCACATTTACAACAGTTTCCATAACATGACCTCCATTTTTTCTATCGTAGAGTTCTCCCTCTTTTCACTATTTAGTATACAAAATGCTTGTCAAATAAGTCTCAAGCAATTCTCAAATATTTCTAAAATTTAAAAAATCTGAGAAAACCTCAGATTTCACAATTTTGTAGGATAAATCTTTCAATCATAGCGGCCATTTCTTGAGGATGGTCTGTGTTAAGTGTATGATTTCCACCTGAAAGTGTCACAAAATCTGCTTGTGGTAAAGCTGTAGCTAATTTTTTAGAGGAAGGCAGGTTAGCCCAATCTTTGCTGCCACAGATGATGAGGCTGGGAAGTTGTATTGCACTTAGTTGACTTGATAAATCTAAATTTTTCAAGTCTTTTAACAGGCCAACAAAAGATTTTTTATGAAGCCCCTCTTTTTTAAATAGAGAGTCTGGTAGGCAAGAGAAAATAAGCAGCTGGAGTTTATAGAGTAGATTGGAGCTTAGTTTATATTGAGTTCCTGATAAAACGAGTGCTTGGAGCTGAGGAAATTGTTGCCCCACCTTTAAGGCAAGAGTTCCACCGAGGGACAATCCAACTAGAACAAATGGTTCGTTGATGGCTTGAAGTTCCTGACAAAGGTGTTGTTCTAGCTGAGAGACTGTAATGATGTTGTTATTTGTGTAAAAGAGGTCTAAAGCCTCGGTGTCATATTGTGGCAGAAGTTCACGGACTTTATCCCAAGAGTGTTTATCCTGTCCAAGACCGTGTAAAAAAATGATTTTCATGAGTGACTCCTTTTTATTTTCAACAAAAGAGATGGGAACGATTGTAAGAGTAAACCTATTAAAATCTATCATAAATTGGATTACTTGATATCATTATAGCATAAAGACGGTGCTTGTGTTGCGATAGAATTAGACGATGACCTACTTTAAATGGATAAAAAGACCTTCTAAAAAATAAAATTGATTGTAGTGTTTTTTGTATCAAATTCCTACTTTGGGATAAAAAGGGTTAGATTGATAAGGAGGAAAATCAAGAAGCAAGCAAGGGTGGTGCTTTTTGGTGTTTCTAAATGTCGGTAATAGCTTCGCTTGACAGTCTCATCAAAGCCGTGTGCATACATAGCTTCTACATAGGAATCTCGCCAGTTGAAAGCGATAAAAATTGCTTTGATATAAAAGATTGGCGACCAGAAATGTAAGGTTTTACCTCGCAAGAGACTAGCTTCGCGAACAGCTTGGATTTCTTTTTGAATGACTGGAATGGCGTTTAAGACAACGAGCAGTCCGTAGGTAAAATGACTCGGGAGCCCTTTTTGATGCCAGTAGCGCAAGAGCTGATTGAGATTGATGCCGTATAAAAAGGTCATTCCCAGAGCCGCTAAAGCAAAGGAACGTGTAAAAAGAACAATCGCTTGACTGTTATCTCCGTGAAGTTGAATAGCCCAGTAATTTGCTAGTGCTGGTAGCAAAGGTAAGAGCAGTGTCCAGAAAATACCCCACCATTTCTTTAGGCAAATGAGGTGGGCAAGTACTCCTACGACAATAGCGCAGTTGAGCCATGTTGAGCGGATAAAGGAAATTTCTAGCGTCAGTACAATGAGAAGGAGCAAGAGTGCTAGGACATTTGTTTCTTCTTTTTTCATAGCGCTCTCCTTTCTGTCAGCCCGTGAGACGTCAGCTCTACCAAATGATCACTAATGCCGTCCAAGGGCTCCAAACGATGAGAAATGATAATAAAGCTCTGTTGTGCAGCTTTTTCCTTAATCCAATTAGCAAAAAAATCACAGGCTTTTTTATCTAAGCCAGTAAAGGGCTCATCCATGAGTATGACAGGAGTTTCCAAGGTCAAGATAGCCAATAATTGAATGATTTTTTTTTGCCCGCCGCTCAAGTGAAAAAGACTAGAATCCATTTTGTCCTCTAAGCCAAATAAATCCAGGGCTTCTTGTACCTTTGCTTGGTTTTCACTGGAAAGAGAGGGCAGGTTTAATTCCTCTGCGGGGGTCGTCCGAATGAATTGCTTTTCAGCATCTTGAACAACAGCCGTAATATGGCGATATAACTTCTTGTTCTTCTTAATTTTTCGGCCCTGATAACGCATGCTACCTTTGTATTTTTGCAATTGCAAAATGGCACGAAAGAGAGTTGATTTACCAGTGCCATTGGCCCCGATGAGAGTCGTAATACCTTTCTGAAAAGCAAAGTCTTCAATCGTAAAAAGTGTATTTTGGTCAAATTGGCAGGAGACATGTTGCAGCTGTAAGAAAGGGCTTCGCTGAGTATGTTCGCATACCAACTGATAGCTTGGAGGAGCCTTTTTTAAAAGAGCTACATCTTGTTTAAAAAGTTTCCCATTTTTTAATTCAACAAGGCAGTCGACATAGTCAGCATAGAGGCTACGATCATGGTCACATAAAATAACGGTCTTCCCCATTTTTGTCAAATCTGCTAGTAAATGAATCAAGCGTTTGCGTGCTGCTTGATCGACAGAAGCAAAGGGTTCATCTAACAAAATAATTTGTGAATCCATAGCTAGCAGAACGGCTAGAGAAACTTGTTGTTTTTCTCCGCCAGATAAGGTCAGAAAATTACGATGGAGCAAGTGTTCCACTTTCCCAAGAGTGACAGCGTGCTTGATTTTTTCATCAATCTGTTTAGCAGGCGTTTGGAGATTTTCCAAGGTAAAAATCAATTCCTCATAAAGGGTTGTCAT
>ERZ772956.1674-NODE-1674-length-14843-cov-23.803827_pt1 | contig 14843 bp, 13 predicted proteins | sample MGYA00580683_ERZ772956 | MGnify/ENA primary metagenome ERZ772956 (study PRJEB29015, sample SAMEA2738077) | human oral metagenome | biome: human oral; feature: human-associated habitat; material: saliva | place: China | collected 2212 ... | reverse complement strand
CTCCTTAACATCGCAAAATCTAATTTTACGCCTACATTATATCAAAGAGTCTTATCCTTTCCAATACTATTTTTCTTATTTATATGAAAAATCAAAGATTACAAAATTGAGGTCGACTTTTATGATTTTAATATATTTATTTTGTTATAAGCGCAATTTTATTATATTAAAACAGGAAGGTAAATTGCTTACCTTCCCATTCTTTTGACATGGTCAATTTTAAGCTTTCATGCAGATTCTCCTGCGATAAAATATTGCTAAGATTAGTCCTAATAAAGCCATAAACAAAGTTATAGCTTTATCAAGTTCAAAACCCACATCCCCCGTATTAGGAATATTTGTATTGCTTCTGATAGTGTTGCTATTTGCAATACTAATCATACGACCTGAATCTATATTTCCGCTTGTGGTTATGTTTGTATGCGTACTTGGCGTTGGAATTGTAATCATATCCTTGTCATACTTTGCTGTATAGCTTAGGTCCTTGTTTATTATTGTTTCATCATCTAAAGCAAGGTTTTCGTCATCAAGCCAGCTTGGATTTGCTATATGCCAGCCCATATCTGCAGTTATTTCAGGCTTAGTTAGGTCAGCTATTTTATACTCACCTGTGTTGCGTACATAGTACTTTTGAGTACCACTTAAGCTTCCATTTTCACCTTTTTTGAAAAGTACTGATACGTAGTCATCTGAAGGCTTATCATCATCTGTTTCTGGTGTAGGATCTGGTATTATAGGATCAAGATCTTTGATAGCTGTAATTCTTACAGTTTTGGTTGCTGTTTTTCCTGACTGAGGATGACTTACTGCTACTGTGATGTCTGCAAAATCCCCTGACTTACTAAGTTTATTCACTTCTTCCCAATTCTTAATATTGATATGGTCTGCTAAATTCGCTCCGATTTCATCAGTCGATTTTGCTTGTACTAATTTAATTATATCTTCATATTTATAATTAGCAGCCTTACTTACTTCTATTTCTGCATCTCTTGCTTCAATTACAGGAACTCCTATATCATCTATCTTAACATCATAATCCATTACTGATCCCGAGCTATGAGTTGCTTTAAATGTATAGTTACCATTTTTATTAACTTTGTATATATAATCACTCATGTCTGTAGGCCATTTTTTGTCTGCTAGATTGATTTCTGTTCCATCTGGAAGCACGATATTTTGAATAATCGCAGTGCTATTATTCGGTATAAACGCATTTATATTTATGTTTCTTTCGTATTTACCTGGCACCTTATCTACAGTATTTGAAAAATCAACAAACTCACCTTCATAATATACTTTTGTAGTAGGTGGTCCTCCCCAAGGCTGTGCAGATTTAAATGGAAATCTTTGTCTAGATGTATATACAAAGATTTTTTTAAATTTGGACTATCTATTATATCAGCACTGAAATCATCTCCTAATATAGTTATTGATTTAGGTATTTTCAGTGTTTCAATTTCCGTGAAATAGAAAGCTCCGCCACCTATTTTTTCTAATTTGCTGTTTCTACCTATCTTCACTTCTTTTATATTAGTATTTATGAACGCCTCATCTCCAATCTCCTTAACTGAATCAGGTATTTCAATGCTTTTCATTTTTGAATTCTTAAACGCTTCATTTTCGATGTTCTCTAATCTATCTGGTAATTTAATTGAATTGATTTCTGTTTCAGCAAACGCTTTACTTCCAGCATTTTTCATCTGCGAATTTGGGGAAAAGTTTATGTTTAAAGGCTTTTTATTAAACCTAAAAGCATATTTTTCTATTTTCTCAATACCACCTGGTATGTTTACATATGAAGCATTAGAATTTGCAAATGCATAACTTGATATTATTTTTACAGGATATTTAATGCCATTAAATTCTAACTCACTAGGAATATTTGCAATCTCACTCATTCCAACATATCTAACAAGTTTTTGATTTACTGTATCATAAACATAATCTCCAATTTTTATTACACCTTTCCAGTATACTATTGCCTTTCCATTTTCCCATGGCTCATATAGAATTTGACCCTTTGTTTTAGATGGAATATATATTTCCTTTAGGTTTGGTGTATTATGAAATGCCCAGCTTTCTATTCTAATAACTGAATTTGGTATTGTAATATTTTCTATTTTAGTGCCCGATATAATCTCATCTTCTAGACTTCCCACACCTTCTGGAAGTATAAGACTGCTTAAGTTGGTTTTTGCAAATGCAAATGACCCGATATGTTTTAATTTACTATTTTTCTTAAAACTTATATTTTCCAGGCTAGAATTAGCAAAGCTATTCCCACCCAAAGATTCTACTGAGTTAGGTATAATAATAGATTTTATCTTTGTATTCTGAAACACACCATAACCTATAAATGATAGTTTAGAATTCTCACCAAAATTTATGCTCTTTAAATTTGACATAAAAAAAGCATTATCATTAATATGAGTTACTGAATCTGGTATCGTAATATTTTCTAGATTAGTTTTTTTAAAAGCATTTACATCAATCTTCTCTATACTATTAGGTAAAATAATTGACTTTATATTAGAATTTTCGAATGCGTTATTCGGAATTTCTTTAAGTTTACTATCTGATGAGAAAATAATATCGACAGGTTTATGTATTTCACTAAATGTATATGGGTCTATTTTTTTTATTGTACTTGGCACATTTATAGATGAAATATTTGCATCTATAAATGCAGATGCTGATATACATTCAACAGGATATTTCCTTCCATCCTTTACAAGTTCACTAGGTATATCTATTTTTGCATTTGGTGTCGTTCCGATATATCTAATAATCCTTTTGTTAGTTTGATCATAAATATAATTATCAATCATTAAAATATCTTTCCAAAAAACTACACCTACCAAATTATTCCATGGTTCTCCGGAAATTTCACCTCTTAGCTTAGTAGGAATATGGATTTCACGTAATAAACCAGTCTTACTGAATGCATAATCTTCTATTTGCTTTACGGAGTCTGGTATTATTATTTTTTTTAATTTAGTTTCATAAAAGGCGGCTCTTCCAATGCTATCAAGTTTGCTATTTTCTCCAAAACTAATGTTCTCTAAGCTTGAACCTTCAAATGCATAGCTTTCAATTTTTTTAACAGAATCAGGGATAACTATAGATTTTAGTGTTGAACCATAAAAACAATTACTACCAATAATAGTTAGTCCATTTGGTAATGCTATTGATTTTATTTTTGCATCTTTAAACGCATATTCACCTAATTTCGTAATTTTACTATTCGGAGAAAAGGTGATATCCACATCCTTTTTCATTCCAGCGAATGCATTTATATCTATACTTTTAATACTATTAGGAATATTTATTGATGATATATTTGAATCCCTAAATGTATTCTTTCCTATCCCTTCTACTGGGTACTTTTTGCCATCTATTTCAAATTCATTAGGAATGTTAACATTTGCATTTGCTTCAGTGCCTAGATATTTTATTATTTTTCTATCTGGAATATCAAAAACAAATTGCCCTATTTTCACTACATTCTTCCAATATACTATTGTCTTGTTATTACCCCATGGCTCACCATCTATTTGCCCTTTTAATTTATAAGGTATGTGTATTTCTTTGAGTAAATCAATCGCTGAAAAAGCAGAGGCGTCTATATTATTTACTGAATCTGGAATTGTAATCGTTCTCAGTTTTGTAAAAGAAAAAGCAGAGTTACCTATACTCTCTACTGAGTTAGGTATATCTATATATTCTAAAGATGTACTATTAAAACAATGATCAGGAATTGATTTCAAATTGCTATTATTTCCAGATGTTACAGTTTTTAATTTTTCCGAAAATGAAAAAGCTTCTTTTCCCATTTCTTTGACCGTAGAAGGTATATATATAGAATTGATACCGATATTACTAAATCCTTGTTCACCGATGATTTCTAAACCTTCATTAAGTTTTACACTCGAAAGCAAAGGATTGTTACGAAATCCCTCTTTACCAATTTCTTTAACACTAGGTGGTACAACTACACTTGTGAGTTGATATCCCGCAAATGCTCTGTCACCTATTTTCTCTACAGGAACACCATTAAATTCACTTGGTATTACAACATCTTTTGGAGCATCTGATCTCTGTGAATATCCAACTATCGTCCTTGACTCTGCATTGAAGTCAAAGAATTCCTCTGGAGTATTTGCAGGAGCCTCATTCATTGCAATTGGTGGTTCACTTTGATTGGACTCAGTTTCAATTGTAGATTCTGTTCCTTTGTTTTCCTCATTGACCAAATTTGGAAGTTTAAGATTTTCAACTTTTGTTCCACTGAATGCATCAGTAGCAGCACTTTCCAGCTGGCTACCAGCACCGAAGCTAACATTTGCTAGATTGCTTGATCCAGAAAATGCTGAACTTCCAATTGTTCTGACTGATGAAGGAATTACTACACTAGTTATCTGGCAACCTGAAAACGCTCGACTGCCTATTTTTTCTACTGATATACCATTAATTTCGCTAGGAATTACAACATTCTTAGGTGCCTCTGGACTTTGAGAATAGCCAGTAATAGTCTTTGTGTTTGGATCAAAGTCAAAGAACTCTTCTGGAGTACCTGTTGAATCGGCATAAGATGTGATTGACGGCATACAGTAACCCGCTACTATCACAAACGTCAGTAACAAAACGAAAAGTTTTTTGACAGTGTTTTTGAGTACTTTCATACTTTTAACTACCTTTCTTTAATAAACAAGTAATATTATTTTAGTCTAAAGATAAGCTGAATCTCCCTAACACTCTTTGCCTTTAATTTGGCGTCTTAAATCCTAATACTCTACCTACTATATTTCTTTTTCTAAAAACCTTTCAAGCGATACAAAAATATATAACAACAAAATGAGCAAATTTAGAAACAGCAATACTAGTTTAGACACACCAAGAGTTATCATCTATGCCCATATCATCATCATCATGTATATAGAGAACTTTCTACAAAAAAATAGAGAACCCACAGAAAGCAAAACATATAGCTTTGATTTCTACCGCAACCGCTTCACGTGTAGTTAACGAAGCAATTGCTTTCAAGTCCCCGTCAATTCCATTCAAGTTTATAGCAAGTTAAAATTAAAGTTAAATTATAGTTATTAAATTCCTCCTTATTAAATTAAAATACGCTCCAATAATAAAATTCGATTTTCACCTCCTATACAAATATACAAATGCAAATATATTGATCTTATCTATCGCATTAAGGTTTAAATATAGTCTTTATAAGTGGTTTAATCTCTTTATATATCAAAACGCAATACACCCTATACTCTATTAAAATCATAGTAGTACTACATTAGAATATTACAATATTCAAAATAATGTCAACCTCTTTTTTTCTTAATTCAATAAAATTTTCTATCTAATCTATTTATTTCATTTAATTATATTTTAAATACTTCATCGCTTCCCATACTGATATTGTTTCCATGCATATTTTGTTTCAACAGGTCGAAAATTCCATATAAAATACCCTCTTTACTAATTCTTAAGTAAAGAGGGTTAATATCCATAATGGTTTAATACACTCAATATGACTCTATGCTTCATCCGTATAGTTTTTATCATAATAAATTTTGCAGGTTAAGAATATCAAAGATAAAAGTATAACCATAATTACCGAGCCCAAAAACATATATACGTTAATATAGCTGAGCATAACCGAAACTGCTACCATAGGTATGATTGATATTGTTAATGTTTTTTTGGCTACTATTCCTCCTATCTTGGCTGTTCTCTCATCATGCATCTCATTATAAATACGAAGTAGAGCCTTTTCATCTTTCGCATATATTAGATTTCTCCCTAGGTAAAATGCAATTACCATATTAATTATCATTACAAGTCCAAGGTAAAAAAACGTCATAAAGCTATGGAGATAATCGTTTTCATATCCCCTTGTCAGTCTATCCAAATTTATAAGACTTAGTAACGAAGCTATACTAATAGGTGACGTCATTAAATTTTGTCTTTGTATTTCTTTCTTTGCTTTTTCGAGTCTTTTATCCATGATTTATACCTCCTCGTCTATATCTGTAAAATCAAATATATCTTCTATCTTTAGTCCAAAATGCCTAGCTATCTTATATGCTAGCGGTAGTGATGCCGTGTACTTTCCCACCTCTATTGATGTTATAGTTTGTCTAGTTGTTCCAACGATATCAGCAAGGTCCATCTGTGAGAGTCTATGCTCCTTACGCAGCTCCTTAATTCTATTTTTCATTAGTATCCTCTATTATCCTTTGATCAAAGATATAAATAGCAAAGTTTACTTTGCATTTTTAGCATAGTTCACTTTGCATTTATTGTCAAGTATACTTTGCAAAAATATTAACATATGTATCAAAGTTTGTTGTAAACCAAAATATTGATATCTTACATAGTATCATTGCTTCATGCCAATAAAAGTCCGGCTTGCAATCTCCAGTCGGACTCAAAAGACAAGTCAATCCATAAATCGGATTCGTTTTATATAGATATGGGATAGAAAACATAATGGCAGCAGTAAAGTGCCTGCCGCCATAGTTTAAGATAGATTATTTGCTTAATATCTGATTTGCATATTGTTGAGAAAACCTTCAATGCTTGTCGCTTTACCTTCTGACTCATCTGTCAAAAGACCATCATCAGTTAATAATGGTGTATCCAGAACTGATTTAACAGTAACGGCAACACTTACGCAAGAAGCAATTGTTTCTTGCGATTCTTGCGAATACTTACTGTAATCATCGCCTTCCTTTTCAAAGATTTCTTCCATCTTGTAAATCAAAGGCAAGAAGTAAGTATCGAGTCTTGCAAGAAGGTTATAGAACATATATGTCCTTCTTCTGATTGTTTCGCACTGAAGACCAGCAGTATTAAGCTGAGATGCAATCTGAATAGCTTCCGCTCTATTTGTATAAGCTTTTTCGAGATTCTTTTTCGCAGCGTTTCCAGCCACAAGTCCCATGACTGCTAAAGCCGGTCCTGCAACTAACCCACCAAGGACAGCTGTCCCACCTGCCATACCTAATCCTCCAGCAGCAAGTGATCCTCCTCCGAAAAATGCAAGTGTAGCATTAGTGGCTGCGGCACCGCTAAGCGATGCAATTGCGGTACCTGTAGAAGCTACAGCCAAAGCCTGAGCGGCTCCATATGCACCAAATGCAACCAAAGCACCTCCTGCTATTCCTGCAACGGTACCACCAGCTAGTGAACCAGCAAAATTAACAAGCGATCTCATCTCTGTAAATGTATTCTCATCAACATGAAGTTTATGTAATTCTTCTAAGCCCTCAGTGTCATTGAAATCTACATTTTTTATCTTTTGGAATGTATCAAGGAATTCCGTTACAGTGCTGCTAAGCACAAACATCTTTTCCTCTCCCAGTTGAGATAAGGAACGACCACAGGCAAGTCTTTGTGCATTCAGCCAATCAGTAGAGTCTTGGACTATCTCATTGGCATTTTTATTGATGAGTTTTGCTTTATTTGCATCAATACCAGCCTTGATAGTACTTCCAACTCCGAATGTACCAGTCGCAGCAGCGACTCCAATAAATAATAATGGTAATGGCATTCTGTGTCCCTCCTTATAGTGCAATAAGATCTTTTACGCTTTCAAAGATCACGCTCTTTCTATCATTTAATTCGTTCACCATAGCTTCAATTGTCAGATATGGCTTATTTGTAGTCTTAATCCATTCAAGTTCCTTTTCGATATCCATAAGAGTCAAGATGCTACTCTCCATCTCAAGGAAAACAGCTTTATCGATATTTACTTTCCTAACGACATATTTTAGAAGTTTTCTTTCTACTTCGTTATACTTTTCATCGCTATAGGCAACTGTTAGCATATCCCAAACAAGAAGCTTAGGCGTAATGAATGAATCATCAGTAACCTTCATATGAATGAGCGCATCTTCGATTCCATCTTTCAAGGTGTCATAGTAGTTTTCTGGATCAATCACCTTGTCTAACTGAGCTTGACACTCATTTACTATTTGCTCTTTATGTTCCGCGAAGTTTGGATCAAGTTCTTGTCCTATGGAATCAAATTTTTCTTCCTCACTGTGGAAGATTTCTCCATCAGCAGCCATTAAGTAATAGAAAATCTTGATAGCATTTCTTGTTGGAATTGCCTTGATGCTAAGAACCTCAGCTTCCTTGAGCTCTTCTTCTGTTGTTTCAGAATCAGAGCCTTGCTCAGCATCCTTCTTCTTGAAGATGTTTTTGATTCCTTCAGTATCAACTTCCGGCAGCTTCACTTTCTTAACAGCTTCCACAGTTGAATCTGTTGCTTTTTGGATTTTCTCCTTTGCTTCAGAAAAGTCGATATCTTTTACAGCATCTTTTGCTGAATCGACCGCTCCTTGAAGCCTCTCTTTAAGTTTGAATTTTTTCTTTTCTTCGGACATTTGAAATCCCCCTATCTAAAACTGCAATGGAGCATCTGACTCCATAAGCTCATCAAACTCTTCCTGTGTTGTAAACTGTGGTTCTCTTCCTAAAACCTTCTGAATTGCAACATTGCCTTTAATAACAAGATTCGAATCTCCAGTTTCAAGACCTTCCTTCATATAATCAAAGCCTTCAATGAATGTTTCTATGTCTTCAGCTAAGTAGTTGGATACTTTCTCTTCAAGTTGGGCTTTGAATTGTTGCAACTGTTGATAGAACATCTGAGCCTTTGCATCCATCAGGATCATTCTTTCGTGAATAAGCTGAGCTTCTTTCCTCTCATTGGAAACCTCCTTCACAATTGCAAGTGCAGCTCTACCTGCTCCAACAAAGTTATACCTAGCAACGAATCTTCCAGAGAACAGTACCCAATTGCCACCGGACTCAATTGCCGCTCTAAGAGCTGCATCTCCGGTATCAACAACATTGAATGTCATTGTCGCAATCGCTAAGCATCTATCTACTGACCTATTAGCAAATGGAATCACTCTTCTCCAATTAACTTTTTCAAGACTTCCGTTTTCTAGAAGTTCCTTCTCTAGCTGAAGAATCATAAATCCAAGTCTTACACAGATTTCGATAAAGATAACCGGCACGGCTTGTAATTTTACTTGCTGTGCATAAGCAAGTTCATGACGTAAATCTAATTTCTTATTTACATATAAATCATTGACGATTGCTGGTAGATTGGAATCCTTGAAGATTGGAAGCGTTGAAAGTTCGTGAAGCAATGAAAGGAATATCCCCGGAACTCCCATTCCACCACCAGCGGTATTTTTTGAACCGCCCATATCGCTCACAAGATGACCAAACCAGTTATCAGCACATTTCACAACTTCAATGATTGCTGGTGTAGATGCTATAACATGAGCTAGTCTGCGTAGAGTCTTTGGTATTTCTTTACCTGTCTCTTCCTCATACTTTTCTGTAGAAATAGCAACTAGCCAATTTAGAACACCAGTAATAACAGCTGGAATTGCAATATTCGCAATGTCTTCTTTTGTTGTAGGAACAAACAAGAAATGCCATTCACCATCTTTATTAACAAAAGTGCCCACTCTAAGGAATTGAACAATGAGCGCAGACATTAAACCTGCTGGTGTAGGATGATGTGCCAAATCTGCCAAGTGGTGATTCTTCGCAGATACTCCAATATCTGCTCCCTTCCATACGTTGTCCTGCGCAACTTTGAAAGCTTGTTCAAGATCACTGATGCAGTCTTTTAATCTATCTCCACCTAGACCTCTTGATGCAGCATATTTTTGAATGAATTCATTCACTTGTCTATGCGAGAATCCAATATCGTTATTAAAAATCTTTGTATCTGCAAAGAATGCTGAATCTATAGCACCTGAAATGATCCCACATGCTACTGCATAAGCATATTGACCACCATCGGCATAATTCGTATATCTTTCCAGTTCTTGATTGACTTGATTAAGCTTATGCTCTAATGCCACTTGCACTTCTACCGGAACTTCATTCACTCGAATGGTTCCTGTTGTTTTTGTTTCAACAGAAACAAAAGCATTGATGATTTCTTCCTCACCTGTAGCTTCTATATCTTTGTGAACTTGATCCACAGTATATGTGCCATCTACTATGCCCTTATATTGATTAGAATGTTCCCAATCATAGACTTCATAAGCTCTTGTGGCTAACAACGGATGACTGTTCCACTGCACAAGCACCTGTTCCATCATTTTGTTTGATTTAGAATCGTTGACAAACTCTTTTAAGTCGAGTGCCTGTTTTACGAACTCTTCACGATTTATGTTTTCATCAAATCCGTGAATCTTCAAAAGCATCTCAACCGTCTTATCAGAAGATCCATCGCATAAGACAGCAGCTCTATCTGCCGAAAGCTCGCTGCATCTATCCCAGAACAAAAGTGCTGTAATAAGAGTTTTGGAAAGATATCTATTTATCCCCGGTATCTTTGTCAGCGGACTCGCTGCAATACCATTAGCGAAGTTCCTCGCTAATGAATGATACAAATAATGCTTACAAGCAATATGTCCACATTCATGTGCAATCACACTCGATATCATTTCCGATGGACACTGTTTTACTAATTCTGAAGTAACACAAATAAATGGTTCTGTAATTCCTCCGGTAAATGCATTTAAGTCGTCTTTATCTTTCGACTTAACCATGTAAAGATCAGGCATTGCGATACCAAGCTTCTCACATATAGGAGAAAGCAAGTTATAAACTTCTGGCATCTGATTCTCGCTTAGCCTGATGGCTGTAGATAGAAACTCTATCTTCGCTGACTTTTCATCAACATTCTTAATGTATGCTTCCTGAAGTTTCACAAACTTAGGAAACTGATTTAGTGCAGCAAAGGCTTTTCTATCCAGTTCATGTATATAAAGTTCAGCATTATATGACATAGACCGCTACCTTTTACCTTTCTGTTTTGTATCAGGAACAAATTCGACAATATCATCAAGTTTGCAATCCAACGATGTGCAAAGCTTCTCTAAGGTATTCACTCGAACATCTTCATTTCTTCCTAGTTTTGCCATTGCATTTGTCGTGATACCAGCAAGATGTGTGAGCTCTGTCTTAGATATGTTTTTATCGATTAGCATTTTCCAGAGTTTATTGTAACTTACGCCCATCAACTCTACCTCCCTGATCATAATCTCCATTTTTATTATAAATCCTTATCTTGAGATATTCAAGATAATCTTGATTAACATAATTTGGTATTTTATAAGTTTTTATCTTTTTAAGGAAAGTATTTCTATTTTCCATGCTTTCTGCATGGGAGGTAGTAGAGGGAGAAGTAGTTAGAGCAAGCATATCCAGTGTCCGTACACTGGAGCATTTTATCTCTTTCAGGAACCTTCACCTGAAAGCAAAAATGCAACTTGTTGGGATATCCCAAACCCTTAGATTGGAGAAACTATGGCAAAAAGAAAAAGACCAGCAAAGCTGGCCACATGTTATTGATAAAATTAGTATTTATAGATCAATATTTCTATATCTAGCAGTAGTATACCCAGTTATACTAATAAGCGGAATGTTCCATTCGCCTGGCGTATTAACTGTACATTCAATCATATCTCCATCATCGTTTTTTGCTGAAAACGCATATCTGCCCATTTCTTCATTCCCTGTGATTCTTTCTAGATTAGGTAGATAGCTATCACCAAAATATGACATAAACAATTTCCATATTTCCATTGCAATATCATCTGTCAGTGCTACTTTTGATATATACCCTATTCCGACCTTGCATCGTTTCTTCTTGCCCTTTTCATCAGCCGTGCATACTTTTGTTGACCCCTTATCAAACGTCCATTCTGCATCTTGTAATTCTTTGTACTTTGATACAATCAAATCCTTAAAATCTGTTATTATTTCTGTGATATATTTACTTGCAGATTCAAATGTTACTAGTTCATGCATATTAATCTCCTGACTATATGTCTTATTATATATAACAGTTTACCTTTTAAATTATATGTTAAATTCACTAATGAACCAACTATTTTTTAACTATATATACAACCTCAGTCTTTACTCTAAGTTCTAACAATCTTTACTTTTGGCTCCATTTTTGATATAATAAGTAAAGAAATTGAGTAGAGGTCATATTATGTATAATTACAATGGTTTACTAAAATTATTAAAACAAAATAAGCTATGTAAATCCGATTTAACGACATTGCTTCATATTTCATCAAGAACTATTGCGAAGATTTCGAGGGGCGAAAAGCTTTCTTCCTCTGTTATACGGAAATTATGTGATTTCTTTCATTGCCCTGAAGAGGATCTTTACACAATTATTTGTGACAATCCCCTTCTCAGACAGCTAAGAGAAGAGAAGGATTATAAGATATCCGGTGGTCTATATCACGAACTTCAAATACGTATGACCTATAATTCCAATCACATGGAGGGCAGCGCTTTAAGCGAAGACCAAACAAGGCGTATATTCGAAACCAACACTATAGACAGTGAAGAAAGCCTATCTGTAGATGATATAATCGAGACAATTAACCATTTCAGAGCCATTGACTACTGCATTGATATCGCAGATGAACCTTTGACAGAGTCAAACATCAAACACCTTCACTATATATTAAAAAGTAGAACAAAAGATGAAACACTGTCTTGGTTTAATGTTGGAGATTATAAAGCTCGTCCAAATATTGTAGGTGGTATGGAAACATCAGAACCAAAAGATGTGGCAACTGATATGCAACATCTACTTTTTTCTTATACCGAGAAAAAGCACATAAGTTTTGAAGACATCGTAGAATTTCATTTTCGATTTGAACGTATACATCCATTTCAAGACGGAAATGGTCGAGTTGGCAGACTAATTGCGTTCAAAGAGTGCCTTAAACATAATTTAGTCCCTTTTATCATTGAGGACAAAAAGAAGTCCTTTTATTATCGTGGATTAAGTGAATATCTAAATGAACCTGGATATTTAATTGATACTTGTTATGATGGACAAGAGACAATGATGAAATTACTTGAATACTTTAAAGTGGAGTGATCTCCTGAATAAGTAGTAAGGAAATTATCTATAATTTACCTATATTATCATTAAATATTTCCAAACCTTTTTCACAAAGGTTTATATTTTCATTACATAGTATTGCCGCGCTTTTAAGAGCTTTGATATACTTCTATTCAAATCCTTTTCGTCTTCGATAATTAAGATTTTCATTTTGATCTCCCATGCAATTTAATATATTATACCATCTTTAAAGAAAAAATCTCGGCTAGAATTACTAGCCGAGGTACTATTTTATTTATCAGTCATTTACCGAATCAGTTTCCTGCTCGACGATTGCACCTGTCTGTGCATCGATTTTATACTCTTTTTCTGCCTGTCCATCTAGGATTTTCTTTTTCATGGTTTTACCTCTTCCTCTTAATTTAATAATGTGTGCCTCTTTATGCTTACACTTTAATTGAGAAAGATGAATGTAAAATGAATGGATGTATATTTTTATAAGTATATCCTCTATAGTGTAATATTTTTATACTAAATAATATGTGTAGTATTTCAACATATATTATTTTTTCCTCGCAACAAAAAAATATCTATGGATTTTTCCTTCTATTACACCTTCCTTTTCAATAATTTCTTGAGCTTTAAAAAGATTATCTTGATATTTCTGTACAGAAAAGTTTGGAAATTCCCAATCGATGATTCTTGCAAACCAAACAAGTGCACCCACATCATAGAATTTAATTGGATTAAATGACTCTTCCTCATCTATAATTTCAAATCCATTATCTTTAAATTCTTGTGTAGCAAATTTTAAATAAGCTTCAGGAAATGGACTTTCTAAGTCACCTATTAATAAATTTATTAATTCTTTATCATTTTCAGCCCCTACTTGTTGTGTTAGAAAATATCCTCCCTTTTTTAGAACTCTTTTAAGTTCTTTTACTTCATATTTGCCATGTCGATTAGTAACAACATCGAAATATTCATCATCAAAAGGAAGCGTATCTCCTCCATCTGCCGGTTTAAAGTCGATACCTAAGGGTAATAGTATTTCTTCACAAATTTTTATATTGGGCTCATAACCTTCAATTGCTGAACATAAACTTGGACTATGATTGAAAGTCAAGAGAAACTCTCCACCACCTGTTTCCATATCTAATAGGCGATCAGTTTCTCTAAGATAATTATTTATTATGTTTCCAAAATTCCAGGGCAGATCATCTTCTTCCGTATACCTATCTCTAATGTGAGAAAAATCCCATCCCTTTATATAGGCGATTTCTTGCTCATGTAGCCATTTATCAATAAGCATTTGTCTATCCATATTTTTCCTGCCTTCTATGAGTAGTGCCGTCTATTACTTTGCATCCCTTTGGGACTTAACTAATAGGGTTACGGCTTCTCCGGTTCGCTGTTTCCAATCGCCATGTCGCTTTACTCCTAGCTCTTGGACAGCTGTCGCGTGGGCAGTACCATCTTTTAGTTTGCGTCAGTACCTGACTTAACTAAAAGGGTTACGGCTTCAGCAGTTGATTCCTTGCCACTCGCTCCGCTTGTGGGGAATCTTTGCATGAGGCGTACCTACTATTACTTTGCGTCACTTTGTGACTTAACTAATAGGGTTACGGCTTCAACGGTTAGCTGTTTCCAATCGCATCGTCACTTCGTTCCTTGCTCTTGGACAGCTGTCGCATGGGCAGTGCCATCTTTTGGTTTACGTCAGTACCTGACTTAACTAAAAGGGTTACGGCTTCAGCAGTCGATTCCTTGCCACTCTCTCCGCTCGTGGGGAATCTTTGCATGAGGCGTACCTGCTATTACTTTGCGTCACTTCGTGACTTAACTAATAGGGTTACGGCTTCAACTTGCTCATCATTATCCAAACTTATATTTAGATCTTCATCAATAATAGGTA
>ERZ772956.1673-NODE-1673-length-14845-cov-3.614469_pt1 | contig 14845 bp, 31 predicted proteins | sample MGYA00580683_ERZ772956 | MGnify/ENA primary metagenome ERZ772956 (study PRJEB29015, sample SAMEA2738077) | human oral metagenome | biome: human oral; feature: human-associated habitat; material: saliva | place: China | collected 2212 ... | reverse complement strand
ATATCTCATGAAAATACCCCCTTTACTGGTTGTCCAGTAAAGGGGGTACATATCACCGAAGCAAGGGCTTTTTCGCTTTGTGTTCTAGGTATTCACTGTGTCGAGAGAGATTAATCGTTTCCCATTAACTCACACTATCATTATAAACTGTCAAGAAGGACAGGTCTAGGACAGTTTTGGGACAATTTATTTTCAGGCTATCTTTGTGTTTAGTCCAATAATTCCCCAAAGTAATACGGATAATTCCTCTACACCTCTTGCTATGTACCGCTTAATAGTCCGTACATCAGGGTTTTCAGGGAATGAATCTGCGATATCCTCTAATGATTCACCATCAATATAATATCTGCGCATGCATTCGCAATATTTGAATTGCTTGTCGCTACACTTCTCAGCATAGATATCGAGCATGTTATTCACGTGCCTCATCATCAATGCTGTTTTTTCTTTGCTTTTAACAATCGCGTTCACTTTCACAACGCTTTTATCATCGAACATCTCTAACAGCAATTCATTCAGCCATATGTCCTCAGCTTGCCTTGAATCAAGTATCGCATTCTCCACATATGTCTGCAGTTTATTGTAATGCTTCAGGATCTTAACCGTATTATGTCTTAATTTTCGTCCTAGTTGAGCATTTTCTTGTTTGGATAATTCAAAATAAGTTTTTGTCGCTACCTCTGTAGCTAATTTAGTAATCTTTTCTATCTCTTGTTCATTCAAATTGACCATCCCTTTCTATTTACTCCACACCATACCCCATTGCCTTACGATTTATTACATATATCTCTTCCGCATCAATATGTTCTCTTCTAGCTATAATTTTTATACAAGTCTCCTTATTAGGTATGCCACCTGCATGTGTGTTTATATGACATTGACTACATAATTGAATTAGATTTTCTCTGATATCTCCACCACCACTACCACGAGAAAATACATGATGTGGTTCTATATTACATAGTCTGCCACAGTATTCACAATGGTTTGTTCTAATTGTTTTAATCATTTTTTATCAATGATTCTCTTATGTTTAATCGCCATTATTTATTACCAGTGCTTCCAAAACCGCCTGTACGTTTCTTTGTAGTCCTATCCTTAGCCGTAATACGATATGGCATGATAATTAATTGCGCCAATCTTTCGTTCTTATTATATTCAAACGGCGTATCACCTAAGTTTCTAATAGGTATCATGATATGACCTTCATTATCGTCATTGTTGTAGTAGTCAGCATCGATAATACCTGTACCATTCGCTAGCATGACATCGTTATTAATACCCACACTAGATCTTAAATGCAGTTGAATATGTTCATCATAGTTCAATCTACATTTGATACCAGTAGGAATGAGTTTTGTTTGATGTGGCAACACCACGCCAGTTTCATAAGGTTTAACGTCATATCCAGCTGCATATTCTGTTTTTCTAACAGGCAAATCAGCATCTTCATATCCTGTTACTCGTTCAAATTGATTTTCGTTCATTTATTTAATCTCCTTTTTTTATATAACTATCTTTTACTGAAAATTCACTACCGATTCACCCATTTCATGCATCCAATTTTTAAATAATGCATTAATCCTGTAGGACTTAGTTCATACCAATCTGCTCTGGCTTTAGCACGTTTTACAAATCCACCAAATCTCAATAAATTTCCTCTGTAACTATCTGTATTGGTTTCTTTAATTAATATCAACCCTGCATCACCCAGCATATTATTAATTTCTTCACGATGTTCACTATAAACGCAACTAGGCATTGCGTAATACAAGTACTTTACATTCTTGCAATCATGGTATCGTTTCTTTTTAAAGTCATTCTTAAAATCTTGAAAATTCGTTTTTATTTCAACTTCTGTAAGAAATTGTGTTTCCATAGAAAAATACACAAAATCTGCTTCGTATTCTGTTTTTCCTGGGCAATACATACTTACGTTTGGTATACAGATATTATTACGAAATAGGTGTTTCCCGAGTACCACCTGAATATCTCTTTCTGTCATCTAATATCATCCTTTATACATCAATAAGTTTTTTCCTTTATTATATCGATGGTTATTTACAATGTACTTTTATTTATAATTTCCCTCTGAATCGATATAATCACCAATTCTATATAGCTCTGTTTCTTTTACCAAATATGCGCTATATCCATATTTATGTGATTTTTCCCATTTTCTGAATACTTCTGTCAATCCTTTGCTTAATTCACATAGATGTTCTTTCTTTACCTTTTTAAAATATACAAAATCACATTCAGCAAATTCTTCAGGCAAGTCATTATCAAGAAGATCATAAATTACACGTTCACCATCTATTTCTGGAACATAATAATATGGATTTCCTATTTCTACATAATCATCAAGTACATCTTGTTCTAGATATTCAACATCATTTTTCTCATCCCAACAATAATGTCCATAATAATTTAAAAAGTCATCAATAGCTTCTTCAATACTTCCTTGTGGATCACCCGCATCACCATCAAAGCACCAGCAATATTGATTTTTATCCTGTTCGAGCATTTTTAATCACCTCGTTTCTTCAAATATTGCCATACAGTACTAGTAGATTTATTAACTACTACTGCAATAGCACTTAATTTAAACCCTTGTTGTCTTAATTCAACGGCCTTATCTACCCATTTTTCAGGTACCTTATTGGCCATTCTTAATTTTTGACCACATGATTTACTACAGGTTTTTGTTGTATTACGTAATCTATATTCTGTTTTATATTTCTTTCCACAGATTTGACATATCTTTTCCACCATCAGCCCTGTATGTTTATCTACCGCATCATATTTATGTTCTTTTACTCTCTTGTTTTTATTCTGCTTATTATCTTCCAAATTATATTTCCATATAGGTAAGTGTTGTAAAAAATATGGTACGTTATTCATCGTTTATTTACCTCCTTTATCTGTCACATCTACTAATTGATAATATGCACATCACAGTTACACCTATACAGGTTCCAAAGAAACACCCTAATAAGAATATCCAAATCATGAATAGCTCCTCTTATTCTTCGTAGTCATCTTCTACATTGTCCTTTAAGCTAAAATCAAATTTTGCTTGTGCCCGTTCTCCTCTAATATACCCACGTATCCTTGCCTCTAGTTCGCTCAAGATACCGATGTCTTTCGTATCCATCACATCAAATAAAGTATTGACTCTTATTGCACCTGTTTTAAAACCTATTCCTGCTTCTGGCGCCATTAAAGAACCACAAAATACTAACGACTCTAATTCATCCGTTTCTCTTGCATATCTTAGTTGTATTTTAGAAACATTAAGCATACATTGTGTATCTAATTGACATAATTTCCCAAGATACTCTAATACCCTTGCTTCCATTCTTTTCCACGCATCATATAATTCAGGACTTTTTTCATCTTCTGACTTTATACGTAGATCTGCTGTAGCACCTGTACTCAAAATATCTTCATATATAATATCCATCCCTACGCCATATGTTTCAAAACTCTTAATTTTCATTATTTTCCCTCCAATATAGCTATGCTTTCAGCAGTCCAATCATGAATATGTTCATCAGATTCTTTATAGTAGTTTGTATCCGCATCAATACGTTTATTTCTTCCTTCTATATACACTACTATAGTTGGTGTCCCCCATATACTAGTTGTATATGCCTCGTTATGAACAACTTCACCATGGTCATATATAATCCCACCCGTATTGTCCCAATCTTCTTGAATTCCAGCATATACAACACAATTACCACCTATTTCAATAATGTATCTTGCTACTTTTTCCCAATCTAAAACTCTTGGCCTATTTCCTTCCAGAATTGCTGCACTACATTGTTGAATGCATTCATATGTATCCATGGTGCCTCCTAATCAAATACATTCCCTTTAATTTTTAGTTCTTCTGCTTCATTAACTATAAATCCTAAATCCCAATAGCACTTCTGTTCGCTCGTAATGACCGAGACACACCATTTCATATCTTTTTCATTGTAAAATACCTTGGCTATAAATCGTCTGCCACAATGTGGCATTTTATATTCAATGATGTCGTTTTCATAAATCAAATCATCCGCATCATCTACACCATCTGTAGCCCTACAAATCGTATACTCCTTTACACTGATTGGTATCTCATTTTCCTGATATATTTTACATTTACCATCGTGTCTAATTGCTACACCATATACCCAACAATTAGCCGATTTAGCTTTAACATGTGTAATTCCCATGTTATTATCACCTACCTTACCCTTATCACCCATAGTTGGGCTAATAGTGTTATGATTTCTTTCTTATGTGGTATATCTTTCGTTTCTAACTCTGTTACTATATCCGCTATATACGTTTTTGGTATTACCGACATATTTGCATACCGCATCATCTTATCTATTCTTGATTCCATATTACTCACCCTCGTACTTATATGTTCCTTTTACAATGCGATAAGTAGAACCATATGAAATCTTATATCTTTTAGCCATCTCTCTAAGTGTATAATTTCCAGATTGATAATCTTCACATATCTTTTTCCCTATACTTTGACTTAATTTATTATGTTTTAAATCTTGCATATCTCTTTGTAAAATGGTTTTACAAGAACGTATGCCCATACATTTTAAAGCTCTAGTAATTGTTACATTGCCATATACACAAGCCCATAATGCCAGCCAATTCAATCTCACACCTGTTGGATCATTCATGGTTATATTTCACCTAGCCTTTCTTTTTCTTTACTGCTTTCTTGATTACTACATTTTTCCTTATCTTATTTCTCTCTTCATATGATGTACAACCACTACAGTACTTGGCCATTATATATGGTCTTTTTATTTTGATTCCCATTTGATTTGGGCATGGAAGCATAAGCTTATGCTCGTTATTACATGATTCTCGAACAAATAATCCTCCAAACTCTGTTAGTTGGATAGCATGCTTACATGTCTTTGCTCTCTTATATTCTTGATGTCTTGCCACTACCGCATCAACCTTTCTGCTTTCTTCTTTGCATTATATCGAACATTTGTTTTATTCTTTATTTTTTCATCTGGCAATGTCTCTGCACTGCCTTTAAAAGGGAATTTGTTCATTATCACTAAAGCTTTCAAAATTACTTGGCTCATTATCTTTATTTGATAAACTATCTCCGATAAAATCTGCCACTACTTCAGTAACATATCTCTTCTCTCCTTCTTTAGTTTCATAAGATCGTGTTTGTAATCTTCCGTTTACGATACATCGATTCCCTTTAATCAACTTTCCTATTTCTTCACCTAACTTATTCCATGCCACACAATTAACGTATGCTGTCTGTTCTTTCACTTCACCTGTACTCTTATCTACATATTCATTGCTAGCAGCAATAGTAAATTTTGCTACAGGTGTTCCTTTTTTTGTAAAAGTTAACTCTGGGTCACGCACTAAATTTCCCATTAATTGCACATTATTCATAATTTCCTCCTAATCTATCCGTTTATTCCAATATTTTTCACAATCTAAATATTTTGTTGCTTCCTCGAAACACACAATGGCCGAACACTTATCACATACCACCATATGATGCTTTTCTGTAACTTTAATACCTGTTACCACTCTGATTGATTTATTCCCGCAGAATGGACATGGTCTCAATCGATTTTCTCTTCGCATATATTTCACTCCATTTCGTAAGACGTATTAATCTATATGTTCTAAATGGATATCCATAATTATTGATGCCTTCATATACACTATCTTTATCCAAATAATAGCCTTGTGGAACTTTAATTTCTCTTCTCCACTCTGTAGCTTTAATAGTTTTACTTTCTACTTTTGGTTTATCTAAATTCGTACTCGAAACCCATTTCTTAGATGCGTGTGTTGGACTGCCTTGTATATCCATTTTTCGTTCTTTTATAAAATACTTAGCTAATCCAATTGCATCTTCAGCTTCTCCTCGGTATAGTTCTAATTTTGTGTATCCATATTCCCATAACTGTTTTAGAATTTTAGTATTTAATCGAACACCTTGATTAAGTAGCATATGAAAGTGTATTTTTCCTTGACGTTCCATAATATAAATATATTTACAAGGCTCATTTTCTTTCTTAAACCTTGCTCTCACTCTTCTAATAAATTTAGTCATCCTATTCTTTGCTTCAGTTTCATCAGGATCATCTCGAAATGTCAGTGTGAGGTAATAATCATCTTCTACAAAATTCATATCGATTAATAATCTTAATTTCTTTTCAGCAATACGCATGTTATTTTTACGAATCATTTCAGGTGTCACATGTTGTTTTTCACTTCTAGATTTCTTTCCTATTTTTCCTAGATATGAATTACCCGTAATCGAATCTGTAACCTCTCTGATATTTTTTGATTCTATAACTGTTCTCCTACGCATTTATTTACCCCTTATGTCGAGTTGTTAATATATCTATCAAGTCCCACAAATGCAGTTAAAACCACATTTTTACTAGACTTTTCTCTATATATGAGGTAAACTATAAATAGGATTATTTATGGTTATATTCTCATATAACTACTTAATGACCGCCGTGTTATAGCACGGCGGTTTTTTTATTTGTTAAATTCACAATGCCAGTCACCTTGATATCTCATTAGATATTGGCATTCACTACAACATGTATCACATACTCGCTTCTTTTCTTTGTGACAGACAATAGCACTATGAATTTGATTCCCACATATTGGGCACTCCATATTTGTTAATTGGTTATACCACTCATCCATCTTGCCACTCCCGTTTTATCTGTGCTTCTACCAATCTGCACTGTAGCTTGAATACATTGATAGCTTCTTGAGCATTAAGATAAAGTACTTTGGCGGTATCTCTTCTTAACCTTAGATTTGCAATATATTCATCCCCTTGTGCAAGATCACGTATCAATGTCACAGCAACTTTCTCCATTCTGGCCAAGGCTATAAATTTAGCCTTGGCTTTTTTATATTCGTATTCTGAATTAGCGAGTTCTATCCCACGCTCTTTTGCAATTCTTAATGCATTAGTAAGCTCACTTTGCTTTTCTTGTAAATAACTATATAAATCTTCACTAGATTTTATTGTTTCAATTTTCTTTTCCTCCTCTCTTTATATTTGAAGAATAATATTTATATTCATAAGTACTTCTTCTGTGATATAATCAAGTTGGTTAATTTTAATTAGGGCGCTTACTAATTCCCGTTAGTGGCGTCCTCTTTTTTTATTTCATGCCACATAATTCCTGCTGCAGCAATCATGCACGTTATCAATAAAACCCATGTAGCAGACGTTAATTCATAACCTTGTACGTCAGAGCCTTCTATGATTCCATACGATACTAAACACAACATCACTGCTATCCATTTCATATTTTCACCTTCTTTCTATTCCCCAATACGTGCTTGGCATCGTTTAGCTAGCCATGCATTGAAAGAATCTAAATGTATTAGGCGTTTACCACCACGTTGTCCAATTTTCATGGACGGAAAATCAAAGTCCTCTGCCCATTGGCGAATGACAGCAGGTGCTACACTGGCCAATTCAGCAGCTTCATCAACTGTGACGCAGAGTTTATTTCTATTCATGGATATCTCCTTTCGACACAATAAATACTTTTGATATAATCATCTTTGATAGTTCAATTACTTTTGCTTTTAATTAGTGGTTCATTTAAGAACGAGTAAATAATCTTGAGGCATTTCTTTGAAGTGTCTCTTTTTCTTTATCATCTTTTGTATTTCCTTTTCATTATTTATTCATATATAATAATTTTAATAAGATAATCGCTCAATTCCGTAATTTTAGTTTTAGAAAGAATGTGAATATATGTATTCAAACTTTGTTATATTTTTTATAATTATTGCACTATATAAATTAATCTCTAATAGTTATAAATATTGCCGCTGCTCGCAATTAATGAATCATTACTTGCAATGGCTTGATGGAAATTACTCAGATGAATTAATTTTTCAATCAAAATATGAGGTAACAAAATTACTCTCCATTACACCGGACAAAGGATTGCCTCTTACGCTACCTACCGGTCTAGGACATGTTTACTCAGCTAATCACAGTACAATTTACTCATACCCTAGTAAACTTCATCCGTTCGCCACTGCCACTTTTGAAATGTTTGCCGAAGCTAAAGGAGCTTACAAATCTAAAGTTTTAGAAACTTTTAACCCTATTTATTGGATTGAATTTATAATATGGTTTCCCAAACGAGTTACTACATTCTTAGGATTAAACAGAAAACTAAAATCTGTTAAAGTTATCAATATCTTCTTACAAATAATTTATTGGATTTTCGCTGGTTTAAAATTTTTTTGGTATGATCTCATTCCACTCTTTCAACATATATTGACCAAATAAATACCCTCCAATAAACATCACAACTCTTTCTGCAATACCAAATAAATCAGCTATCCAGCTTATAAATCCCATCATAAAAATAGTCGCCATAATTTTCATTACAAAAAAAACTAAATTTATAGTCATATTTCTTATTTGTTCCACATCATCAGACCTCCTTTAGCTTTCTCATATTATGCTCATCTGTATCAACATCTAATAGAAAAAAATTTAAGTTCTACAGAGTTCATTACGATTTATCCAATTTTCATAAAATTTTAAATAGCCAAAATGCTACTGATACGCCTAATGAAAAAGAAGAAATCAGTACAGCAATGAATGGTAAATAATACCAAAAGCCCTCCTCCGATGATTCAACTCTTATATATTCATTTTGATACCCTAATTTTTCTATATCTTTTTTCGTATGTATTCTTCCTACATATTTTTCCATTTTTACACCTCCTCTCTATTGCCACTAACTTTTGTTAGTGGTTTTTATTTCTCCGTTTGATTTCACCTCTTTATTTACAATGCATTCGATACTTAATCCGCATATATCTTTAATGCGTCTTAACTCCAATAACTTAAATTGTTCTGGATTTTTTAATCGAGAATATAATGTCTTTCTTGTTATCCCTAGTCTGTATGCAAACTCTTCTTGAGATATATTTAATTCTGTTAGTTTCTTAAGAATAGCTTTGCTTAAGCAATCCAATTTAATCTCCTCCTTATTGTTTTAAACAAAATTGTGTTATAATTTACTCGTAGTCACATCCTTTATTTAATGAAAGGAGTTGGTTCTATTGAGCCAATTTTTGACTGTAGCCTGTGCCCTTAATTATCAATACATGTCAGGGCTTAATCTGACGGCAGTCCGTACTGCTTAAGTGCGATAAAGTTTTAAGAAGTGGGTAGCGCCACGTGGACAGAACCGTCTACTTCATGTTGAGCTAGCATATAGACTTAGTAATTCACTGCAAGACTAGGGCAACCAAAACGGCAAATTCCGAAAGGCCGCTAACCTCTAGGAATTTGGAGAAAAGAGATGAACTTTTGTTTATCTCTTTTTTTATTTCACCTCTTCCAACTCAAAACTTGTACGCCATGCAAGTTATTGTGTAAAAAAATATCTACTCGGCTAGAACAGTCTAATTCAAGCCAATCACTAATCATTGTAGCCTCTACTACATCAAACTGTGTTTTCCCATTCATCTTACTGTTAATGGTTGTGATAGATACACCTAATAACTCTGCTAAGTCTGCATATGTTTTCTTATGTTCTACCAATAATCCTTTTAGTTTTTCTAGTTTCATCCTTTCACCTCACTTTTCTTGCATAATATGCAAGTTTCTGATTACATAATAATACTACCACGAAAACTTGTCAATCACCTTATGCAAGATTTTATAAAATTTTTACAAAGTTTCTTGAATTTTATTCAAGTTTATTGTAATATATGTTTGTAAGGGCGATTCTTATTTGGAGGCATATTATGAGTATCGACGAAAGAAATACAATAAATAAAGAAATAGGAGAAAGAATAAAAGCCATTAGGAAGCAAAAAGGAATAACATTAGCTGACCTAGGAGCAAGATTAGGTATTAGTGAAAGTAATATGCAAAGATATGAATCTGGTAAAATCGCTAGTGTTTCTATTGATTTTATTAATAGATTAGCTCCCATATTAGAAGTAAAGCCAGAATGGTTAATCGGTTGGGATAAGGATGATACTCCACAAGGTTACTACCTTGATTCTAAAACCGCAGAATACGCCGAGTACCTACGCACTAGACCAGGTGCACGCATGCTTTTTTCTGCTGCAAAAGATATCTCTAAAGAGGACATGGAGAAAGCAGTTGAATATATTGAGCTGTTAAAACTGAAACATAAATAATAGGAGGTGAAGCTTATATGTTTTTCTTTTTTCTTGAGGAAAATACTGGTACAGGTTCGTATACATCGCCTTTTGATTCTATAAAGCAACTTGATGATGAAGGTAATGAGTATTGGTATGCTAGGGATTTGCAAAGATTATTAGAATATACTGAATACAGAAAATTTTTACCTGTTATAGCCAAAGCTAAAAAAGCATGTAATAGCAGTGGTCATATAACTTCTGACCATTTCGCCGACGTGGGCGGAATGGTTGAAATCGGAAGTGGCGCAACAAGAAACGTCGATGATATTAAATTGACAAGATACGCCTGCTATTTAATCGCCATGAATGGCGACCCTCGCAAAGAGGTCATTGCTTTAGCACAAACCTATTTTGCTGTAAAAACTCACGAACAAGAAACCCTAGAGCGGTACGACAAAGATATAAAACGACTGGAGGCTCGCGATCAATTAAAAGAGTCAGAAAAGCGACTTTCACAAAATATATACGAGCGCGGCGTTGATAATAAAGGCTTTGCACGCATTCGCTCCAAAGGTGATACTGCATTATTTGGAGGGCATTCTACACAAGCTATGAAAGACAAACTTGGGGTTAACCCTACACGTCCTCTAGCTGATTTTCTTCCCACTGTAACAATTGCAGCTAAAAATCTAGCAACAGAAATGACGAATCATAATGTTGAACAAAACGATATGTATGGAGAAGAGCCTATTACAGATGAACACGTACAGAATAATTCGACCATTCGTGAAATGCTAGCGGAACGCGGAATTAAACCAGAGGAACTGCCAGCAGAAAAAGACTTGAAGAAAATCGAACGTAAAATTAATAAACATTTAAAGTCTATTGATAACAATCCACAAAATAAAAAATGACTTTAAAGGGGAGAGTGTTATATTGGTTGTAAATTTGATATACTGCGACTTGCCACATGCCAATGCTGTGTCAGAGGAATGTGAAGATGTAGATACTCATAACATCTACATAAACAAAAACCTCTCTCATGATCGCATGAGAGAGGAAATTAAACATGAATTAATGCATATTATTCGTAATGACTTTTATGTAGATCATCATGTTAATTTAGTCGAGCGTATGGTTAGGATGTCTCAGATTGAAGATGGAGACCTTAACGGAATCGACTTTTATCATCATATTATTTAACACAGGGAGATTTTAAAATGAAAAAGGGATTAGTATTAGCAACAATATTTGCATTATGTTCAACAATGATGGTCAGTGCCAAGGAATTTAACGATGCACGTTGGCAATGGTTCTATTCAAATGCGAACTACACGGGGAAAGTCGATTTGAATACATTGTCATATGACCCATCAACAGATACTGCGACGGCATGGGCTGTATGGGTGCGGACCAACGGTCACCAAGACCTTATGTCTTATGTCATATATTTCAAAGATAACTCTATGGATGTTGGTCAATATTATATTTACCAAGATGGTTCCGATGCTGCGATTGTTCAAGATGATTTCAATGGCCAAAACCACGTAGCCGCTCCAGGTAGTGGTGATGAAGCACTTATTGCTTCTGTAAAAGGGTTAGTCGGTCGTGATGCTAAATTAGCAGACTACAAAAAACAACAAGCAGACGAAGCACAACTTCAAGAACAAAAACGCATTGAAGAGCAAAAAGCAGCTGAAAAGAACGCTAAACATGAACGTAATCGAGATATTTTAAGAGGGATATTTGGGATATAATTCATTAAATTTTGCTATTCTCCCAATGCCGAGAAAATAGCAAGCCTTGCACAGCGTGATATACTATAGGTACCAGTACCCATCCACGCTTCAGAGTTTAAAGACCACAGCGCACCAGGATGGGTCTTTTTGTAAAAAAAGCCAGTCATCATGCGGGTTGTTTCGAATTTGTTGGTATTAACAAAATCGGAAAAGAGCACATGATGACTGGCTTTGCGATTAAGGAGAAAATATGGATACACGTACAATAAATATTCCAGAAATACCTTCTACTAGAAGATATTGGTTAATCAGAACAGAACGTGGTAAATTTTATCGAGATTTTAAAGAAAACGGCTATGTAGCATTAGGGTGGGATCATTTCACTAATCTTGACGATTTAAAAAGTGCTGCTTTAGCTTCTCAAGTACGAGAAAAACTAACCGGTATATTCAAAAAAGTCTACCCTGATGAGAAAAGACCGGGACTTGCTATAAATCAAATGATTAAGTTTGTTACTGACATAGCTATTGATGATGTTGTTATTATCCCTAGCGTTAACAGCAATGAAATCTCTATAGGCGTTGTATCTTCAGCCCCATACACTGAATCTCCCGGTTTTAATAATACTTCTTGCCTTGATATTGAAAAACCAGAATACGAAGAGTGCCGTTTTATCAAACGCATCCGAGTAAAATGGTTAACAAAAATAAAAAAGACAAACGTAGACCTACGCTTATCTAAGTTACTTAACGCAAGGAATACTATTACACAGGCAGACATCTATTCGCATTTTATTGATAGATCCATCTACGCCCTATATTATAAAAATGGTAATGTTCATCTTACGCTTCACGTTGAGAAAAAAGATGATGTTACCGTTGATGAATTCACAGAGCTTTTATCAAGTATCAATGGATTAGTTAATGCATATGAGATTCCAGATAAACATAAAACTTTAGCAATAAAATCGCGCGTTGAGTCTCCAGGGCCCGTCGAACTCATAGGAGATGCACTTGCAGTATCTCTGATTGCTGCGGCCATCGGGTACCTTAGATACGGTGGCGGACTATCTTTTAAAATTCCTTTTCTCCATATACTCTTTTCTATGAAAACAGACGGAGCACTAGGAATGGAATTAAAAAAGGTCGAGGAGGAGAATCGCCATCAAGAAGCACTGATAGCAGAATCCAATAGGCATCAAGAAGAAATGGCTAAGATCGAGATTGAAAAATTAAAAAGGTCTTTAAAACGACTTAAAATAAAGCCGCCTAAAGACCTAGACAAATAATATCACTTTTTAATAGTAGCCGTTAAGCACGTAAATGAAATTATTGATGCAACTACTACGATTACATATTTTGTAATCTCAACACCGCCTACGGTGTAATTCCAAATTGAAGGCATCCATATGAATGGTAAGGTAAATAATGTTGTTAGCAGTGCAATAAAGCTAATATGCCAAACAAGTTTACCAATTAATTGGTGTAACATTGGATTACCTCCTTCCTTTCCTACCTTCATTATAATTCTTCCCAGCTTATCAGTGCAATACCCTACATCGTAAAAAAATAAGCCCTCACCGCAGTGAGGGCCTTTAAAAATTTCATACCTTAGAGGTACTCTATTTTTACTCCAATATCATTATATCACACAAAACCTCTAAGGCTTATTAACTATGCTAAGGAGGTTATTTTAATGGCTAAAAAACGAGCCGATGGACGCTATCAAGTATCTAAGATGATCAATGGTAAGCGTAAATACTTTTATGGTACTACCAAAAAGGCTGCCATAGAAGCCATGGAGAAATACGTAAATACAAATCAAGCATGTGCTAATTTCGATGATACTATTTCATTAAACACCTGGATTAATATATGGTTACAACTAAAAGAAAAGACTATAACCCCTGCCACATATCAAAGCTATACAGGAATTATCAATCGCTATATCAGAGATAAAATCGGCGGCATAAAGTTAGCCGAAATTAAACCTAATACATTACGGTATGTATTTGAATCAATGGATGGATTATCATCAAGAACTATATCCTACACCATGACAATTCTAGGCTCCATATTAGATCAGGCGGTAAAAGATGACATCATCCCTAAGAACTATATGAAAAACATAGACCGACCAAAACAGGTTAAAGTTCGGCATATGGTAACGTTATCTGCAGATGAAGTAAAATACTTCTTATCCAATATATCTAACACAGAGCATCACGCACTATTCAAATTAGCATTTGCAACTGGTATGCGGCGTTCTGAATTATTAGGGCTTAGATGGTCTGATATCGATTTCAAAAAATCAACTATATCCATTTCACAAACAGCCCTCAAAATCGGATCTACTGCAGTTATATCTAATACAACTAAGACCACATCCTCAAAACGGATAATTGCCATTGATACGGAAACACTCCAGGAGCTTATGAAGCATAAAACGGTTATAGACAAGCGCAGAATTAAAACCATGAACTGGATTAATAATAACCTTGTATTCCCTGGTATAAAGGGTGCTCCTCGCTGTCCTGATGAAGTCAGCAAACTATGTAAAAAATACGCCAATTTAATCGGTAAGCCATCTTTTACTATGCATGGTACTAGACATACCCACGCCACCCTTCTCATTGAAAGTGGGGCAAATATGAAAGCCATACAGGAACGTCTAGGGCATGCTTCATTTCAAGAAACAATGGATACCTACTCACACGTCACTCCTAAAATGGAAGATGATATCGTGGAACGCATCTCTAAAATATTCTGATGTCAAAATGATGTCAAACCACGCAAGACTTTATGATGTCAAACAAAAATAAGGGCTTACAGAATTGCCTGTAAGCCCTTATTTAATCAGCTTGGTGCGGTTGGAGGGACTTGAACCCTCACGAGCGTACGCTCACCACCCCCTCA
>ERZ772956.1665-NODE-1665-length-14886-cov-3.940058_pt1 | contig 14886 bp, 13 predicted proteins | sample MGYA00580683_ERZ772956 | MGnify/ENA primary metagenome ERZ772956 (study PRJEB29015, sample SAMEA2738077) | human oral metagenome | biome: human oral; feature: human-associated habitat; material: saliva | place: China | collected 2212 ... | reverse complement strand
CATCAAGTGCCGTTACTGCACTTTGGTTGGCAGGTGCCTTACTCTTTTTCCCTTTTGTGTCGTTTTTTGCCATATCGGATCCTCCGCCCCTATTTTTATAGGTTTAGTCGAGTTTGAGTACAGCTAGGAATGCCTTCTGGGGCACCTCTACTGTACCGATCTGTTTCATCCGTTTCTTTCCCTCTTTCTGCTTTTCCAGAAGTTTTCTCTTACGTGAGATATCTCCGCCATAGCACTTGGCAGTCACGTCTTTACGCACGGCTTTGATTGTCTCTCGTGCAATGATCTTTGCACCAATTGCAGCTTGGATGGCAATATCGAATTGCTGACGAGGGATAAGCTCTTTGAGCTTTTCGCACATCCTCCGCCCGAAGGAAACACTGTTGTCTATATGGGTTAGGGTAGAGAGGGCATCAACGGGTTCTCCGTTCAGCAATATATCCAACTTAACGAGTTTGGATGGGCGGAAGTCGCTGATATGATAGTCAAAAGAGGCATATCCTCTAGAGATACTTTTTAGTTTGTCGTAGAAGTCGATAACGATCTCGCCTAGAGGCATATCAAAGAGCACTTCTACTCGATTCCCCGATATAAACTCCTGCTTGATGAGGATCCCCCGCTTATCCATACAGAGGGAGATGATAGGGCCAATATAGGCCGCTTGCGTGATGATAGTGGCACGGATATAGGGCTCGTCGATATGATCAATTAGGGTAGGATCCGGTAGGCCGGAAGGGTTGTGCACTTCGCTCATAGCCCCCTTTTTGTCGTACACTTTGTAAGAAACGTTGGGGACCGTGGTTATCACGTTCATGCCAAACTCGCGATCCAATCGGTCTTGTACAATCTCCATGTGGAGCAACCCTAGGAAGCCGCATCGGAATCCGAAGCCCAAGGCTACCGAGCTCTCGGGCGTAAATGTGAGGGAGGCATCGTTGAGTTGCAATTTCTCGAGAGAGGTACGAAGGTTTTCGAATTCTTCTGTCTCGATGGGGTATACCCCGGCAAATACCATCGGTTTCACCTCTTCGAATCCCTCAATAGCCTCTAGAGCGGGGCGCGCTATATGGGTAATAGTATCGCCCACTCGCACCTCTTTACTCGTTTTTATCCCCGAGATAATGTAGCCCACATCGCCTGTTTTTACCTCTTTGCGGGGGGCCATATCCAATTTGAGTACACCTACTTCGTCGGCCTCATACTCCATACCCGTGGCGATAAATTTCACCTTATCTCCCGTTTTGATAGAGCCATTAACCACCTTGTAGTAGGCAATAATCCCTCGGAAAGGATTGAAAACGGAGTCGAAAACAAGGCATTGAAGGGGAGCTTCCGGGTCTCCTTTTGGGGGAGGCACCTGCTCTACAATAGCATGGAGAATCTCCTCAACTCCCATGCCGGTCTTGCCGCTTGCTCGTATGATGTTTTCGGCAGATTCGCCTAGCAGGTCTACGATCTGATCTTCCACTTCTTCGGGAGTTGCACTCGCAAGGTCGCACTTATTGATGATAGGAATGATGGTCAGGTCGTTCTCTATCGCCATGTATAGGTTGGAGATGGTTTGTGCCTGAATACCCTGTGTCGCATCCACTACCAAGAGAGCACCTTCGCAGGCTGCGATAGATCTGGAGACCTCGTAACTAAAGTCCACATGTCCCGGAGTATCTATCAAATTGAGGATGTATTTTTCTCCGCCCTCTTCGTATTCCATTTGTATGGCATGGCTCTTGATGGTGATACCCCTCTCGCGTTCCAAGTCCATATTATCGAGTACTTGAGCTTGAAGATCCTTGCCAGAGACGGTCTTGGTGTACTCCAGAAGACGGTCTGCCAAGGTGCTTTTACCATGGTCGATATGGGCGATAATGCAAAAATTGCGGATATTCTTCATTGAAAGATAGCGTGATGTCTTTGTTACTAATGAATGATAGAGCGAGTGATAACTTGGGCAGCCGTGCGAGCAGCCGGTACGCGTCCGAGTTGGGATTGAAGGCGTGCGTAGCCTTCTGAGATCTGTTGTGTTGAAGACAGAAGTCGCTCAATAGCCTTGTGGAGATGCTCGGGAGTTGCTTTGGCTGCGAGTAGCTCCTCTACCAAAGGGGTATCTAATATGAGATTAACCAGAGAGAAGTAGGAGATAGGGAATCGCGAAAAAGCCCAATTGATAAGAGGGGATCCGATGCTTCGGTAGCAGACTATTTGGGGAGTGCCTATGAGTGCTGTCTCTAGGGTAGCGGTGCCCGATGTTACGAGGGCAAAATCTGCAGCTGCCAAGATGTCATAGGTCTGACCAAAAAGCACTTCCGCCTTATATCCCTGTACGAACGGAGTATAAAACTCGGCCTCAATACCCGGAGCGCCTGCTATGACGCACTGATAGTTAGGGTAGTGAGTCCGTAGGGTAGTGAGCATTAGAGGGAGATTTTGTTTTATCTCGGCACGTCTGCTCCCTGCCAGTATGGCTACAATCGGGCGTTCTATTGTGAGTTGTGGGGTCTTATTGCACAGGGCTATTTTTGTTTGTGGGTCGCCCCATGTATCCCAATACTTTCCCACTGCATCTACACAAGGATTGCCCACATAGTAGGCTTTTACCTTATGGCGAATCAAAAATTCCTCCTCAAAGGGCAGTATGCTCAGCACTTGTGTGCAAAGGGTTCGCAGTTGCTTTGTTCTTTTTTTCTTCCAAGCCCACACTTTGGGAGGAATGTAGTAAAAGACAGAAGTGCGAGGCAATGACTTGTTTACAAATGGGAGAATGTAACGAAAGTTGAACCCGGAGTAGTCGATGGGAATCACCACGTGTGGATCGAATTCCTTGATCTCTTGTTGTACAAGATGAGCTGCGGAGCGAATTTTGGGAAGGTGTCTCAAAACGGAGATAAACCCCATAAAGGCAACCTTGCTGTAATGCACAACGGGTCGCCTTCCTGACTCATAAGCCATCTGGTCTCCTCCCATAAAGGCGAAGGTAGCCGAAGGATCTTCGGCTTTTATGGCTCTGATGAGGTGAGCACCATGAAGGTCTCCCGAAGCCTCTCCTGCTATCAAGAAATATCGCATCGTGGGGAGGTGATTTTATTGGGGGAGCCCTTTGCGAAATGCCTCGTAGAGGTGAGGTAAGAATTCCCTATCGGTCATGTCGATACGGATTGGGGTGAGGGTCGCATACCCTTCTTCTAAGAGATCCCAGTCCGTATTGGGTTCATCTTCTGTTTTGATTTGGCTTCCTACCATCCAATATACTCGTCCTCCGGAGCCGTTTGTACCTTCTACAAATTCGTCCATAAACCGTCCTACTGCTTGAGGGGCCACCTTGAGTCCCAAGGGAGCTGTCGTAGGCAGATTGAGGCTGAGCATCGTATGTGTTGGTATTTTGTTTGAGAGCATCCAACGAACCAATGGCGCTGTGTACTCAACGGCATAGCGCATCTCTGCATCCTCTCCGTGGTCGTTGACCGAGACTGCTAGGGCGGGGATTCCGGCAATGCAACCTTCGAGGGCTGCCCCTACAGTACCCGAATAAACAACGCAAATACCATCATTGCGCCCATGGTTAATCCCGCTTACAACGAGATCGGGACGGCACTCCTTGGAGAATAGTGTGTTAAGGGCGAGCTTTACACAGTCGGCAGGAGTTCCGGAGCAGCGATAGACTCTATACCCCTCTTCCTCCTGCATCTTCGTTAGCTTCAGGGGCAGACTAGTGGAGATTTGGGACGATGCGCCTGATCTAGGACCGTCCGGGGCAACAACGGTAACATCCCCAATTGTACGAAGCATAGCGCTCAGGGCGGCTATGCCGGGGGCGTGAATACCATCGTCGTTAGATATGAGAATATGGGGTCTGGATACCATTAATGTCTAGTTGGATTGCTAGTAAAATATAAGTCACCTTTTGGGGTATTATTCGGCAGATTCTGGTACGATGCTGTCGAGACGAACCTCGTACCTCAAAGCCGAGTAGGCGGGGATTGTTGAAGTCTGAGAGGGGGACGATTTAGCTCCATAGGCTAGATACCAGGGGATAATTACCTCGGTATGATCGCCTACAACCATATTTTGGAGTGCAATTTGCACACCTGCAATAGCTCTCTCCTTCTCGCCTCTGTTGAGCGAAAGGCGTAATCCTTGTTCCTGATCGAAGTTCCCATCTAGGGGCGCTGTGCCCGTTGATGAGGTGGGAACAAGTAGGTACATAGCATAGTGGATAATCACACGCGAGGTGGATATAGGGTGCTCAGTACCGGTACCTTTGGTCTTCGTCTTCATAAAGACGTAAGGCATAGAGCCGTCTGTTGTAACCTTTTGGTAGTCACTTTTGCTCTCATAGTCTGCAAAGGCCTTTTCGTTGCGGCGGCGCCATTCTTCGGTGCTGTCAACTGATTTCTGGCATGCAGGGAGTAGGGTTGCCATCAAGGTGGCAACCGCTATTAGGATGGGATATATTCTCTTATTCATGGCTGTCACAAGCTATTTTCCGTAGTAAAGTCCCCATATCTACCTTTTGGGCGATTTCTTTGCGGAGATCTGTTATGGCAACTCTATGCTGCTCCATCGTGTCACGTTCTCGGATGGTAACAGTGTTGTCCTCCATTGTTTGGTTGTCAATAGTGATACAGTAGGGGGTCCCTATGGCATCTTGGCGACGATACCGCTTCCCAATGGAGTCTTTTTCGTCGTATTGGCAAGTAAAGTCGAAGCGAAGCTCACGTACCACTTCACGAGCCTTTTCGTCCAAGCCATCCTTGCGCACGAGCGGGAGTACTGCGAGTTTGATAGGAGCCAAGGCTGCTGGGAGGCGTAGTACGGTGCGCATCTCGCCATTTTCTGTAGGCTCTTCGCAGTAAGCACCACACATCAAGCTGAGGAATAGGCGGTCTACCCCGATAGAGGTTTCCACTACGTAGGGTATATAGCTTTCTCCTGTTTGAGGATCGAAGTAGCGGAGCTTTTTGCCGCTGAACTCCTCGTGACGGCTCAAGTCGTAGTTGGTACGGCTGTGTATCCCTTCTACTTCTTTGAATCCGAAAGGCATTTCGTACTCAATGTCTGTAGCCGCATTGGCATAGTGAGCCAGCTTTTCGTGGTCGTGATACCGGTATTTGCTGTCGCCCAGTCCGAGTGATTTGTGGAATGCCATACGTGTTTTTTTCCAGTACTCAAACCACTTCATCTCTTCGCCGGGGGCAACAAAGAACTGCATTTCCATCTGTTCAAACTCACGCATACGGAAGATGAACTGACGGGCCACAATCTCATTGCGGAAGGCTTTCCCTATCTGAGCAATCCCGAAGGGGAGCTTCATGCGTCCTGTTTTCTGCACATTGAGGTAGTTGACAAAGATCCCTTGAGCCGTCTCCGGACGCAGATAGATCTTCGATGCACCATCGGCTGTAGACCCCATCTCTGTGGCAAACATCAAATTGAATTGGCGCACCTCGGTCCAATTGCAGGTGCCGCTAATGGGGCAAACAATCTTTTTGTCTACGATGATGGCGCGGATGGCCTCAAGATCGTTGTCGTTGAGTGCTTTGGAGAATCGCTCTAGTGTTTCGTTTTTCTCGGCTAGATAGCCCTGTACTCTGGGATTGGTTTCGCGATAGAGTGTGGCATCAAAAGATTCTCCAAATCGCTTGGCAGCTTTTGCTACCTCCTTGTCGATTTTTTCGTCAAGTTTGGCGAGATAGTCCTCGATTAGAATGTCGGCACGGTAGCGTTTTTTGGAGTCCTTATTGTCGATAAGGGGGTCGTTGAACGCATCCACATGGCCCGAGGCTTGCCAAATCTTGGGGTGCATAAAGATGGCCGAGTCTATACCTACTACATTTTCGTGCAATAGAGTCATACTCTTCCACCAAAAGGCTTTTATATTATTCTTCAGCTCAACGCCATATTGCCCATAGTCGTACACTGCCCCCAACCCATCGTAAATCTCCGAAGAGGGGAATACAAATCCATATTCTTTGCAGTGGGATACTATTTTCTTGAAAAGATCTTCTTGAGCCATTTATCCTATTCTATTTTATGAGTGTATTTTGTCGTCAATAAATCTCTCACTCCGCTCTATTTTTCTCACGCCGGGGTGAGACAAAAAACAAGAGTGCTGCCTGCAAAAGTAATCATTTTGCACCAGATGGCAGGCCGAGTTGCCTAAACATGAGACGCACTGTGAAAGCGGAAAAAGAGGCAGGGTGGAATTTTTTCGGATTTAGGCCTACAACAAAAGATTTTTCAGCCAGTAAGAGGGGAGAATTTTGCCCAGAAAAGTTTCGATTTTCACCCTAGAAATTTTTCATTATCAGCCTATCTCTTTTTCTTCTTTGGGCGCATTGTGTTTCCTAGTTGCGGGAATTGTGTATCTTTACCTGCGGATAGTGTCCTGGCATACTTAAACAAAAGTATCTCTCCACTATCTAATACTAAAAAGTAAAGAGGCAGAGTCGGTGTCTCTAGTTCTCCGGGCGGGAGAACTGCTACCAATAAGTAAAAAGACGAACATCAACACTTTAATTATACGAACTATGAAACGAAACAGATGGCTAATCCTTATGGGGATAGCAGCTTTGGCAATGACCTCTGCATCAGCCCAAAATGATTGGGATTTTGATGACATCTACAACAATCAGAAGCAGGTGCAGGAGCAGCGTAAGGCTATCTCAGCTCGTGAGAAGGCAGAACGCGAGAGAATTGCGAAAGAGCGCAAACAACGCGAAGAAGAATGGGCTCGTGCCAATAGAGAAAACTCTCGCTACGCAAACGATAATTACGAGGATGAATATGACCAAGATGAGTACTATGACGACTCTTCGGATCGGGATATTGATGCCTACAACCGAAGAGGGGATGCAAAGGACTCTTCGTCTGGTCGCTCTATAAAGAGAGGGAGCAATACATCGAAGCAATATGCCTCTAGAGAAAGAGGGCGTAGCTACAAAAATCGCTCACGCTCCTCTCGTGGGTATTATGCCGATCGCATTGCACGATTCCACGATCCCGCTACTATCGTTATAGAAAATGGGAATAGTATCGTCATATATACAGACGACGATTACTATGGATATGGCTACGACTATGATCAGTACTACTCCGGTGGAGGAGATATAAACATCTATCTGGGTGTAGGTAGTGGCTATGGCTACGGCTACGGCTCGTCTTACTATGGCGGCTATCCCGGTTATTACTATCCTTGGTACTCGCCTTGGTATAGCGATCCCTTCTGGTACTCGGCATGGTATGGCCCCTATTATTCTCGCTACCGCAGATATGGCTGGTGGGGGTACAGCTCTTGGGGCTGGGGTTGGGGCTCCTCTTGGGGCTCCTACAGCGATCCCTACTATGCTTGGAATAGTGGCTACCACCAAGGTTTTGTAGATGGTTATTATAGCGGATATTATGGCAGTGGTTACGGCTACGATCCCTATGTTGGTTCTTATTACCACTCGGTAAATCGTACCCCTAATGGCCGTCGCAACAACGAGTACTATGGAGGTTCATATAATAGCTCTCGCAATAACAATAGCTCTGTAACGAGCACAGCTAGCTCCAACCGACAGCTCTCCGATCGTGAAGCGCGTCGCATAGAAGCGATAAACGAAACAAGAGGAAATTATTGGACAGAAAACACTAATCGTGTAACCGATAATACGGCATACAATCCTAGAGATTATCGTCCTTCTCGATCGGGCAACGCTCGTGGTTCTTATGGTGAAGACTCCCGCACGAACAATTCTCGCGTATCTACGGATGATCCCATGCGCCGTCGTACCGAAGGCATTACCGAACGTCCCGCACGTCGTGGTACATACGAAGAAACAACACCGCAACGGATTGACCGATCGCAGCAACGTATAGAGCAACGAGATGTCCCCTCTCGCTCGCAGAGAAGTCAATACGAGTCTTACCAACCTCAGCGCAGAGGCTCTTACGATACACCTTCTGAGCCAAGACGTAGTAGCTCTTCTTCTCAGCAAACCATGCAGCAGCATCGTTCGTTTGACCCGGGCTCTTCTTCACAGAGTAGCGGCGGCAGTTCTTCTCGTGGTAGCTATGATGGAGGAGGTTCTTCCTCATCTTCTCGAGGACGTCGCTAAGTATTCGAAGGATATATCCGCAGAAATAGACAAACACCAATACAACATATATAGATCATGAATGGACTTTTGAAAATGTATTTAGGGATCGTAGCTTGCTCTCTCCTGGGGGTGGGCTCGATCCATGCACAGAGTGAGACGGATGCTTTTTCTCTAAGTAGAACAGAGACAGATGGAACGGCTCGCTTTCAGGCTATGGGGGGGGCATTTGCTGCCTTGGGAGGTGATCTCTCATCTATATCTCAGAACCCCGCAGGTGGAGCCGTCTTCCACAAATCGGAAATGTCGATGACTCTGGATTTTGACAATCGTGCCACAACCGCCCATTGGTATAATCAGGAATCGAGGCAGAGCCGCAGTAACGTAAAGATGCCGCAGATAGGTTATGTTTCTTCTTACTACGATGCCTCTACCGGCAATGGCTTTACGTTTGCCATTAACCGCAATAGAGTGATTCGCTTCGACCGGGATTTTTCCGCAGAAACAAACCCTGAGGGTACTCTCCTCGACTATAATGGCGTTAAGGGCATTCCCTTTTCTATTGCAGACTATACGGGCTTGATCACTCCCGATGACCTACGTTATGAGAGTATTTATGATCCTCAAAAAGGTGGACTCTACGATGCCAATGCTTCGTGGATGACGATCCTTGGTTATGAGGCCGGTTTTATCAATCCGGGTGCTGGAGGAGCAGGCCCTTATGTCACGAACTTCTATTACCCCGATGGTTCGGGTTCGAAAGTGCCCTTTGGTCCCAAACGTGCTACCTTACAGATGCAGGAGAGAGGCTATATGCATTCCTATGACTTCAACTTTGGGTATAACTGGGGCGATCGTTACTATCTAGGTGCATCTCTCAAGTACACTTCTGTAGAGAAGCAACTCGTTTCACTCTATGGAGAAGACTTTTCGTACAACGACTATCTTGAGCTTTACAACGAACTCATGACCACGGGGAGTGGCTTTGGTCTCAGTGTGGGTACGATCTTGCGCCCAGCTGATGGGTTGCGGATTGGTCTTGCTTACCATTCTCCCACATGGCTTTCGCTGGTAGATCGCTACTACGCTACGGCCAAAACCCATTACACATCGTTATCGAATGATGGTTCTCACGTAAATAAAGTGTACCAACTGGAGGGAAAAACGCCTAAGGGTAGCAGTTCCTATTCTATCATTACTCCCAGCAGATTTGTAGTTGGGCTCGCCTATACATTTGGCAATAGGGGGCTCATTAGCGTAGATTACGACTTGATGCCTTATAGCTGGATGAGGATTAAATTCCCGGGATTGACATCCGCAAGTTTGGATAATAGAGCCATTGAGTCTCACTATGGATTGCAACACACTGTGCGTGTAGGGGGCGAAGTGCGTGTATTGCCTGCACTTAGCTTGCGTTTGGGTGGGGCCTATTCTACCACTCCTATGAAGGCGGGTAATGGACTTACCACCTTCGAGGGCAGTAGCCAAACCCCGATACTCGTAGCAGGTACTTTGCCTCATTATAGCATTCAAAAGGTGCAGTGGCTCTTTGGTGGAGGGGTTGGATATCGTTTCTCCAAGAGTTTCTATATGGATGCCGCTCTCGTGAGAACTCAGAACGATAGCTACGTTTATGCATTCCCGATGTTGTCGGATCGCAATGGAGATCCTCTCAAGTCGGATGTTTTCGCTACCCCCAATGCGATAAAGCTCTCGAACAGCAACATTCGCGCAACAATCACCTTTGGTTATAAATTCTGATCCCCTATAACAATGCACACGCTGTCCATTCCTTACGAACGAATCCAACGAAAAGACTTCGATGCCACGCTCCTTCGCTTGGAGGAGGCTGCCGTAGAGGTGGCTCGTAATGCCTATGCTCCCTATAGTCGCTTTCGCGTAGGAGCCGCTCTTCTGCTCTCTAATGGCGTAGTCGTAGTGGGGAGCAATCAAGAGAATGCTGCCTATCCCTCGGGCTTGTGTGCTGAGCGTACGGCTCTTTTCGCAGCCGGAGCGCAGTATCCCAATGAGGCTGTGGAGATCCTCTTGCTCGTCGCCTTTAGTGAGGAAGATAGGGTAGAGAGTATAACTCCCTGCGGAGCGTGTCGGCAGGTGCTTATGGAGACAAGTAGTAGGCATCAGAAGCCCTTTAAGGTAGTTATGGCAGGCAAGGAACAAGCCCTCATACTCCATGATAATAGAGGACTCTTGCCCTTCGCTTTCGATGGCAGCGACCTGCCCGAATAGATATAAAATCTAGATCCGTACTAAAAGGTTGGCTTCTCTCTTCCCTTTTGAGAGGCCAACCTTTTTCTATCGATAGGGTCTATTGTTTTTCTACTTAAACAACAATGGAAAGAGAATATGATTGGTAAGAAATCTTTTAGAGAATGAGTTGTATGGTATATATACTTTTATTGCGAGGTGTCAATGTGGGCGGAAAACACAAAGTCTCCATGAATGGTTTGAAAAAAACACTTTCGGATGAGGGATTTGAAGGTGTTGATTCGTACATCAATAGTGGAAATTTGTTTTTCAAAAGTGTTCAAAGTCTTGAAAGTTGCATTTCAACGATAGCAGATGTATTAGAAAGAAATTATGACTTTCCCATTCCTTTTGCTTTGATTAGCAAGGAAGATTATTTAGAAGAAAGAGCGGATTTACCTAGTTGGTGGGGGGAAGGTTTAGCAAGAAAGGATGTCCTTTTTATACCCAATCAAGTTGAAAAATCAGTCATTGTAGATTTTATAACCCAATCAGAATTTTGCAACGAGATAGTTTATATCGGTAGAAATGCGATATTTTGGGGAAAGTATGATGAGGCTGAATACCTGAAAACCACATATCATAGGAAACTGATGAAACAAGATTTCTACAAGGACATTACAATCCGAAATGGGAAGACATATGAAAAGATAGCGGAGATTCTTGAAGAAAAGGAATAGCCGGTAATCAAGCTATATAGCGGTGTAAATTAAGCTGCAAATGGCCTTTTTCTCGAAGCTCATTAGGAATCTGGCAAAAGCTCATTAGCTTTACACGAAAAGCTCATTAGGAATCCGACAAAAGCTCATTAGCTTTTTGCGACAAGTCAATTACCCTTGTAATAGGTCCTCCAGAGAGAGCTTCCTTTTGACAAGAAAGGGCCGGCACTTTTATCATAAGTGTCGACCCTTTTTTCTTACGTCTTTCTCGACTTGGTCCGGAGCTACGCTCCCGAGCCTATTTGTTCTGTTGCTTCCTTCACCTAGTAGGGTGTGGATTACAAGATAAAACGCTTTATTTCGGGTGTCCCCATCTTTTCGATATCGCTAGCGGGGCCCTCCCAGTTTTTCTCCCCATGGTAGAGGTAAACGATGTTCTCACCGATATTGTGCACCGAGTTCATGTCGTGCGTATTGATGATGGTCGTTATCTCAAACTCTTTGGTTAGGTCGTGGATGAGTTGGTCTATTTGCCCGCCGGTCTTAGGGTCTAGACCCGAGTTGGGTTCGTCACAGAAGAGGTATTTGGGTTTTGTTACCAAGGCTCGAGCAAGGGCAGCACGCTTCATCATACCGCCACTTATCTCAGATGGGAATTTGTTAGCGGCATCTGCTAGTCCCACTTTCTTGAGGTATTCTTGGGCTATGGATCGGCGAGTCTTGAGAGACTTACGGAGAAACATATCCAAGGGGAACTGTACGTTCTCCAACACAGTCATGCTATCGAATAGTGCCGACCCTTGAAACATCACTCCCATCTTGCGGTAGAGTTGCTTCCGCTTCTCTTTATCGAGCTGAAGGACACTCTCCCCATCAAAGAGAATCTCTCCACTGGTGGGGATGATTAGCCCGATGAGTGACTTTAACAACACCGTCTTACCGGCACCACTTTTTCCGATGATCAGGTTGGTAGTGGCACTCTTGAAGACGACTGAAACCCCCTTGAGGACCTGCTTATCCTCAAACTCTTTGACAAGATTCTTTACTTCTATCATAGTTCGTTAGATGAGCAATAGGTTAGTGAGTAATACGTCGGCCAGAAGGATGAGCACGCTATTGGTTACCACAGCATTGGTACTCGCCACCCCAACACCTAAGGCACCTCCCTTTACATTGTAGCCGAAGTAACTAGAGCCGGAGGTGATAATGAAGGCATACACAAGGCTCTTGATGATGGAGTAGAGCACGTTGTAGGGATTGAAGTAGAGCTGCATTCCATACTCAAAGTCTTCTGCCGTGAGAGAGGGAGTTAGGAAGGTTGCCAAGAATCCGCCCCCAATAGCCGTAGCCATACTGATGATGGAGAGCACGGGGATAAAGAGCAGAAGCCCTATAATCTTCGGGAGAATCAAGAAATTAGCCGAGTTTATGCCCATTACCTCTAGGGCGTCAATTTGCTCTGTCACCCTCATGGTCCCGAGCTCAGATGCTATACTCGACCCGATCTTACCCGCCAGGATAAGACACATAATGGAGGAGGAAAACTCGAGCAATACGATCTCCCTCGTGGAGTAACCAATCGTAAAGCGAGGGATCATGGGGGAGCTCATGTTGATGGAAAGCTGTATGGTAATAACCGTACCTATAAAGAAGGAGATAATCATTACAATAAGAATGGAGTCTAGTCCAATCTTGGATATCTCACGTACTAGCTGCTTGAAAAACATGCTCCAGCGAGCAGGGCGAGTGAAAACCTGTCGCATCAGTAGGGTATATTCCCCAACAGCTCGGAAGGAGGCGGTGAATTTTCCCAGTAATCTTGTTGTGATCATTGTTGGTGTGAGGTGTTATTTTGAGAATTTTCTTGGAGTTTTTGTTGCGCATTCCACCCTTGCGCCTCGATGGGAGCAAGTGAGCCGTCTGCGGTAATGAGGTGGCAACCCTCATCGGCTTCTGTTGTATGCCCAATTATATGTACCCCGGGGATAGCTTGTATCTGGTCGGCATACGAAAGGGGAATGGTGAATAGGAGTTCGTAATCTTCCCCTCCATTGAGAGCCACGGCAATGGGGGAGAGATGGAGATCTTCGGCCGCAGCAAATGTTTCGTGATCTATGGGGATTCGCTCTTCGTAGAGTCTGATGCCCACTTGACTGGCCTGAGCGAGGTGTAGAAGTTCGCTAGAGAGCCCGTCTGAGATATCCAACATGGCCGTGGGTTGTATGCCGTGTGAGAGAAGAGTGGAGATCACATCACCTCGGGCCTCGGGCTTTAGTTGGCGTTCTATGAGGTATTCTCTACCATCGAAGTCGGGTGTGAAGTAGGGGGTTGGATCCGTTTCAAACACACGCTTTTCACGCTCTAGGAGCATCAATCCCATATAGGCAGCCCCTAAGTTCCCCGATACACAAATGAGGTCTGTGGGCTTAGCTCCACTACGATACACAACTGCCTCTTTGGGAGCATAGCCGAGAGCCGTGATACTGATAACAAGCCCATTTAGCGAGGCGCTTGTATCACCACCCACAACATCCACACCAAAGCGAGAGGCCGCAAGATAAATCCCTTCGTAGAGTTCGTCGAGCTGTTCGATAGAGAATTTAGAGGAGATGCCAATGGAGACGGTTATCTGAGCAGGTTTTGCATTCATCGCAAAAACGTCAGATAGATTGACCATTACGGCTTTATACCCGAGGTGCTTGAGGGGCACGTAGGTTAGGTCGAAATGCACTCCCTCTAGAAGTAAATCGGTTGTTACCACTTGCACTTGCCCCTCAGGTGCACAGAGCACAGCGGCATCATCGCCCACCCCTTTGAGGGTAGAAGATTGGGTTGTATGATGTTGGTTGGTTAGTCTATCGATCAGGGCAAACTCGCCCAATTCAGCAATAGGAGTTGGCATATATGTGAGATGTAGTAAACGTTGGAAGTGATTTATCTGGGATAATACTTTTGTAGCGTGGTGCGCAGTAGCGTTTGCAGACGCTCCTCACTATGTCCCAAAAATAGAGGTCGGATGGGAAGATAGTAAATGCGCTGCCGGAGAAGTGGTGAGAGGTTGCACTCCTTCCCTTCTAGGCGCATGGCATCTTTCTCTGTCATGACAATAAAATTGCTAGAAGAGTGCAACCACGTTTCCATCTGTGCGATTTCTCGAAGCGAAAAGTCGTGGTGATCTGCATAGGTGTGTGTCTCTACCTGAGGGAATCTGCGAGACAACTCCTGAAAGAAAAGATCAGGTTGCCCAATGCCGGCAACGCCAATAATTTGCGTTGTATGGGGCGCTTGGATCACTTGGGGTGCTGCTTCCTCCGGGAATAGAGGGGACAGCTGACCATATTGTATCGTAGAGAAATAGATCGTCTGGTTAGAGTAGAGTGATAGATGCCGCTCCATAATGCGCTGATCCATGGGAGACATATCTTGAGGGCATCGTGTTACTACTACGGCATCTGCACGAAGTCTCCCGTTCGTGGGTTCGCGGAGTCTCCCTGCCGGTAGCAGTTTGTCGTTCATAAATGGGTGCTGACAATCCGTGAGTAATAGGTTTAGAGACGCCTTTGTTGCCCTGTGTTGGAATCCATCATCCAGAAGGATAACTTGTGGTCGTTCCTCTTCAGGAAGAGCAAGAATGTACTCGATAGCTCGATTCCTATTGCCCTCTACAACCATTGTAATATGAGGGTATTTACGAAGAATCTGCCTCGGCTCATCTCCAATCTCACGTGCTGTGGATGCTGCTGTTGCGTGTATCAAGCCTTTGGTGGCACGTTTGTATCCTCGGCTTACAACGGCTATTCGGTAGTCGGTTTGGAGCGTTTCTATTAGGTACTCTACTAGAGGTGTTTTGCCCGTTCCCCCAACAGCCAAATTCCCTACACAGATAATAG
>ERZ772956.1660-NODE-1660-length-14935-cov-7.856855_pt1 | contig 14935 bp, 13 predicted proteins | sample MGYA00580683_ERZ772956 | MGnify/ENA primary metagenome ERZ772956 (study PRJEB29015, sample SAMEA2738077) | human oral metagenome | biome: human oral; feature: human-associated habitat; material: saliva | place: China | collected 2212 ... | reverse complement strand
GAGCCTGGTGGAGTTATCGATGCAGACGTTGAGGCGATTTATGAAACGGCAGCTGCTGTCGGTCTGAACGAACGAGAAATGGATGGAGTCGAGATTGTATTTGCCTCAAGAAAGCACAGCGAAATATTACCTAGCGGTTGTTCAGGATATTATCAATATAAAAACGGACGGCATTGTATTAAAATTAGATGCGATAAGGATGCGGCAAAGACCGCTCGCCATGAGCTGCAGCATATGGCTGACGAGCAAGGTGGTGTTTTGTACGAAGACAATCGGCCGGCTATATTAAAATTTGCCAGTGCTGCCGGAGAAAGAATAGAGAATTGTTCTTCCCGAGCTGTTTTAGCGGCGACTGGAGCAGAAGTTTTGGCTTTTACGAACAGTTTTGATAAATGCAGTTTATACTGTGGCATTGTCGCAGCGGCTTCGATTTGCGTTGCCGGGTTGGCAAAAGTTTATTATATCTTTGGCTATATATCGCACCCAGCTGAAGTGCGGGCTCGCCAGGCTGAAAAATTAAATACGCCGAATATCTTAAAATTTAGTAGCAATTAGGGTATGCGATTCGTAACTCACCGACGCTTTGGCCGATTAGCCTTCGGCGTGTTACACTTGATTTATGACAAAACCTTTTCTTCTTTTGGTTCGTTAACTTCCGGCATAACCTCTTCTTCTTTTGGTTTTACAACTTCTTCCTTAGGAGCTAGGCTAGACTTGTCTGAAGAATTAGTCTCATCGACTACTTCTTTTGTAGTTGGAGTCGTCTGATTTGCAGGAAGAGCTGAATCTACAGCTTCTTTCAGAACTGTCTCTGGCAACTCATTCTTTTCTACTGATGATGAATCTACTTGAAGAACTGGAGCAGGAGTTGAAGTGAGAACATCTGCATGCACAGTGTTTGGTTGTCCAACTAGCAAAAAGAAACCACTAGCAACCACGACGGAAGCCACACCCACGCTTAAACGACGGATTGACCAACGAGTATACTTTTGATTTGGATTGAATTTCATAGGATTCTCCTTTGGTTTGTTTTTTATTGACTCTAGTATAATCCCCTAAGATTAAAAGGAAATAAGAAAAAATTAAAATTTTTCTTAAATCCTTCTTATAAAATGCTTATATCGTCTTATCACTCATCAAAAGGCAGATTAAAGTACTTCATCAAATATTCCTAGGAATCATCATTGATCACCTACTACAATTGATAATGAATCAAAAAAATCCATCACTTTCGTGATGAATTTTAGTTCTTATGCTTCAAATTCAAATGCTTCACTTTTTTGCTTGTTTGGCAAAAGGAGCGAGAGCAAGATTCCAACCAGAGCCAGCAGCAACCAAGGTAGAGAAGCTTGAGCAAATGGCAGAGCATTTACTAGATTGAGAATTGCAGTTAGCTTAAATTGCCGTCCCAAAATGCTAGCAAAAGCAATCAGCGTCACCACTGCAATGGTCAACTGCATCCCTGGTTTAGAAAGTGGTAAAAAGCGATTAACCATGACAATCATCACAATCGTAATAGTAATAGGATAAAGAATCTCCAAAACTGGAACTGAATACTGGATAATAGCATTCAAACCAAGATTTGCAATAGCGAAACCAACTAGCGTAAAAATGGTTGCATAAACCTTATAAGATACTTTCGGGAAGGTATTGTGGAAAAATTCGCCAGTTGAGACGATGAGTCCAGCTGTAGTTGTAAAACAGGTCACCGTTACCATAATCGCTAGGAAAATTTGAGCCATTGGACCAAAGATAGCCTGAGTAGCAGAAGACAAAACAGAAGCCCCTACGTTTGCACCTTTCGGCAAATTCGCTAGATCAAGTGGGAAGTGATTTCCAAGGAAGGCCAAACCGATATAAAGAACGCTAAAGCCCAGCGCCACAAGGATACCCACGATCCAAATAGTAGAAATATATTCTTTTTTATTCTTGAAACCGAGCTGGTTGAGTGTTGTCACAGCAACCACACTAAAGGCAACTGAAGCCAAAGCATCCAGGGTATTGTAGCCCTGAAGAAAGCCTGCTCCGAAAGCTGAAGCAGCATATTCCGCTGTTGCTTGTTGGGGAGCTGCAGAGCCGTATTTAAGGGCACCTAACAGCACCAAGACTACAATCAAGAGGGCAAAAATTGGTGTTAGATAACGACCAATACTATCAAGGATTTTTGAGGGATTGAGGGCAATCAGATAGGCCAAAGCGAAATAAACCAGCGTGAAGGCAAAAAGCCAAATAGTATGAGAACCTGCAGGCAACATGGGCTCAATTCCGACAGAAAAGGCAGTGGTCGCCGTCCGAGGAATGGCAAAGAAGGGACCAATTGAAAGGTAGAGGGCTATCAAGTAAGCAACCGCAAACCAAGGGGCAATCTTTTTCGAAATTTCATCAATATAACCCTTGGGATTCAAAGTACCTATAATCAAGGTTAGAATAGCAATACCGACACCTGATAGGACAAAGCCTCCAATAGCTGGCCCAAAATTTTGACCAGATTCCAAGCCCAGCTGAGGTGGGAAAATCAGGTTACCGGCTCCGAAAAACATTCCAAATAAAAGCAGGCCGGTTAGGGATCCTTTTTTTAACATCATCATCTCCAGTCTTTTTAAGATTTTTCCATTATACAGATAAATACCTTTCATTGCAAGATTTTTGAAATGAAAATTACATTTTCTTAGTATTGGAAGGATTAGGTAGATTTGATGCAATTTATTTCAAAACAACTCGAGACCTTCTTTTTGTGATTCGATTTATTTCGTATTAAATATCTTTTTTATTGGATATATTTATGTTATACTGGTTAAAAGTCCATTTGCGAGGTTTTATTATGGTACTTCATCTAGTCTGGCTTATCCCTGCTGCTATATTTGCTCTATTATGTTATCGAGAACCCAGAAGTTTATTCAATGCTTATCTCCTGACCTTCACTCTTATGATGATGGGAATTGTTTTAGCAGGGCTTACGATTGTTAGTCTTGAGCGATTTATTGGCTATACACCAGCTATTATCTTGTTTTTGGCAATACCCTTTAGTGTTTTCGCTTCTACTGTTTATTTGCTTTTTAATGGTCGCAAAATGGTGCAGCTAGAGGGGCTTAGATTGGCCAATCTACTATCGCTTCTCTACGGCCTAGCTATCGTGGGGGTGGGTCTGTTGCATTTTTTCGCTCCACGGTCATTTCTTGCAAATTTGATTTCCTTCGCTGATCTGCTCCTATTTTACGGAACCTTTCTCTATCTTTCCTATATCATCTACGCATTCTTTTTAAATATTTTTCCAATCAAGAAAGAGCCCCAGACTATCATTATCCTCGGCTCAGGATTGTTTGGGGACAAGGTACCTCCCCTACTGGCTCAACGATTGGATAAAGGGCTAGCAATCTATGAAAAATTTAATCGGAAGCCAGTCATCATTGTCTCTGGCGGTCAGGGAGATGACGAGCTAATTTCCGAAGCAGAGGCCATGACAAGATATTTGATGGAAAAAGGAGTCCCAGCTGACAGTATTCTCCTTGAAAATAAATCTCGCACGACGTTTGAAAATCTCACATTCAGTAAGCAGCTTATGCTAGCACATGGACTGGAGCAAGATCGGGTTGTCCTTGTCACAAATTCTTTCCATGCGCTACGTGCTGGCATCTATATGAAACAGGTTGGTCTCAAAGGCCGCAGTATTGGTTCTCGCACGGCCTTCTATTTTCTTCCCTCAGCTTGGATCCGAGAAACTGCTGGCTTGATCCGTATCTACTGGAAATGGCATGCTTTTATCATCGGAAGTCTGCTGCTTCGCTACCTTTTCTTCCTATTTTAGACATTATTTTCATTGTAAAATTCCTTAGAAAAAAGTATAATCAAGGTAAGAAAAAAATGGAGGTCCGTCTATGATGAAATTTACCATTGATCAAAGTTTAGCAGATCTTGGCATTAGGAGTGTGGTCCTTGGCATTGCTAGAAACGTTGATCCTCAAGCACCTTTATCAGAAGCTTTTCTTCAAAAACAGAAGGAAGCCGAAAACTGGGCTTTAAACTGCAATCTAGCAGAAATCACTGACCATCCGACTATCCAAGGCTACTGTGATTTACTGCAGAAAGTTGGGCGCAGTGTTAAAAAGAACCCACCAACTGTACCAGCTCTGATCCGCAATATCCAACACCGCGGCTCCATTCCAAGGATTAACAGTATCATTGATGTATATAATGTAGAAGCCCTGCATTCTCTTCTGGCTATCGGCGGGCATGACCTTGATAAAATCGGTGATGAGATTGAGTTTACTGTCAGTCAGAAGGACGATATCTTCCTCCCTATCTTATCTAAGGAGAAGCATGTAGCTCCGACAGACTATGTCTACCGAGATGAAAAAGGCATCCTTGCTTGGCTTGATGTCCGTGACAGCGACCTTTATAAATTTGATGATAGCACCAAAAACGCCATTTTCATTATCCAAGGAAATGCCCATACATCTGTCCAAATGCGACTAGACGCCCTCGAACGCATTCACAAGGATTTAGCAGCAGCCATGCCAAACCTCGAATTTGAAACCCATGTCATTCAAGTAAACGATCTTTAAGCAACTTTTCACCCGACAAGCTTTTGGTTTAAAACTACATCAAAATGATTATTCAAAAAGGAAACTCAGCTGAGTTTCCTTTTATATATATCTAAGTTTCTTTCTTATCCGAAAATTGGCTCATATACAAGTCATGATAGAATCCCTTGTCAGCCAACAGCGACTCATGATTGCCCTGCTCAATGATTTGTCCATCCTTGAGCACCAAAATCTTGTCTGCTTCTTGGATAGTCGACAAGCGGTGCGCAATGACAAAGCTCGTCCGCCCCTGCATAAGAGTTTTCATGGCTTTCTGAATCAAGAGCTCCAAACGAGTATCAACTGACGAAGTCGCCTCATCCAAAATCAGAATCTTAGGATCGGCCAAGAGAGCCCGTGCGATCGTCAGGAGCTGCTTTTGACCTAGCGAAATATTGCTAGATTCCTGATTCATTTCCATATTGTAGCCACCAGGTAAGGTGCGGATAAAGTGGTCGACATTGGCTGATTTGGCTGCTTCCACAATCTCCTCGTCGGTAGCATCAAGGTTACCAAAGCGAAGATTTTCCTTGATAGTTCCTTCATAAAGCCAAGCGTCCTGCAGAACCATACCAAATTGCTTGCGATAGTCTTGGCGGGATAGCTGGCGAATATCGTGGCCATCCACGCTGATAGAGCCCTTGGTCACATCGTAGAAACGCATAAGAAGATTGATCAAGGTCGTCTTACCAGCTCCAGTCGGCCCAACAATAGCCACCATTTCACCCGGCTGGACTTCCAGATTAAAGTTGCGAATCAGCGGCTTATCTGCCACATATTGGAAGTCTACATCTTTGAAGCTGACTTGTCCAGTCAAGTCCTTATCTAGCCGGACGGTATTATCCATGACTTCATCTGGCTCATCCAAAATCTGAAAAATCCGATCCAGCGAAGACTTAGCGCTCTGGAGCTGACCTGCCAGCTGGGTGAGGTTTTGAATAGGCTGATTGACCTGCCAGACGTACTGGACAAAGGCCTGCATATTCCCGATGGTCAGCTGACCAGAAATAACCTGTAAACCACCCAAGAGAGCAACGATAAGATAGGTCAAATCAGAAATCGCATTAAGGACGGGCATCATGAGCCCTGAGATAAAGCTAGCTTTAAAGCCGACTTCCTGCAAATTTTGAGTAATAGCTCGAAAATCTTCAGCCGAAGTTTCTTCCCGACCATAAAGCTTGAGAACATTAAAACCTGACAGATTTTCCTGGACGAAGCCATTCATAGCGCCCAACACATCCGCCTGCTGCTTAAAGTAAGGCTGAGATTTTTTGAGGATAATTCTTGCTCCCAAATAGGTCAGAGGAATGCTGACGATAACGATCAAGGCCAGCTGGATATTCAGATAAAGAACCATCCCGATGACCAAAATAAGAGTCATGACGGCATTGACCACCTGCAAAAAGCTTTGTTGGAGAGCATTTGAGACGGTCTCCACATCGCTGGTGAAGCGCCCAATCAGATCACCGAACTGGTGCTTGTCAAAGTAGGAAACAGGAATTCGATTGATTTTACGACTGAGCTCATTGCGCATATCGCGAACGGTGCTCTGCACAGCATTGGTCATAAAATAGTTAGAGAAATAGGCACCAATCTCATAAAAGAGGGCACGAATAAAGTAAAGCAACATGATCCAAGCCACATAGCTGCTATTGATGGCTGCACCGGGTACTCCCTTGGCCATATCCAGCAGATTTTGTGTTAGCTCTGTGATAGCAAGTCCTAGCACAAAGGGCTCTAGGACACTCATGACCACGCTGACAATCTTGAGGAAGACTGCAAGAAGCACGGCGGCTTTATAGACTTTTAGATAGCCCCATAAACGGACAAAACTATTTTCTTTCATCTCTTCCTCCTATTCTTCTGTTAATGATTGGCTATTGAGCTGAGAATTGGCAATTTCGCGATAGATGGCATTATTTTCCATCAGTTCCTCATGCCGGCCTCGACCCACGATCTCACCCTTGTCTAAGACAATGATTTGATCCGCATCCATAATAGTTCCGACCCGCTGAGCTACGATAAGAACCGTTGCATCCTGCGTCACTTCCTTGAGCCGGCGGCGCAAAGTCGCATCCGTCTTGTAGTCCAGAGCCGAGAAGGAATCATCAAAGATATAAATATCTGGCTCCTTGACAACCGCACGCGCAATAGACAGACGTTGCTTTTGACCACCAGAAAGATTGCTGCCGCCTTCAGCCAAATGCGTCTCGAAGCGCTCTTCTCTGCTCTCGATAAAATCGCGAGCTTGAGCCACATCTGCTGCTTGATTAAGCTCCTCAGAGCTAGCATCTTCCTTACCATAGCGGATATTTTCAGCGATTGTCCCAGTAAATAGCAGAGCTTTCTGCGGGATAAAGCCAATCTTCTGACGGAGAGCCTTGAGATTATAGGCGCGGACATCCACACCATCCACCAAAATCTTGCCCAAGGTCACATCATAGAAACGCGGAATCAGCTGCACCAAGGAAGACTTCCCAGAGCCTGTTGAGCCGATAAAGGCGATCGTTTCCCCCGGCTTGGCCTTAAAGGAAATATTATGTAGGACAGGATTTTCCGTCTCACCTGGATAGGCAAAGGTTACATTGTCAAATTCCAGATAGCCACGAGTCGCAGTTTCCGTGATCCCATTCTCATTTGGATCGATGGAAATCGGCATATCCATGACTTCCTTCAGACGCTCACTAGAAACCGCTGTCCGTGGATACATGGTAAAGAGACTGGACAGGAGCAGGAAGGACAGAAGGGCATGGAAACTGTACTCGATAAAGGCCACCAAATCCCCGATTTTCAACTCGCCGCTGCCCAGTGGCTTGAGGGCAAACCAGACAATGGCCACAATCATGGCAATGATAATCTGCACAAAGAGAGGCTCTGTCAAACCCGTCAGCTTAAAGAGACGGTTGGAATTCTCCGCATAGATTTCATTCTCATTAGCAAAGCGCTCTTCCTGAAATTCCTCACGGGCAAAGGCTCGAATGACCCGCAGACCGGTCAGATTTTCCCGAGCATACTGGTTGATCTTATCCAGCGTCTTCTGCTGCTTTTCAGACAGGGGACGCGTCTTGACCGCCACATACCAGACTACGATTGCCAAAAAAGGCACTGAAATCGCCACAATCCAAGCCATGGACGGACTGGTCAGGAAAATCATGAGGATGGACGACAGCATCATGATAGGCGTGATAGCTCCCATCTTGAGTGTTTGCTCAGCAAACTGCATGAGGACAAAGGCATCACTGGTAATCCGCGTCACCAGCGAAGAAACGCCAATCTGCTCATACTCATGATGGGAATACTCCTGCAGCTTATCATAGAGATCATTCCGCATATCCCGCACCATGCTGGTCGTTAATTTCCCAGCGGCATAGGAGAGGACGATCCGCCCCAAAATCCCAAGGATAATAACCAGTAGCATGATAAAGCCCCAGAAATACAGGCGTTCCTGATCGCCCTGGTTAATCCCTTCGTCAATCATGCGCGCCAAAACCGTTGGCAGACCTAGATTGACCACTACAAAAAAGATGGCCGACACAAAATCCAGTACCAACCACTTGGGGTAGCGTTTCAAATAAGACCAAATGTAAAGCATAATCCCTCCATTTTCTATAACAATAAAAAAGCACTGAAGAGTACTTTTAGACAGAAAAGAGCGCGCTAACGCACGCCTTACTAAGAATAGTATAGCAGAAATATGAAAGAGCGTAAAGACTTATCAGCATATCTTTTCTTCGAGTTTGTACTATATTTTAAGAATACGTTATTTAATACAAATTGTTACAAATTGAATAATTACAAAAAAACCAAGTCTTTCGACTTGGTTTTTTAAATTGGATACCTTATTATTTAAGAGTAACATAGGCGTTACCCTGATAATCATTGGTTTAAAGCATTTTTCAGTTTAGTTAATTGGTTGTGGGGGTGTCTGACGGGGTGTCAGCGTTTATCCCTTCCTTTTGAAGTAAATCGGTAATTTCTGTTCCTATTGTACTCTGATGAGCATAATAATGCGAATAGGTGTTCAGAGTGGTTGCCTTATCAACTCGTCCTGAGCGTTGAGATACTAGCAGAACATCCTTTTTCAGAACGTTAATCATGAATGAATCATGACTATGTCGCAAGCCTTTACCAGTGATAACTGGCACTCCTGCTTTTTCTGCGTGTCGCTTCAACATTCTAGTCAGGGTACTCTTAACCATTGGCTCTCCAAATCGTGACAAAATATAGTCACTATCAGAGTTAGCTATTTGAACCTTTCTCCACCTTTCAAGAACTTTTACAGTCTCATCATCAAGCTCAACATATCGCATACCTGCCATTGTCTTGGTCTGCTCTTTTCGGTGGTAAACTCCACCTTTCAAAGCTTCTAAAGTAGCGTGAACAAAGATACGTTTATTCTCACTATCATAATCAGACCACAACAAGGCGAACCCCTCACTAACTCGGACACCAGTCATATAATAGAGCCAGACCGTAGTAAAACGAAGTAAGTCTTCATAGTCGGTCAAATCAAAGGTTGTAAGAACTTTCTTGAACTCATTAAAAGTCCAAAATTTCGTATTAGTTCTAGCACCTCTAGGGTTATCAAGGCTCTTGCAAGGAAAAGTCTTGATATACTCCATCCTTTCAGCATAGCCCATACATTGCTTGAAACGAATCCAAACACCTCTAGCATAGTTCGGAGAATACTTGTCTATCAGTTTAATCCGAAATCTCTCACAATCTCTTGGACTAATATCTTTTAACTTTTTATTCCCAAACTCCTTAATAAAGGTAGCAAAGTGCGTTAGGGCTGTCCGATAAGTGACATCTTGAACAGTCTGCTTATAGTATGGCAGAAAAACATCTTCCATATACTGAGCAAAGGTTAGATTATAGTCAGTGTAGGAAAATCTTTCATAGAACTCTACTCTTGCTCTACAAAGTTCATCATAGGCTTGTTTATCAGTCTCAAATGGTTTACCCCACTTATCACGATAGCTTTTAAAGCGTTGTCGTTTACCATCAGCTGAAGCCTTAAATTCAGTTTGGCAGTAGATACGCCCCTTCTTGTCTCTAAAGACACCTTTGTATTTTTTGTTTTTAGTCATTTCAGTTGTCCTCTCTATTAGGTCAACCGAAAGCCTAATAGCTCTTCTACTATTTCAGTCGGAGCTAAATCTAATCGTCGATTATCAAAAGGCGATTTACTCAATTTTATCACATTATCCGAAGAATTACTAGCTTCATTGAATCGCCTAATGGCAATAGCTTTCGCTTCTCTGATGATTTGTTTTGCACTGGCTTTTGAAAAGCCTAATTCTATTAACCTTTTATGATTTACTGTTTTCATTTTACACCTCCTTCGTGTATAATAGAGGTACGCAAGTTACCCCTTGCTACAACTATTTGGACTCATTGGAAGACTTTGGCGAGGATTTCAATGAGTTTTTTCCTTTATTTCCTATTGGGTTCATAGTTGAGTGGAATGCATCTTTCTCAAAATCATAAACCAACACATCAGGATTAGAGCGATCAAACTGATAAGCGAAACGTTCAATTTGTTCTTTGGAGTGGCTATTATAGTCAGCTACCGAGAATATCAGTTGCTTGTATAAGATTTTCGCTTCTTCATTAGTGACCTTAAAATGATAAATAACCTTATTGATACGCCTCATCATTTGGTCAACTGAATCAGCAGTTCTTTTTTCCTCAGGCACCATGATATTGTACACTTGTTTCGGCGAGAATATACTAGTGATATGGATTTCTTCCCACAAGGCAAAAACATTGCTATATCGCGCGTGCATCTGCTGAGGGTATCTATCGGTAACTTTCAAAAACTCTGCATAATTCAACTCACCTTTATACTCTTCCATAAAGAGAATCCCCTCACCCTGATAGCCATCAAGACCACCATTTTGATAATCACTCCAAACATAAACGGACTCTCTTCCAAATTCTTGTTTAAGTCTGACTTGGATGTAACTTTTACCTGAACCTGAATCTCCAGTATGCCAATATACCTTCAATTCTTTGTGGTCTGGTGTATCTCTGAGACGGAGTTGATAATAATGTTCCCTTATCATTTTGGAATAGGCACGATACTCTAAATGGTCAAGCATAATTTCCTCAGGTGTTGCACCTTCTTCTAACTGCTGCTGGATATAATCGAGGTCAGAACGTTGTCCTTGACGATTGGCTCTCAACTCTCCATATAACTTCATCGGAACTACAATAGTATGAGCTTTTTCTTCGTGTTTACCTTTTTTCTCAAAGTATGCAAGGACTTCCTCTTTAGTTCCTCGTGTGATTTCAGCATGGATAGTTGGAAATAAAGTTTGCAAAGTTGAAAATCGAAAACTTTGCTTATCTTCCAAAACCATATGACAATGGTGAGTGCCTTTGTCTCCAATTTCATAATTGACTGCACAGACGGAATTTTCATTTCGCCCAATCCACAACTCCATAAGATAATCCACAATCTCCTCAGGAGTATACGTGTCTTGATTAAGATTATTTCTAAAAGCACTAATCCGCTTTTTCGTCTTATCTTTGAACCTATCATCAAAATAATCTGACGACTTATCAAAAAGCTTATCTACATTGTTCAGCACACAACAGAAACTACTTGCTCTGAAAGTGCTACTTATTTCTTTAGTTGTCATTACTAATACCTCAAGTCATTTTCATTAGTGACAGAATCAAGAGGTCAAACACCTTAATTACAGGCTTTCAAGACCGCCTTGTCACTGTCATTAAAGTCAACAGGTAATACTATACTGTTGACTTTTGTTCTTGCTCCGCAGGGCAGGGGCTTCGCCCCTTGCAACACCACCCCTCAAACTGACAGATGGAGCGCCACTACTCCACAATAGACTTCACTCTAACCGAGTAAAGGAACAGGGATAAAACTTTCCTGTTTAAGCGCTACCCTGTGGTCGCTGACAGAAAACTTTTATCCCTTGCCCTACGGGCTCCTTGACTCAATTATCCATGGGGTGGTTATTGGAGTTCACCCGATACACTGACAAAACAAACAAGATGCTTACTGTATCGGATTCGGCTATTTTACCACCCCAGGACGTTCTACCTTATCTAGCGTTTCAGCATATCCTTTATTCTCAAAAAGACCAACTCACGGCGTTTCTCATACGGAAAAATGATTGGCATGATATGACCACCATACTCCTGAGCATACCCTTTGCCTACTGGAGAGCTTTTTACTTCCGTTAAATCATCATCTTGGCGGTCAAAAATCATACGCTTACCCTCAGTGCTGATTCCACCTACACAGATTCGTAATCCAAAATTTGAACGGTTCTGAGTTCCTCCTAGTAGAGAACTATCAGGCTGTTGCATAGTCACGATAATACGCCATCCACCTTCTCCATCGCCAATATTTCGAGATAGTCGCAACATCTCTCCGAATCGTTGGAAGAACTTAACCTTTTCAGTTTTTCCAGTATAAGCTTCAGCAAGCGAAGTCATTTCTTCGATAATCAACCAGTGGATGTCATCACCGATAGGCTCGATACCTTCTAACTGCTTACGAAAAAGCCAATAAGCCTGTTCAAAGCCCTCTTTGGCACCTTCAACTGAATAGTAACCGGCAACATCTCGCAACTCTTTCCAGTCCTTTGAACCTTTATAATCTAGTACGGTCATTTTATCCCCTAAAGGAGACAGCTTAGCAATACAATGTGCAATATGCAACATAGCAACGGACTTCCCCGAACCAGTAGATCCTGACAAGAGCAAATGTCCTTTTAGATTTAGCCAAATAGGGTATCCCGTCTTTCTATTATGAAATAATGGGAATTTTCTCATTAGTTCAACTCACTTTCAACTGAGTCAACTTCTGAGGTTTTTGACTGCTCATAGCGTTCCGTATCATACCTTGCATTTTGAACCTGCTCGATCGAAGCAAGTTGAACCATAGAATAATAGAAACCATCTTCATTCAAAATTGGTTCAGATACTCCTACAATTTGGAATCCTGTACTCAATAACCGAACTTGATTCAAGTCAAGTAATTGACCTTTTAGATCCTCAAATTCAACTAAAGTCGGCTTTCGCTTAAAGGATACCCAACTATTATTCAAATCAAACTTAAAATCTCTGATAATCCCCTCAGTATCTAACAAAGTCATTAAGTGATATCTGATTTTTGAACTAGCTTTAACATAGTTGATACGCTGATTTCGTACATTCCACTCTTCCTTAGCTTTAGGAATAATATAATTCCAAATTTTACGCCAAGCCGTTATATAGGCACTAAGCAAGTCTCCGATTTCTCGGAGACACAGCACTAGAGGAAATAAGAGGATTGCAATAATTAGAGTTCTGAGAATCTCAATCATATTACACCTCCAATTCAAGCTTTTCCGCTTTGAACCATGAACCATTGTGGCCAATAGGACCTCCTGTTACTCCATAGAAAGCAACAACATCTCCCATCTCAACTTCAAGAAGTTCAGGAACTTTGATTTCAAGCTCAAGGTTTTTAGGCTTCAATACAACTGAGTATTTCCATCCTCCATTAACCACCTCCACAACCCCAGTAGAAAGAGCTACTAGTCGCTCAATCACTTCAGCTTGGTATTCCTTACCTGTCTTTGAACTCGTTAGAGTCTTCGTTTCAGATGGGAAACCTGTTACTTCCTCAATAGTTCTTACGAACGATGCCTTAGCCATTAGACTTTACCTATATTTTCTAGGGATAGTATCCGCCTTTTTGTTATCCCAGCCCATTATAGGACGGCCTATTAGAAATACCCAATTTGTATTTCTAATTTTATTTTCTCATAGCGACTTATCCAATAACTCTCACTTAAAAAATAAAATTAAAAAAGGCAGATTTTTCTGCCTTAATTTAATAATTTATCTTCCTGTAGTGCTTCTCGATAAAATTTTTCTTTAAATTTCTTCTTAGGAATCTTTTGACCAGAATTATAGTATGCTAAATTAATTATTGAATTAATAAGATGATCTTGTAATCTCTTGTTATCATAACCTAACTTAGATTTGATAGAATCAATTAAAATCTTTAAGAAATTTTGATTCGTGACTGTATCATAGACAAATTCAGTATTAACCTTATCCAAAGTCATCAACTTCTCTATAAAGCTACCAGAATACGTTTCCCCATTTTTCTTCCTAGGGAAACCTATTGAGTCTTTATCAAAATCTGATAATGTTTTATATATATTCTCATCTTTCAATTTTCTCTTTTTTCTAGACATACTTTTATCTTGTTCATAGTGCAAACAATTAGATAGTTCAAAATCACTTAAATAAAGTAATACTCTTCTAATTTTATGTAGGTCAGATAAGTATTGAAGTTCTGATTTGCTAACAATATTTTCTACCAAATATCTTCTATTTTCAAACTCAAAGATTATCCCTGTCATTTTGAGATACGAAGAAGGTAATTTGCTTTTTGACGAATATAAATTTCTGTATTTTTTCATATAAAGATCCTCCTGATAATATAATATCAGGACACCCTCTTGAATAAGTCACACTTTTTCAGAAAAAATTCCTATACTGTAACATATATGATGGGAGGTTAATTATCTCAACATCTCTTCATACATCTAAAAAAACTTAGCCATACTTTCACTTTAGGTAAACCAAGTCTTTTTACCATCAACTTCTTTGGTCATTCCATAAGCTTCCTATAAATTGCCTTATCATTTGCTTAGTGAGATGTACGGAGTTCTACTGACATTGCTAAATCAACGTAAATGTAGGCTAAATAGCTAGAATGGTAATAGGAAAGTACATCCGACTGTTTAATAGCTTTTGTCAGGTCTTTGTCTTTCCAACAAGCAACAAACTCTTTTGCTCGTTTCTTTTCTTCTTTTACAGTGTAAGACTTCTTAGTCAACTACACCCCATTTCTAGTTTCCACTTTTCAAAATAGTAGCAAAGAGAATGCACACTTTCTATTTTTTCAATTACTTAATTATATCATTTATTGATAAGACAATAAATCTTTAGTAGTTTACACAACCCCCCCCCACAGCAATTTGTGGGGGGGGGTCTGTAGTGGTGTTTCAAATGAAACTTCCTATTTTTTAATCGCCTTAACTCAACGAAAAGGCTTTAATACTAGGCTTTCAGTCCTAAGCAATCAATAAACGATTATTTAAGAGTAACTGAAGCTCCAGCTTCTTCCAATTTAGCTTTAAGTTCTTCAGCTTCTGCTGCTGCAACACCTTCTTTAACAAGTGCTGGTGCACCATCAACAAGTTCTTTAGCTTCTTTAAGACCAAGACCAGTGATTTCACGTACAACTTTGATAACGCCGACTTTCTTGTCGCCTGCAGATGTCAATTCAACGTCGAATGAATCTTTAGCAGCACCAGCGT